>Ga0181607_10001776_pt1 | contig 19249 bp, 17 predicted proteins | sample 041ome_9_FD_132420 | JGI IMG/M metagenome (GOLD analysis project Ga0181607, IMG submission 132420) | Coastal salt marsh microbial communities from the Groves Creek Marsh, Skidaway Island, Georgia - 041413US metaG (megahit assembly) | ecosystem: Environmental > Aquatic > Marine > Intertidal zone...
CGATATTCCATTACCCGCGATGCCAAGTTTGCGGCGCCTGGGTTCTCCGCCTCGGGAGCGAAGTTCGAGACCTGGAATGAGCTGGCAGCCATGGGTCAGGCGAGTATTCAATGGATGCAGCCTCTGCATGATCCCAAGCTCAGGCAGAGGGCCGAGCAGCTTAAGCTTTCTGCAGAGGCTGTTGGGCTCAGCGAGACGCTTGCGCAGCAACGACTTTTGGCAGGGCTTATTGAAAATACTCTAGCCTTCACGCAGGTGACCGAGCGCTGGCGTTTTGCTCAGCGTCAGGTGGCTGTTATGCAAAAGACCTTTGAGGAAATTAGTAAACGACAGCGTCTTGGCGATGCAACCCTGACAGATCGGTCGGAGGCCTTTGAGCGTCTTCAGTCGGCCAAGGCAAGTCTCTCGGGTATTGAGGCCGCTGGGCGGGTGCATGCGGAATGGGTAGCGGATGTCACGGGGAGAGAGACACGCCCGCGTATTCTCAGTCAGGGCCTTTCATCATCGCTCATTAAAATGGACACCATCGAGACCTATGTCCAAGCGATGAAGACCTCTCACCCTCAGCTTAAGCTGCTTCGGCTTGAGCGAGATATTGCCCGTGCACAGGCGGCACAGTTTCTCGAAGGCGAGAAGGCTATGACGGTCCAGGCGGTTGCCTCCGCACAACAAGAATTAGTGACGTCCCGTGACATTCTTCCCTTTGGCTATCAGGCAGGCTCAGCCTTTGTTGGTCTGCAACTCTCGATTCCCTTATCAACCGGGGGTCGAATGACGGCCCAGGAGCGTGAGTGGCTTGCTCGGGCGGATGTTGCTGAAGAAAACCATCAGGCGATGGCGCTCGTTCTTGAACGTGGAATGCGAGATAGCTGGTATGGCTATTGGTCAGCTGCAGAGCGTCTACCCATGCTTGAGCAGGCTATGGAGGCCGGAGCAGAAAGGCTGCGTCAGACCCAGAAGTCTTATCGGGTGGGTGCGCGAACTATTCTTGAGTTGCTGGGTGCAGAGACCGATCATATTGAGGCGCAGCGTTTGGTTTTTGAGACCAGGCTCTCTTTACTGACCTACCGGTCGCGGTTGTCTGCGGCCATGGGCACCCTGGATGAAAGCGATATCGATCGTATCGACCGGTTCTTACGTTAGCGGTTTCGGATGCTCTGGCTCTGACGCTAACGAAGCCAGTTTGGTAAGACCGAGGGCAGCCGCCAATCCAATCCCTAGAACAAGGCTCGACTGAAGCCCCAGACCTTGGGATGCCATCTCAAAGCCAAACCAGACCTGGGTGACGGCGATCAGGAGTACGCTTAAAAGGGCTAAGCCTTGGAGCCGCGTGCTAAGCAGGCCAAGAAAGGCGAGTGCGCCTGCAGCAAGGCTTAAAAGCGCAGCATAAAAGCCAAGGTCACTGAGCACGAGTTGATGGGCCTGGTATTCCATATCGATGTAAAAATAATTGGCTAATAGAATGGCAAGAGCAGTCGGTCTACAAAGCCAACGCCAAGGGCCAAGAGGCGGTAGGCGCCTTGGCTCGGTGGTGGCCTCTGAGACCGGCTTGGGCTCAGAAAAGGCCTGAGGTCGTGGAGTGCCTCCCATACCCGCCGCAGCGCGGGGCAGTTTCAGAAGCCTCTCTTTTGCTGCCTTGTCGCTTTGCAGATGTCGAAGTGTTTTCGCATAGTCAAGAAGAAACCGATGCTCGGCATCGGAGACCGAGAGCCTTTTTGAGAGCTCTTCAAGAAGCTCTGCAAAGCTATGACTAACCAGACACCAGCGATGATTCAGCGAGTCGGCAGCAACCGATTTTGGCCAATAAACTTCGTAAGCCTCAAGTGGAATATCAAAGGCACGGCCAATGAAATCTGTGGGTACTGAAATACCCTTTCGACGATAAATCTCTGCTGCACCTACAGAGTCTCGAAAAAAAACACGCCAGTCCTCGGAGCTGGCTTGTACGAATAGAGGGTGGTGAAGTTGTGGGTCTGGGATGACCCAGAGGGGCTTTTGAAGGGGGAGTCGCGCGCTTAGTGCGACCCCAAAGTCAATAAGCTTTATCTGCGGTTCACCCTCGTCGACTCGATTCACCAGAAGGTTACGACAGGCTAGATCAAGATGGAAGACGCCCTGTTCGCAGACTTTCGTGACCGTATCCACCAGGGGCGCAAGAAGTCTTGAAAGCCAGGCTTTGTAGACGGAGGGGGATTGAGAGAGACTTGCAATCGCTGACTCAAGGCTGGTTCCGTCATGGTCCATCGTGAGGCTTTTCTGAACATGGTCCATGGCAAGTACGCGTGGCACGGGCGCTCCCCGTTGGTGAAGATCAGCAAGTATCTGGGCCTCACGATTAAACAGGTAAGGCTCCTGAAAGACCTTGGTGTGGCTTAGCTTCTGCGCCATATCAGACAAAGTGAGATATCGTCGTCACTGCCGTTACGAAGGGCGCGTTCGCAGAGGCTTTGGGTGAGGAAATTTAAATCCTCGGGGCTTGGAGCCTCACCGCCTATAAGACCAAGGGTCTGAGTGAAGTCGGCCTCCGAGAGAAAGTCGCCGGCCCCATCGGTGGCCAAGACAACGCAGACATCGCCAGTAAGGTTTGTTTGAAAGCAGTGTGGCTCAATGGGAACCGGTGCGCCAATCAACTGGCTTGGGTTACCTTGGCTGTCTTTGTGTCGTGCAAGCCAATGCACGCGTCTCCAGCCTGTCTGTGGTTGACGAAGAAAAATTCCCGCGTAGCTGTCCCCGACACCAAGCAGTCGCACAGACTCGTTCTCAAGCATCGCTAGGCTAACGGTTGCAGCGGACTCCTTTAGATGCGCCTCGATTTTTAGCCCGAGGTGGTAGAGGTAAGCACCAAGACCTTTCGGTATGGGGCTCCTGGCATCTTCGTCGACAAAGAAGCCCTCTCGAAAAACCTCCGGCCAGGGATGTTCCTGGACGAGTGCAAGCTGCCTTACCAACTCCTGGGCAAAGTCGCCACCAAGGGGCGTACCGTTGGCCCCATCGCTTAAAACAAAAAGCTTGTCGTGGGGGGCGGCATGGAAGGCATCAAAACCTAGGTGACCCTCGGCGCCCTGATTGAGTGAGGTTGCATAGCGAAGCTGCATCGAAGCGAAACAGGGCCCTGTAAGGCCCTAGACGGTGCCGGGACGCGGCGTTGCGCTTGAGGGCGTTGTTCTGCGACCAAGGGCCCTTCCGAGTGTCACGCGCGGAAAGTCGGCGGGGTCGGCGTCTGCTGCCTGGTTACGCGTTTCTGCTGTCATTCCAAAGATGAGTTCGGCCTCGGAATGCCTGGGCATGGAGTAGATGGTTGAGGGGCGGAGCAGCTGGCTTCCTGAGGAGAGGCAGGAGAGGGTTGCCGCATCGTGCAGGAAAAAATAAGTGTCCTCAAGAATATTCATCACCACAAGATGACGTCGGGAGACGTATCGGCCGTGAAGGCTAACAAACTGAAGGCCTTCAAGCTCGGCCTCACTTGGGGGCTCGCGTCCAATGAGAATAGGGCTTCGAAGTTCCAGGGTGCGTTGGCCTTGCGCGTCGTGGATGGAAAGAATAAGGCCTGCACCTCTCGTCTCCGAGGGGCTCGTGCGTCGGGCACCGGTGAGGCCAGGTGTGCCGTTAACTCCGTCCGATGTAGTCTCCGAAGAGCTGATTCGAGAGTGTTCTTTTGCAACAGGACCCTTAAGGGCCACCTGTGCGTGAAACTGAAGCCGTCGCCCGCGTAAAGAGATTTGAAAAGTCTCGTCTTGTGTGGGCTGTTCGAAACTCTGGTCGGTCAGCTGAATGCTCGGCAGAAAGTCTTCGGCGACAACCACCGTTGAGCCCCTGGCTGAGCGATATTCAGACTCTAGAATTGAACGAAAAAAATGATTTCTGAACTCGGGGTCAATCTCGCTATGAACCTGGAGAAACCCCTCGAGTGACTCCGAGGCTTGCTTATCGAGTGGTGTAATAACGATGCCATCGATAAGAAAATGACTTTTATCCAGAATGCTACTTAAATAGTGTTGCTCGCGGCTCTCAAGCTCCCTTAGGACGGCCTGCGACACGACGCCCTTGAGTTCAAGCCCAAGGGCGTCTGCGAAACTGTCGGCGCGCAGCCGTTTTCCCGTTGACGGTGGATCGGGGCTGTTATGGTTACGAAATAAACGCGAGAACACCATCTTTAGGTCTGCTCCATGACGTATTGCTATGTCTAGTCTAAACAAATCAGGCTCACTTGACCGTTTTGCCTGGTGGTTTCCGCTCATCTTCGCAGCGGTTATTAGTCTTTGGGTGTTCTTTCAGCGTCCTCTTAGCACCCAGGTGCGCGAACTTGCGATGGCTCAGGCTGCCCTGACTGTCTTTCAGCCAAGTGGTGCCCCGGTGCATAGGCTCTCTCCGGGTGCTGCTCAAAGGCTATGTGAGATGGTTGGTTCTCAAGCCTTGCAGCGACTCGACTGCCGCACAGGACTGAGCCTGGATGCTCCGGTCGGGGGCCCTGCCAGTGCCGATGCAAGGGTATTGCTCTCGGCTGGGGCTGGACTTGATGGCTGGATTGAGGGTTATCGTGCTTTACGAGACCAGCTCTCCGCACGTCTTGCAACTGGGGGGTCGCGTACCTGGGTTCTTGCCGGAATTGAGCTTCGACTCGGAGAGCTCGAAAGGCGACGTGTTGGGCTAAGTCCAGGTTATGCCGAGGTCTTTGACGCACTCCTTATCGCCGAGGGGGTTCGCTACAACTCCGTCTCAGGCCAGTTCTCAGTGCAGCGCTGGGATCTGGCTAGACTGCTCGACAGTCCACGCGCTGTGCTTGAGCGTGCCGAGCAGCTCGAGCAGATTCTTTTCTTGTTGCCATGGCTTGTGGGTCTCCTAGCGTTAGTCGGCTGTGGTTTTGTGCAGTGGAGCCTTGGTGCCCTTGCGGGCTTGGTCTACTCGATCTTCTTTGGGCTTGCCACGCTTGGCCTCTTGGTTGTCGCCGATGCCTCTGTTCGATTTGGGCAAGGCTCTCCGGTCTACCTTCTGAACCCGTTTGCGTATGCCCTAGAGCGACAGATTTTGGTTTACCTTGTTGGCGTTGCGATGCCATGCCTTTTTCTGGCTTTTGTCATTTTTCAAGAACGACTCGTTACAAGGGCTCTTCGTTGGATCTCTGACCATTTCATTGTGATGAGCTTTCTTATGTTTGGACTTGCAACCGGCCTTTATAGCCTAGTAAGTCCTGCCGCTGGCTCTGAGGCCATGAAACTTGCCATGGCAGGCTTTGCCGGAATTGTCACCAGCTTGTACGCTCGGCAGGCCTACCTGACTCGGCTGCACGTTCCCAAGGCCTTTACCGTTGTGGGCTTGGCATCGGGTTGCTTGAGTCTGTTTCTAAGCTCCGAGAAGCTTAAACCCAGGTCCGTTGTCGCGGCCGAGCTTCTTAAAGCCTTTGGCCTCATGTTTTTTGTTGGACTTTTGGTGATTGGACTTGCCGCGCTTGTTTTTAGTGATCTTGGGGGAAGCCTTGTTTCGGCAGCCGTTGTTTTCGGCCTTGTCTTTTTACTTTTCGGATTACGAATGGTGTTTGTTGTCTCGGGCTTTGGTCTGGCCGCCATCGCCTTAGCAGTCGTGACCGATAAAGTTCAAGGCCGAATCGACCTCATGCTCTCACCCATGACAGCCGCTGTCAGCGACTTCGCTCGACTTATTAAGTTTTCGGAGGCAGCTCCTGCATCAGGCTATGGCCTAGGCTCCTTGCGCTGGTGTAGCAATGAGGGTTCCTGTCTTCCGATTCAAGTCCTGAGTGACTATTTTCCAGTTCTCCTTACTGGAGTCTTTGGCGAGTCATTAACGGTTTTTCTTTTTGCAATCCTGGTTCTGGGTTATTTCTTATTGATGGTGCGCGCAGGTCTTGGTCTAGCCAAGGGTGGGGTGCTTGTTCCTCTGGTTTATGCGGTGGCCTTTTTTCTGCTTTTTTCGTCACTTGTTCAGACGGCTATTACCTTTCTAGGCAACTGGCGCTTGATACCGCTTACGGGCCTCGGTCTGCCGGTTTTAAGCATGGGCTGGTCCTCGATGATCTCGGTTGCCCTGGGGCTGGGTGCATTGGGTATGGCGGAGTATCTTTCCGAAAGTAGGCCCATGCGGCAAAGTGGGTCTTTACCGTGACCTTCTCAAAGCACCTTCTGCGCGGGACCATTGGGATCTTGGCGGCTCTCTGCCTGGTTTTATTTGTTTTAGTGGCAAGTTATTTTGATCGTTTTGCGGGCCGGCCTTACGCAGACGTCGATACTTTTATTCCGCTCGATCGTGTGGAGCGACTAACAAGGCTGGTCTCGTCGCTTCGGGAGCCCTTGTCAATCGTCCTCAAGCCTGCTGCCGATCCTTCGCCCGTAAATGAGTCTGGCCTTTTGAGCCGTCTTCTTTGGTTCGGGGGCAGGGGGGGGGCTACCCCACCTTATTCAGTGAGCTGTCCTGCTCGTCAGCAAGAAGTCTTAGCCGGGCGACTGGCAGGGCAGTTCAATCTCTCCAGGAATGAGGCGGCAGGACGACTAGCTGTTGCCTTTATAGCCTGGTCCGAGGGGGGGGGGAAGGGTTGCCGTGCTTTTTTTGTAGATGCCGACCTGGTCATGCGCTCGCCCTTCTTGCTCGAAGCCAATCAGTCGCTTTCAGAGCCGGCCCTCGAACAGAGTCTTTCGCAGCTCCTCACCGAGCGGGTCGCATGGGATGCGAAGCCCCCTTGCCTGCGTATACGTTCGCCCGACCAGAAACTCGTCTACTTGAAGGGTCCCGCGGGCTACTGTCTGGAGGAGGGGATGGGTCTTGGCAGCGCGCTGGCGTTCGGGAGCTCAAGTCGGGAGCTTGTTAACTTCGTTTATTCAAGGCTTTTTGTTTCCGAGGCGGTTCGTGACGCCACGCTTGAGGCAAGAAGCCTTGAACTCACGCTTCATCCCGCTGTGCAGTCCGTCCTCGATGGCTACGGCGATTGCCTCAAAGATCGTATTGACTGTTCTTGGGCTTTGTGGCCGAATGCCAGCCAGCATCAGACAGTGATTGTCGTGGTTATGGATCCTCGCGGCCAACAGGTGCTCGGCGTGCGGTGTTTCGGCCAGTGCACCCCATCCTCAGGGTTCAATCCACTGGTTGAAGGGGCCCTTGCGCCTCTGTCCTTACCGGTACCCCCGGCATCAATTGCAAAGCTCTTCTATGCCTTGGCCTTCAGTGAGATGCCGTCCACCCGGGCAAGTGAGCGCAGCGAGCTCGCGCTCCAGGTCAAGACCTCGGGGCAACTGGATGGACGCAGCCTTAAGCGCAACGAATGGTGGGAGCGGCTTGCCCTTTGCGACCTTAGGGCGCGTTCTGGTATCGGGCAGACCATCGAGTGCGCCATGGCACGGCGTGCCCAGACTCTTGCAACCGATCTGGGATGGAATCAGTACTGTGAGAAGGCAGGCGATGATTGCGGGCGAGTGCGCCTCTCAGGTGCCAGCTCGGAGGTCATGGGCTATACCGGTTATTTCCGCGCCTTGCCGCCCGTTGGCTCCGCGGGTGGCTCGGGGTCCTCTGTGCTGAACTGGTCGAGCTACAACGCAATTCGCGATGCCGGAGGAATCACCCAGATTCGTGAGCCTTATTTTGCGGCGTCGGCGGCCGTCCAGTCTGTTCTTGGTGCGGGGGATAACCGGGTGTCGGCCTTGGGGCTCGCGAGCCTTGCCGGACAGATTGAGCGCATGTCACGGGGAATGGCACCGCTGAACCCCGTCTTGGTGGTGCCATCCACAGATCGGTCCCAGCAGGGCTTGCCCCTTCGCCAGTTGCGGCAGCAGCAGGCGGCTCGCCAGGTTCGAGAGGCGATGGCGCGGGTCATGATTGGTCCTGAGCCAGGCTGGGATGGGGCTGGCACAGGGCACAGCGCTTTTCTTGCGAGCTTTCAAAGGGGATGTAAGGCGCCCTGTCCTATCCAGGGCAAGACAGGTACCGTCAGCCGACAAGACCGTCGTTTTGCTGGAACCACAACCTTTGCAGCCATCGTGGAGGTCAACCGCCTGACCCGTCAGCTCGGCGAAGACGGTGGGTCGCTAGAACCCGAGGCGTCCTTTGCCTCGAATGAGCAACGCGCAGAGAACAAGGGCCTGCCACCGGTCATTACGATTGGCGTCATTACCATCCCTCGGCAAGATCAACGTCCGTTACCGGAAGGTCACGGTGCGAGTCGCTTCGGCATGCAGTTCACTCGTGACCTTATTTCAGGAGGCTCTTAGTTTTGGACGCAAGCTGGAAGAGCGTTGAGTTTGAAGAAGAGGCAAGCCCTGAGTCAAAGCTGCTGGCGTTTACACTCTTACTGCGCAGCGATTTAAGAATGAACGGCCAGGCAACGATTGCCATCGACCTTCCCAGGCAGGTCTATCAGTCCCTTAGCGCAGATGTCTTTCGCGCCATCTTCTCAGACCTTCTGCTTGAGCGTGATCCTGGTATTGAATCGCGACTTCAGATTCGGATTGTGGACGGCTCTGCGTTTGGCTATGGACGTCGAGCGTCCGACGATCGATAGATTGTCGTTGTGCTTGATGTGCCTTGGGGAGGTGGATGCACCTCGACAGACAGCTTATTGGGTGGCTTAAGCTCAGTGGCTGTTGGCGCCGTCATAGGGGCTGCGGTGGTGGTCGCAGCGGGTCTTTGGGCAGGGGTTGATGAGGAAGCTGCGGTCTGCTCTGCCGATGGCGAATGCTCTTGCGATTCTTGGATTGGCGGACGGGCTGAAGGCGATGGACTGCCTGCTGAGCTTGACGTGCCCTTGGAGCTGAGCTTCTCCTCAGGCTTACCTTGAATACGATCCATAACCTGCCCACAGCCTGTAAGGCTCGCAGTAAGCAGAACAAAAAGGAAGGCGGCGGCCGCCTGAAAAAAACGACGTTCGAGCACGGCTAGCCTACTGCGACGGGCCGGTGCGATGCTGCACACCATTCGCTCCATGACCCAGGGTAGAGCGAGCTTCCGGTAAGGCCAGCTGCCTCCATGGCAAGCAGGTTGTGGCAGGCCGTGATTCCGGAGCCGCAGCTGTGAATAACCTCGGTCGGATCTCGTCCCTGAAGCAGCTGCTCAAACTCGTCACGCAACTGGCTGGGGGCCTTAAAGCAGCCGTCAGCATCGAGGTTGCTGGACGACGGCCGACACACAGCGCCTGGAATGTGCCCGGCGACAGGGTCCAAGGGTTCATGGTCACCTCGATACCTTTCAAGACTTCGAGCATCAAGAACCAAGGCAATTTCAGGCGAGGAGCCCGAAGCCACCCAGGCCTCCATGGTCTCCAGGTTCCATCGTGGGGTCAGGCTTGGACGCAGCGCTATCTTTCCCGCTCTTTTCGGGCCAGGATTGGCACTTGCTTGTGGCTCATCGGCTTGAAGCAATCCGCCTGCAGTTGTCCAGGCCTTCAGGCCGCCATTAAGAACGCCAACTTTAAGATGCCCTATCCAGCGGCAGAGCCACCAAAAGCGAGCTGCAAAAGCGCCGCCCGAATCGTCATAGGCGATGAAGAGGGTTTCGTCCGTACCGCCAATGGCATTAAGCCTGGCAACAAAATCGTCCGGACGAGGAAGAGGGTGGCGCCCCCCATTGAGTCCTGTGGGCTCGCCCGATAGATCTTCATCGACGGACAAAAAAACAGCCTGAGGTAAATGCCCGGAAGCGTACGCTCGAAGTCCTGCGGTTGGATCGTTCAGGTCGTGACGAACATCAACAACAATCACGTGCCCTTCCTGGGCAACAAGCTCAGCTGCGGTGATAAGCGGATTCATCAAAGATCTCGTCGCCGAGCGAGCGGCGGAGGTATTCGTGGAAGTGAAGCATGCCATCCTCCATGGGCGAGTGGTAGGGACCGATTTCGTTACGACCTCGTTGCAAGAGGGCTTTGCGACCACGGTCCATACGGATCGCAATTTCGTCGTCCTCGATAACAGTCTCGTTATAGGCGGCCTGCTGAGCCTCAATGTAGCTCGGCTCAAAAAAAGCGATTTCCTCGGGGTAGTAAAACTCAACAATATTGCGCGTTTCTTGAGGGCCAACGGGATGTAGACTGCTTACAACCAATACCTTGGGATACCACTCCACCATGATGTTGGGGTAGATGGTCATCCAGATGGCACCGAACCGAGGCAGCTTCTGGTCATGCATACGAAGCACTTCGTTTTGCCAGCGCTTGTAAACAGGTGTGGGCCCGCTCTCAAGGCTACTTAAGCCAACAGCCTGTATGTTGTAGTTCTCTCCAAAATGCCAACGTAGTTGCTCGCAATTAACAAACTGACCAAGGCCTGGGTGGAAGGGCACGACATGGTAGTCATCCATGTAGACCTCAACAAAGCTCTTCCAGTTGTAATGGCAGATGTGCTCTTGTTGGCTATGAAAAACATAGCCTTCAAAATTAAGCTGGTCAAAAAAAGGCACGTCTTTTAGCTCGTCAATCAGGGCCTTGGGCCCCTCAAAAAGTAGGCCGTTCCACTCATTGAGTGCTTGGCGCTTCAGGTGGCGACAAGGATCCTCGTCAAAATGGGGCGCACCAATGAGCTCACCCTGCAAGTTGTAGGTCCAGCGATGAAGCGGGCAGACGATTGAGTCGGCCTGGCCTCGGCCTTCAAGCATGACGGCCTGCCGATGTCTGCATACATTCGACAAGAGTTCGATTCCACCATTGTTATGGACGAGAACTCGACCATGGTCCTCAAACGCTAGCGTATGGAATCGGCCAGCTTCGTCCACCATCAGTCGATGACCGACATAACCAGGGCCTGCTTTAAAACAACGCTCGAGCTCAAGATTGAGCACGGACTGGCTAAAATAGCTATGCACTGGAAGTTGTGCTGGACTTGGTGCAAGCCTAGAAAAGGTTCCGACATCCGACATCAGACTCCCTCCCTTAAAAAGAAAGCCTTCTAGTTTAGCCTTATTACTAGTCGAGGCGGCGAAGGCTCGCTTGAATAGTCGTCTAAAATGAAGCCCTTATGGCAAAAAAAGACCATTCCAAGGCCGTTGGGCTCGAAAATCAGGGCCAAGAAGCCCTTGAGTCCATTCAAAACATGAGTTTTGAGCAGGCCATGGCGGAACTCGAGCAGATTTCCGCTTCTCTTGATTCCAATGAGCTCTCGCTTGCCGATTCTCTTGCGGCTTATCAGCGAGGAGGCCTGCTACTTGCCCATGCCAAGGCGTTGCTCGAAGCTGTTCAGACCCAGATCGAGCTTATAGATGAGCAAGGTCGTCGGTCGGTTCCTCGTCAGACCTTTCTTCCAGACGATGGGCCAGTGTCTTCTTAACGATTGGGTGGGCCGCTTCCTTGACTAAGCTTGAAAGCTCTCTGGGCAAGACCGACTTGGCCTCTTGGCGTAAGGCCATCGAGACGCGTCTCTCTCATCATCTCCATCCTACGGGCCTTGCGAAGACCCTACCCTGCCAGGAAAGTTTGGATCGGCTTTGGCAGGCTATGGCCCATGGCGTACTTGGGGGCGGGAAGAGGGCTCGAGGCCTTTTGGTGATGGCGTCCGCTCAGGCGGTCGGGCATCAGCCCCTTTCCGAGGGCTGCCTTGATGTTGCCTGCGCTCTTGAATGCATTCATGCGTTTTCACTCGTTCACGATGACATGCCCTGCATGGACAACGACGCCCTGCGCCGCGGTAAGCCGACGGTGCATGTTGCCTTCGACGAAGCAACGGCCTTACTGGTTGGTGATGCTCTGCAAACCTTAGCCTTTGAGCTCGTGACCGATGCCAGGGGTCTTGATGATTCGACCAAAGTGCAAATTCTGAGGGTTTTAAGTTTGGCAACCGGTGCGCGCGGAATGGCCGGTGGTCAGGCCATCGATATTCATCGCGTGGCCCAGGCCATGCAGCAGCCTGAACTCGAAGAGATGCACAGCCTCAAAACAGGAGCGCTTATTCTTGCAGCTGCTGAGTCGGGGGCATTACTTGGTCTTGGTTTCCAAGCCGCAGAGTCGCCGCGGTATGCATCGATCCGGTCCTTCGCGATGGATCTGGGCCTCGCCTTTCAGGTACTTGATGATCTGCTTGACGTGAGTGCCTCAACCCAGGTGCTTGGTAAAACAGCTGGTAAAGACGCGCAGGCGGAAAAACCTACATTTGTAAAACTGCTGGGCATTGACCAGACCCAAGCGTTGGCCAATCGCCTGCACCTTTCAGCATTTGCCCATATTCAGGCTCTTGATGAAAAAGCCGACGCCTTGCGCGATTTGGCTCATGCATTGACGCACCGGCAACACTAGTTCATTGTTGAGGCTGCAGGGGGAGAGTTATGACCACATTATTAGAGACCGTTCAGAGTCCGCTTGATCTTCGAGACCTTAATCGTCGCCAGCTCAAAACACTGGCCGATGAACTTCGAGAGTTTCTGCTGCACTCGGTTGCAAGCACGGGTGGGCACTTGTCCTCAAACCTCGGTACGGTCGAGTTAAGTATTGCGATTCATCACGTCTACCAGACACCCTACGATAGGCTGGTCTGGGATGTGGGCCATCAGAGCTATCCCCATAAGATACTCACGGGCCGCCGAGAGGCAATGGCGGGTCTTCGTCAGCTCGATGGAATTTCTGGTTTTCCTCGACGTTGCGAAAGCGAGTACGACGCCTTCGGAACGGCACACTCCTCCACCTCCATTTCTGCCGCCCTTGGCATGGCGCTCGGATCCAAGCAAAAGGGTGAGCACCAGGGCCCGAATCGACGTCGCCATATTGCCGTGATTGGTGATGGTGCAATGAGTGCCGGTATGGCCTATGAGGCCATGAACAACGCGGGCATTAATAAAGAAATTGACCTCTTAGTTATCTTGAATGACAACGAGATGTCCATCTCGCCACCGGTTGGTGCAATGAGCAACTATCTCGCGCGGCTCCTCACCGGGCGCTTTTATTCCGCCGCCCGTGAACTTGGTAAGCAGGTCTTAGGCGTAGTGCCTCCCGTTCTTGAGATCGCACGACGACTTGAGGGCGGCGCAAAGAGTCTTATTTCTCCAAGCACGCTTTTTGAGGAGTTTGGTTTTAACTATTTCGGGCCCATCGATGGTCACGACCTTGATGCACTTATTCCGGCGCTTGAGAATCTTCGCGAGTTGAAAGGCCCTCAGTTTCTTCATGTCATTACCCGCAAGGGCAGGGGGTATGAACGTGCTGAAGAAGATCCCATTGCCTACCATGGCCCAGGGAAGTTCAATCCGGCTGAGGGGCTCAAATCCGCTGGCGTATCGAAGCCAACCTACTCGCAGGTCTTTGGTCAATGGCTTTGCGATGCGGCGCTTGCCGATGACCGACTTGTGGCCGTTACGCCTGCCATGCGTGAGGGTTCGGGTATGGTCGAGTTCTCCCAACGATTCCCTGACCGTTACCATGATGTTGCAATTGCTGAGCAGCATGCAGTGACCTTTGCGGCAGGACTTGCCTGCGAAGGCTTGCGGCCTGTTGTGGCCATCTACTCAACCTTCTTACAACGGGGCTACGATCAGCTCATTCACGATGTCGCCTTGCAGAATCTTCCTGTGTTATTTGCTGTCGACCGGGCAGGACTCGTTGGTGCGGACGGCGCGACGCACGCCGGAGCTTATGATTACAGTTTCTTACGCTGCATACCGAATATGGTGGTCATGGCGCCAAAGGACGAGCCTGAATGCCGCGCCATGCTGTCAACCGGCCTTAATCTAGATTGCCCAAGCGCGGTTCGATACCCCCGTGGTGCAGGCATGGGAGTCGATGCCGGCCAGGCCCTTGATCCATTACCTGTTGGCAAGGCCGAGATTTTGTTGAAGGCGGGCAAGGCTCAGTCGGGTCTGCCGCGCGTTGCCTTTCTTGCCTTTGGCAGCATGGTAGGACCATGCCTCAAGGCTGCTGGCCAGTTTAATGCCACGGTGGTTAACATGCGCTTCATTAAGCCGCTTGATGCTGAGCTTGTTATTTCGCTTGCGCAAGACCACGACCTTCTGGTCACCGTTGAAGAAAATGTCGTTATGGGGGGTGCCGGCTCGGCTTGTGCCGAGGCGCTTGCTGCCGCCTCTTGCGGCCAAGTGCCGATGCTACATCTCGGGCTTCCTGACCGGTTTATCGATCATGGTGATCATGCCAAGCTGCTTGCCACTGAAGGGCTTGATGCCCAGGGCATCACGGACTCTGTGGCGGCGCGGGTGGAGCAACTCCTGCAGTCTCGTGGGGACAAGTCGAGAGCGAGTGCTGCATCGCTTACACTAGTGTCATGAATTCTGTAACAGACAAGGGGCTTGCAACAACGGCTTCAGCAGGGCTTTCGGGGGGGCTTCGTTCCGACCAAGTCTCGGGTATGCCTGATGTTCAAGGCGAGCCCGATCGCCGTAACCTTGCCATTGATCGGGTGGGTGTGCGTGGCTTGCGGTACCCGGTTCTGGTTCAGGCCAATGGCCAGGCCCAGCCCTCCGTTGCGGAGTTCGAACTCTCGGTGTCTTTGCCCTCTGGTCAAAAGGGGACCCACATGTCCCGCTTCGTGGCGCTACTCGAGTCCATGAGTAAAGAGGCGGTTTGTCTTTCACCAACCAGCCTTAAAAGGCTTGCGAAAGACATGGTGGTTATGCTTGAAGCCCGTGATGGAACGTTTCACTGTTCATTCCCGTTTTTCATGCGCAAGGCGGCTCCAATAAGCGGGGTTGAAAGCCTCATGGATTACAAGGTTGCAATGTCCTGCGATGTTCAGGCGGGGGAACTAAGCCGGCTTGCTGTCTGCCTGAAGGTTCCAGTCAAAAGCCTTTGCCCATGCTCGAAAGAAATCTCCGATTACGGTGCCCACAATCAGCGCTCCGAGGTCACAGTTGAGGTTTTTCTTAACCCCTCGAAATCCAGCCCGAGTCTTGAGTCTTTGATTCAGATTATTGAGTCACAAGCCTCATGCGAGCTCTGGGGTTTGCTTAAGCGTCCCGACGAGAAATACGTGACTGAGCGAGCCTATGACAACGCCAAATTTGTGGAAGATCTTGTACGTGACGTGGCTCTGTCTGTTCGAGGCATTGAATCGGTACAGGGTTTTCGTGTTGAAGCTGAAAACTTTGAGTCCATTCATAATCACTCAGCCTGGGCGCGCATTCTGGGCTAGTTTGACTAGTCTCTAAAGTTTCCAAAGCCAAGCGGAAGGTCGGTCACCTCTTTTTTAAGCAGGGCAATCACAGCCTGAAGATCGTCGCGTTTCGAGCCCGTTACCCGAACAGCATCGCCCTGAATGGAAGCCTGAACTTTTAGCTTGCTGTCTTTAATAATTCGAACGATCCGCTTGGCATCGTCACCCGCAATGCCGTGCCGAACGGTAATCACCTGCTTAACCCGATCGCCACCCATTTTCTGAATATCAGCAGGCTCAAGAAAACGCACATCCACATTGCGTTTTGCAGCTTTATTTAGAAGGACATCTCTTACCTGGCCCAGCTGGAACTCGCTGTCAGCATAGGCCGTCAGTTCGCGGTTAGCTTGCTCAACCTTGGCAGACGAGCCTTTGAAGTCGAACCGAGTCGTTATCTCTTTCATGGACTGCTCGACCGCGTTACGAACCTCGGTAAGGTCCGCTTCAAGGGTGGCGTCGAACGAAGGCATGGTGCTCCTTTCTATACAAAAACATTGAACGGCGTTACGGCGTGTGGCCCCTTAGGGGCCGTTGTTTAACGACGCTTCTTTGCTGCAATGCGCATACGCAGGGCATTGAGCTTGATGAAGCCGGACGCGTCAGCCTGGTTGTAGGCCCCGCCATCGTCGTCAAAGGTCGAAATCTTGGCATCAAACAGGGAGTAGGGGCTCTCTCGTCCTGTCACGATGACATTGCCTTTGTGAAGTGTAAGCCGCACTCGGCCGGTCACGTTCTTCTGGGTGTGGTCAATAAGCGTTTGGATGGCCAAACGCTCGGGGGACCACCAGTAGCCACTATAAATAAGCTTGGCATAGCGAGGCATGAGGTCATCTTTAAGATGGGTGACCTCACGATCAAGCGTGAGCGATTCAATAGCGCGATGCGCCCGAAGAAGAATGGTTCCACCTGGGGTTTCATAGCAGCCCCTTGACTTCATGCCGACGTATCGGTTCTCAACAAGATCAAGTCGACCAATTCCGTGTTTCCCGCCAATTTGGTTCAGTGTATGTAGCAGCTCATGCGGTTTTTGCTTCTTTCCGTTAATGGCGACTAGGTCTCCCTTTACAAAATCAAGGCTAACCTCCTCTGCCTTCGCAGGCGCCTTATCGATAGGAACTGTGAGTCGCCACATGCCGGACTTGGGTGGTGGTCGATTGGGGTCTTCAAGCACCCCCCCTTCGTACGAGATGTGAAGCAGGTTGGCATCCATGGAGAAGGGCGCCTCGCCTTTCCGCTTTTTGTAGTCCACGGGTATCCCATGCTGATCCGCATAGGCGAGCAGCTTATCTCGAGACAGCAGGTCCCATTCCCTCCAAGGTGCGATGACTTGGACGTTTGGCATGAGAGCGTAGGCACCAAGCTCAAACCTCACCTGGTCGTTACCCTTGCCGGTGGCGCCGTGCGAGATGGCATCTGCCTTCTCTTGACGGGCAATTTCAACCAGATGCTTGGCTATAAGCGGGCGTGCGATGGAGGTGCCAAGAAGGTACTCGCCTTCGTAGACGGTATTGGCTCGGAACATGGGGAAGACGAAGTCGCGGACAAACTCTTCGCGCAGGTCTTTAATATAAATTTTCTTCACGCCGAATTTTTTTGCCTTTTCTCGGGCAGGCTCAAGCTCTTCGCCCTGGCCAATATCCGCCGTAAAGGTAATCACCTCGCAGTTGTACTCATCCTGCAGCCATTTCAAGATAACCGAGGTGTCGAGCCCTCCCGAATAGGCCAGAACGACCTTCTTAATGCCTTTTTTAGCCATAAAACCTGTGAACTCCCATATTGAACAATTGAAAGACTCGAAATGCAGGACCTCGCGATGCCAGAGCCGATCGATGATTTGTTACTGATCGTCCGACAACTCGCCTCGCAACAAAAACTCCATTAAAGCCTTTTGGGCATGAAGCCGGTTTTCGGCCTCATCCCAGACAACCGACTGCGGCCCATCAATAACCTCTGCGGCCACCTCTTCGCCGCGATGTGCTGGGAGGCAGTGCATAAATAGGGCACCGGGCTTTGCAGCAGCAAGCATGTCGGTGTCTACGCACCAGTGCTCGAAGGCCTTACGCCGGACCTCGTTCTCGGCCTCAAAGCCCATGCTCGTCCAGACATCGGTTGTAACAAGGTCGACCCCAGCCACCGCCTGCATGGGGTCTTCGAACTCGGTGAACTGGCCTGTGGAGTGAAGGCCTGCGCGCTCTGGCTCGACCTCGTAGCCAGGTGGGGTCGAGACATGCACCTGAAAGTTTAGAATTTCTGCAGCCTGCAGCCAGGTATTGCAGACATTGTTAGAGTCACCAATCCAGGCAACAGTCTTGCCCTCAATGCTTCCTCGGTGTTCGATGAAGGTAAAGATGTCCGCAAGAATCTGGCAGGGGTGGTATTCGTTTGTGAGCCCGTTAATAACAGGTACTCGTGAGTGGGCTGCAAACCGTTGAATAATCTCTTGGTCGAAGGTGCGGATCATGACCAGATCGCACATCCGTGATATCACCTGTGCCGCATCCTCGACAGGCTCGCCACGCCCCAGCTGGGTGTCACGCGTGTTTAAGTAGATGGCTGCACCACCGAGCTGATGCATCCCGGCCTCAAAAGAAAGGCGGGTTCGCGTTGACGCTTTTTCGAAGATCATCACCAACGTGCGGTCTTGCAAGGGCATATGGCGCACGTAGTTCTTAAACCGCGATTTAAGAATGGCGGTTCTCTTGAACAGGTACTGATACTGCGCCTGGGTTAGGTCTTTGAACTCAAGAAAGTGTTGCATGTTGTTGCCCCTTTACGAGCCCTAGCTCGCTGGGTTGTCGAGGAACCCCTTAATAACTGGAATGAGTCGATTAACCAGCTCTGAAGCTTCGTCGGCATTAATGGTGAGCGGTGGCAGAAGTCGTACCACACGATCGGCAGTGACGTTAACGAGAAGCTTGGCCGCAAGAGCAAGCTTTACGATTTCTGCGCAGGGTCGGTCAAGCTCAATGCCAATCATGAGCCCCTGGCCGCGAATTTCTGTAATTGCCGCCTCGTCCTTAAAGGCCTGCTCCAGTGCTGCTCGTATCTGTTGGCCCCGAGCCGTTGCATTTTCAAGCAAGGACTCGTCCTCGATGATGGCAAGCGTTGAGAGGCCAGCTCGCATCGCAAGCGGATTTCCACCGAAGGTTGTTCCGTGGCTTCCCGGGGTGAACAGAGATGCAGCCTTTCCATGGGCCACAACGGCACCAATCGGCACACCGGACCCAAGCCCCTTTGCCAGTGGCATAACATCGGGCGTGACATTGGCCCATTGATGAGCAAACCAGCGGCCGGTACGACCAATTCCACATTGAACTTCATCGAGCATAAGCAGGACGTCGTGCTGGTCTGCAATGGCGCGTAGGCTCTTTAGAAACGCGACATCTGCCGGACGGATACCGCCCTCTCCCTGAATCGACTCGAGAAAAATTGCGCTTACCTGTTGCTTCTCGCGAAGAGTCTGTTCGATCGCACCAAGGTCGTTTAAAGGCAAATGGGTGAAGCCTTCAACCAGCGGCCCGAAGCCCTTTTGTACCTTGGGGTTTGCGGTGGCCGACAGGGTTGCGATGGAACGCCCATGGAAGCTGTTTTTAAAAACAATCACCTCGGGATGACTGAAACCCTTGTTGTGACCATGAAGTCTTGCCAGCTTCAAGGCCGCCTCATTGGCCTCAAGCCCAGAGTTACAAAAGAAGGCGTTGGTCATCCCCGAGAGCGAGACAAGCCTCTCTGCAAGTTGGGTCTGAAGGGGGATTTGATAAAGGTTCGACGTGTGAATAAGGGTTGCGGCCTGGTCTGCAATATCTTTCACGAATCGCGGATGCGAATGGCCCAGCGTGTTGACGGCAATTCCCGACAGCCCATCCAGGTAAGCCTCCCCCTGGTCATCAAACAACCACGAGCCTTTACCGCGTGCAAAGCCGACGTCAAGTCGGGCATAGGTCTGCATCAAGGTACTCATGCGAGAAGCCTCACGACAAATGAAGAAACGCCACTGGCGGTGAAAATCAACATGGCTTGGGTGCGGTGCAACATCTTGGTTATCAAACTGTTAGCATAGCGGTTTATTGATCAATCATTCATGGCAGAGCTATTTCTCATCGAGGGGCGAACCAACGCCGGTAAGCCCTTTCGGCCCAGCGATTGGGCCGAAAGGCTTGCAGGAGTTCTGTCAG
>Ga0181607_10001787_pt1 | contig 19171 bp, 18 predicted proteins | sample 041ome_9_FD_132420 | JGI IMG/M metagenome (GOLD analysis project Ga0181607, IMG submission 132420) | Coastal salt marsh microbial communities from the Groves Creek Marsh, Skidaway Island, Georgia - 041413US metaG (megahit assembly) | ecosystem: Environmental > Aquatic > Marine > Intertidal zone...
TCTTTTCTTCTTTTCTTCTTTTCTTTTTCGGTGCGTGAGCTCTCTTCGTCTCTCTCTCTTTTTCCTCTCCTTTCGATTGATTTGTGGCTCGGATTTTCCGAAATTTCCGAAAACACACGAAAGATATTCTCGTCGTCGTCCTTCTCTCTCTCTCATCGTCAGAAATACACATCTCACTCGAAACACATCATCACAAACAAACTATTTATAAAAATGGCTACTTCCAGCACATTCATCGCGCAACCAAACTTCTTGGTTAAGAAAAATGTGTTTACGGTGAGTCAATCACGTCGCGCTTCTTTTTTTTTGTGTGCTCGGTTTCGCTCGTCTTCAAAATCGCGGTCGCATTTCGCGCGAGACACAAAGGTGATGATGACGTGCAAAAAAAGTTGGACGAAAACAAATTCTAATAAATATGTTTTTATATTTGCGCGCGTCGACACGAACAAACACACTCACGCGCTCTCTTTCTCCTTCTGTTTTCTCGCGTTTTTCTCATCCCAAACAGGCTTCTAAATCTCGAACGCCGCTTCGAACCGCCGGTGGTAGAGGATCGGTCGTCAAAACTGAAGCGTTTTTCAACTTTGGCAAGAAGAAAGAAGTTGCCGGGCAACCGATGGTGTGCATCGATTGCGGATACATTTACAGAGGTGATTTCAGCGCGTTGCCAAACTCGTACAGATGCCCGACTTGCGGTGTTGGTAAGAATCGATTCAAAGCCGCGATGACTCCGGCCATTGGCGTCGCACCACCGAAAAAACAGGCGCCGACTTTTAACACGGCGGGCGTCTTAGCCGAAAAGAGGAAAAACAAGGAGGCGTTCCGCGCGAGAAGAGCGGCGGCGGGCAAGAAGAAGAGTCCGAGAGAGTTGGCGAGAGAGAAAATGCTCGAGGAGCAAGCGAAGAAAGACGCGAAGAGAGGCGGCGGTCTCTTCGGTCGCTAATTATTATAACTCGTTGTTTTTGTAGTAGGAGAAGAAAGAGAAAGACGTGATGTCGCGACAATTACTTCAGAGAGTGTTTTTTAATAATATATACCAAGTGTAATTATCCAAATCTTTTTTATAACACAGACATACCGGTTTATCAATCTAAAACCTTGGCAACGACGCCGGCACCGACCGTACGCCCTCCTTCGCGCAACGCGAATCTTAAACCTTGCTCCATGGCAACTGGAGTGATCAACTCAAACGTGCACGTCACGTTGTCGCCCGGCATGACCATCTCGACGCCTTCCGGTAACGTGATGTTCCCGGTGATATCGGCGGTTCTCATGAAAAACTGAGGTCGGTAGTTGGAAAAGAACGGCGTGTGTCTACCGCCTTCGTCCTTTGTCAGGACGTAAATCTCTGCTTCAAATTTCGCGTGCGGAGTAATCGAGCCCGGTTTGCAAAGCAACTGGCCTCTCAAAACTTCATCTCTCTTCACGCCTCTCAAGAGTAAACCGGCGTTATCGCCAGCTTGCCCTTCGTTCAATTGTTTCTTAAACATTTCTACGCCAGTTACGGTGGTTTTCTTTGTCGGCACGATGCCGACGAGATCGACGTCTTCGCCGACTTTAATCCTCCCTTGTTCGATTCTACCAGTCGCCACCGTGCCTCTCCCTTGGATCGAAAACACGTCCTCTACGGGCATAGTGAACGGCTTATCCAACGCTCTCTCCGGCGTCGGCACGTACTCGTCGATCTTGTCCATCAATTCTAAAATTTTTTCCTTGCCAATGGCATCGTTCGTCCCTTTCAACGCGTGCAACGCCGATCCTTTGACGAACGGAATATCGTCCCCAGGAAACTTATAAAACGATAACAACTCTCTCAACTCCATCTCTACCAATTCCACCAACTCCTCGTCGTCCACCATATCGATCTTGTTCAAAAACACGACCAAACTCGGCACTCCGATTTGTCTCGCCAACAAAATATGTTCTCTCGTTTGTGGCATTGGCCCATCCGCCGCAGAGACGACTAAAATAGCCCCGTCCATTTGCGCGGCACCAGTGATCATATTCTTCACGTAATCCGCGTGACCTGGGCAATCCACGTGCGCGTAGTGTCTGTTCTTCGTTTCATACTCAACGTGAGCGGTGGAGATGGTGATACCTCTCGCTTTCTCCTCCGGCGCTTTGTCGATCTGATCGAACGCGATTTCTTGCGCACCGCCAGCTTCTGCCATAACTTTCGTAATCGCCGCCGTTAACGTGGTTTTCCCGTGATCGACGTGACCGATAGTCCCTACGTTCAAGTGTGGCTTCGTTCGCGCGTTGATATCGTACGCAAAACATCTTCTCGTCGTTGCGTTAAAGTTGGTGAACAACAATTTGCTCAGCGGCGCGTTTTTCGTCGTCGCAGCAGCAAAAGAGGAAGAAACGGAAGAAGATGAAGACGCCGTCGCTTGGATGCCACCTCGATACCATCGTTGCGCTAACTGCGTCGCCCCGCGTCGCGTGCTTTGCGCAGATGCCATCCTTTCTTCTTCCTATATTTATATGTGTTTATGTATTTATGTGTGGTTGTCGTGTATTAATAAGGAAAGTGCGTGAAGATATTAAAAGAGAGAAGAGAGAGGGATTTGTTTCTCAATTCCGCCGTCAGCAGCACAAAAAGAACCCCCTGCCGAGAGAGAGAGAGAGCGAGAGAGAGCGAGAGAGAGAGGAAGCGAAAAATTCAAAAGCGAGACATCAAAAAATCATCTTTTCAAAAAAAAAAACGCGAAGTTTTCTCCACACGCACGGGTCTCTTTTGTTTGCGCGCGCGCACGAGAGAGTTAATATCACATAAACACGCGACACAGACACTTGTATACGCGAGGAATCACTGACAGTGGGAGAGAGGGAGAGAGAGAGAAAAAAAAAGAGAGAAATACCACCGAAGAAATCGACCATGTCACGTGCCTCCTCTAAAAAGCAAAATCCAGTACCGAGAAGTCCGATGACGAGCGCTGGGAAGAAACGAGAGAGAAAACTGAACGAAGTGGCGAGGAACGCTCCGGAGAGATTGACTGGGTCGGCGTCGAAAAAGGCTAAGGTTACGGCAAAGAGAAAAAAGGTTGCGAATGAAAAAGAAGAAGAAGAAGAAGAAGAAGAAGAAGAAGAAGAAGAAGAAGAAGAAGAAAATGTCGGCATCGACGAAGACAACGAGAACGAGAGAGAAGAAGTGCGACGACCGCACTCGTACGTCGGAGTGTCCGATCCACCGGTGTCGAGGATTATCAAAGAGATTAAAGAAGCCATCAAGGTGTCCACAGAGAAAAACATGCAAGCACACCAGGGTTTATCGAATCAGGAGGTGCAACACTTGACGATGGAAGCGGCGCGGTTCTTTCTTTTTCAAATGGAAAAGAACGGCAACGCTCCCATTCCTCGAGCTTTGTACACGGAAGCGATGGCGAAAATCATGAAAGGGAAGAAAGTGAGAAACGTGGCGAGCTATATTTTACCTCGAGCGCAGATGAGATTAATGGACTATCTCGGTTTGGAACTGAAAGAAGTCCAACGAGTGACGTCGCAAGTGGAACAGAGCAAGAACAGAAACGCAGATGCTCCGTCGTCGACGTCGTTCATCCTTCGTTCGGCGCAGCCGATTGACGCGCGCGTTAAGTTTGTAGACAAACACATTCCTAAAACGAGGAAAGCGTGGAGAGGACTGGTCGTCGCGATATCTTCAATCATTCAGGTCAACGGCGGCACGATGGAAGAAACGGCGCTGTTCCGAGCTCTCGGACGATTCGGTATCCGCGTCTCCTTTAACGGCAAAGGAGAGCAACTGAGACAATGGTCCAACGATTTCGAGTGCGAACATTGCGAAATCATACCAAAACTCGTATCTCGGCGCGTCCTTTTGCGAGATAAAATCACCGCGGCTTCTGGAAATGACTTCACGTACCAATACGAACTAGGCGAAGGCGCGTTGGAGTACTTTTCACAAGATCACGCAAAGCAGTTTGTCAAAGAAATGATGCACTCGTACGAAGAAGAATTCCAGCCAAACATTCGTCGTTAGAGAGAGAGAGAGAGAGAGAGAAGTGTAGCGCATTGTTGTAAAATCTATATCGCAGAAATGAAGAGAGAGAGAGATACTCATTATTCGCGGATATGTTCGCGTCCTGATACAGTGATATTTCAAATTTCTTCTTTTTTTTTTCGTGTCTCTCTGTCTGTGTGTCTGTCCTCTCCCACACTCGCGTTTGTTTCATACGCACGCACACATACACCTATTATTTATTCTACCAGCAAAGATATCTGGAACGTGCCTTTAGACATAAACACACACGCGCGACATGAGCAGCATTTTCAGCGGTTTGTTCTCTCCCGCTCCTCGGCAACTGGGAGAGAAGATTGACGTCGTCTACGTTTGCGAGTGGTTCTTATTCCTCTCCTTCTTCTTCGTGTTTGCGAGTGGATTTTTGCACAAGTTCATGGACGCGAAAGTGATTGCAAAGGCAAACGGCGGGTCGTTCTTGGGCGCGTTTCAGATGGCATGCTTTATCCCTTTGGCGTACGTCTCGTATTACGGCATCATCACTTGGTTTTTCAGCGAACAGTTCCAAGCTTCGCGAACTGCGGAGGAACGACTGTTCGGTCCAGTTTCCGATAACGTGAGAAAAATAGGCGAGGTGCAAATAGCATTTCAGGCGTGGGATTTTCTCATATCTTTGTTCAACTCGGAGTTGAATTCAGTTGAAATGTTATTACATCACGCGATGACGGGATTGTTATGTTACTGGATGTTAAGTTTACCGTACATGTCGTTTTACGGGATATATTTCATGGGCGTTTGCGAAATCTCTTCGCTGCCCTTATCGGTGGTGGATTTCATGCGATTCTTTCCCGATTACAAGGACAAGTATCCACTCATTAACATGATTAATTCTTTATTATTTGGTGTGCTGTTTGTATGGTTTCGAATCATCAAATGGATTCAGTATAGCGCCGGCGCGTGGAGAGATTCATTGCACGTGTTGAAGATGAAGAAATTGCCGGTGCCGAGAAGCGTCGTCGCAGGAGTATTGGTTCTGAACGTTTTCTTCACGGCTTTGCAAATCGTTTGGTGTGGCTTACTTTTTAAAGAAGCGAAGAAGATGTTTTTAGGAGGAGAAGATGGCAAGAAGAGCGACGAAAAGAAGAAGAACTAAAAGTACCTGGAAGACGGTATATCTGTACAAAAACCAGTCGCTCTCGGGCATCGAGCTGGATACCCATCGACTTAAAAATAGAACTAGGCATGCAAGTAGAAATACATCGCTATAGTTAGCAACAAAAACAATCGCGCGGTTCCGTGTGTTCCTGAACAAACTTAGCTCCAATCGGTGCGCCATCCGCGTCGACGAGATTCGATATCGTCGCTCTCAATACCATCAACTTTTCCAACCGTCTCGGTTTCACTTCTACCCAGACTAACCCGGTGCTCGTTTGCACGTCGCATTCGTACACCTCTTCGAGCTTTTCTATCTCGTTCTTAATCCAGTCCGCACTAACACTCTTCGCAGCTTTTTCTTCGGTTGCTTTTTCGTTTGAGTTTTCCCGATATCTCACCCGGTCCACTCGAAACTCCAACACTCTTTGTTTGTAAAAGATTTCGCCCTTGAGCCAAACGTCTCTCCCACATATGCCTCCCAACAAGAACATCTTGACGAACACGTCGAAGCAAATGTTATTGCAATAGTACCCGTGGTCTCTCTTGTATTTTACGGAAACATTTCCCCACATATATATGTACGAGCGTACCTACCGCTTTTTATTTAACAACTTTTGGTGGTTATTTTGGTTGTGTTAGTGTGCTTTTTGGTTGTTTTCTCGCAGACAAAATACAGAAAAATGAACTCAGAGAGGATAGAGAAAGCACTTCCTTCACAACAACAATACCGCGACGATGACGACATCACCAGCAGAACCTCCGTTGGAAACGGTCACCGTGAAATGCTTCCCGGGGAAGTTGATGTTGAATAGTTTAGAAATGTTAGGCGGCGTTTTCTCGATCGGAGAAGAATTCACTGGCGAAGAAAACGGCGCGCAGTCGTACTTGTTATACGAGCACGTCGGGCTGCCGAAGTCAAAAATGGTAGCGTTTTCGCACACGTGGACACCAGAGAACGAAAGAGGGAAAGGAATAGGAAAAGCAATCACGCGCGCGGCGTTGGAGTGGGCGAAAGTAAAAGGGTATACGGTCTTACCGACGTGCTCGTTCGTAAAGAAATTCGCAGAGGATAATATAGAAGAGGACTTTGTGAAAGGCGTCGTTTCCGATATGAAAGGAAGTCGAGTCATTAGTAACAACGTTAAAATGTAATATAAAATGTGTATCGAAACACGTGTACATTGGTACTGCGTATTAGATATAGTAATGAGAGTAGCATTCGTAGTAAATACAAGAAACTCGTTCATTATTGCACTCGACATGAGTGTTCTTCGGGCGTGAGGAGCTTGCTCAGATTTTTATCCGTGCGACGGTGAAACTCATTTTTTTCTCTTTCTCCGTCCTCATCTTCATCTTCGTCCGACGCAATGCTCTCATTCAGCGGTGTGTGCGATGCAAACGAAATCTGCCGTATGGGACTTTCGTCTTTCGTCGCATTTGACTGGTCTAAAATGTTGTCAATGTCATTGTTACTATTGCTACTGTTCGCGAGGGCGCCCCCTCGCTGTTGTTGTTTCATCGCTCGTCGTCTTTGATGCTGTCTCTGTTGTTGCTGCTCTGGACTGAACATACCTCGGTTTCTTCTTTCGCGAGCGATTTCGGCTAACAAACGATCCCTACTCAACGTCAATTCCCGTTCGGTCGTTTCGTACACGTCTTTTTGATGCTTCTTTTCGTTTTCCACTTTTTGTAGTTTTAAAGTCACGTCGCTCAATTTTTTGTTCATCTCGTATTCGCGTTCTTGCATGAACGCGGATTCTCGCAGCAACGCGTTCTGAACGACTGCTTTCTGTGCTCGCACGTCGTCTAACTCTCGCGTCAAGGAATCGATTGAAACCGATAACATTGCAGCTTGGTCTTCCATTTCCATGGCGCGCATGTTTGCCTCGTCAAATGCCTCTTGTAAATCTTTCGTTCCGTTGAGTTTCTTCGTGAGCCTTTGTATTTCAAGTTCCTTTTCTTTCAACTGCATTTCTAATCTGTCGCTGAGCTGCGTTTGAGCAGATAATAACTCATCTTTAGCGCGCAAAGCGAGTTCCATGGCTTTAAACGTATCCAGCACTCTGTCGTTTGTGGTTTGAGAGTCGTCGCCTCTGTTCTCAGTAGTACTCGCGATACTCCGCCCGCCTCCGTTTTTAATAGCGCTCGTCCCGTAGTACGAGGAAGAAACTGTCGATGAGGCGGCTTCATCGTCGTCGCTGTATTCCATGTGTCGACGGGTCGCGGAAGGCGGTGTGTTCTCACCTCGATCAGTATTGATGTGATTGTCGTCGTGATTGTCGTAGTTAGCATCGCGAGTAGTAGCATCGACGTTCGCGTTGCCTAAGACTATTTTACCAATCCCGCCTTTACCAGACGAGGAATTCTTGAGCGCGCTGAAACCACTAATACCACCGCCGCGCTTCTGTCGACACTCTGGCGTCGGTAACAGGTTCAAAATTGTGTTCATCTTCGCGCACCACTCTTCCTCTCCTTCTTTTAATAAATAACTACTTTCCTTCTTCTCTTCTCTTTCTTGTTGTTTTCGTTGTTGTTGGTTGTTATTATTAGTGTGCCTCTTTAAGAACAAATCTTTTCCGTTTTGCAGTTGCACTCGTATCGCTTTCACGCTTTGGTCCTCTCCTCTTCCTCCTCCTCCATTCGTCATTGAAAACTTCTCCAACGCGTCGAAACCTACACTCGACGTCGGCTTCGACGACGAGAGGGAGAGAGAAGAGTAAAAAGAAAGCGTGCGGTTTTTCTCGTCGACAGAAACGTATCTCTCGTTCCATCTGTTCAGAAGTTCGCCTTTTTTCAAGAACCATCCGGAGAGCTCTCTGTTCTCGGACGACGGCTGATAAAGGTTGTTGGATTCATCGTGAGCGACAGTTTTATTATCTCGGTGTTTCGCGCGTTGCTCGTTTTCCTTGTTTACTTGCGCTTTCAACATGCTCTACTCGCGAGTTTTGTTTGTTCGTTCGTTTGTATATTCCCCCCCTCACGGCACGCTTTTTGCAAAGAAAATTGTACGGAGGGGGAGGGGGAAGAAAAAAAAGAGAGTTTGTGTGTGCCGAAAATTTTTTCTTTCCTCTGGATTTCCCTGAACTGCCTGACGCTGCCAAAAGGCGGAAAGCTCCCACAAACATACATCTCGCATAGGGTCGGTCGGCTTTCGTCTCTTCGTCCTCACAAAACCAAAAGTAGAACAGTCACGACGAGATGCCGTACGAGCCGAAAAATATCTTAATCACCGGCGGCGCTGGCTTTATTGCCTCCCACGTGGCCATTCTCTTCGCGAAGAAGTACCCGCACTGCAAGGTTCGTTAAGTGAATTCATCGTCGTCGATCGATAGATTTGTCGCGCGCGACCTCTCTTTATTTCTTTTTTTTCTGATTTTCTGTGGACGGCAAGACTCCTCCGCCTTTTTGTATGTATGTGTGCGATGATGACCGACCTATCGATAAGATTTATTGTTGTTGTTCTTCTCCTTGTTCTTCTTTAAAAACGTTGAAATGAATCTGACGCATTATTCGACGTTACGTCTGCTATTACATTAACGCACAGATTGTCGTTCTGGATAAGCTCGATTATTGCGCCAATGTGAAACACTTGAGCGAACTTTCGCACTTGTTAAACTTTAAGTTCATCATGGGCGATATTCAATCGGCAGATTTAGTCTCGTACATTTTACGAAACGAAAATATCGATACCATCATGCACTTCGCGGCGCAAACGCACGTGGATAACTCGTTCGGGAATTCCTTCGCGTTCACGGAAAACAACATTTTGGGCACGCACGTGTTGCTAGAGTCGTGCAAAACGCTTGGCACCATCAAACGCTTCTTGCACGTCTCCACGGACGAAGTGTACGGGGAAAGCTCGTACGAGATGAATGCCTCAAACACCGAGCACGCGAGTTTATTGGAACCGACGAACCCGTATTCGGCAACGAAAGCGGGCGCGGAAATGCTTGTCATGGCGTACGGACGTTCGTACGATTTGCCGTATCTCATCACCAGAGGAAACAACGTCTACGGGCCACATCAATTTCCGGAAAAAGCAATCCCGAAATTTATCATGTTAGCGAAAAGAGGTTTGCAAATTCCTTTGCACGGGGACGGAATGGCGACGAGATCCTACATGCACGTCTCGGATGCCGCGAGTGCGTTTGATAGCATCTTGCACCACGGCGAAGATCGAGGTGTGTACAACATTGGTGCGCAAGAAGAACGAACTGTTCGCTCCGTTGCCGAAGATATTTGCAAAGAATTGAATTTGAACGCTGACCATGTCGTCACGTACGTTAAAGACCGTCAGTTTAACGATAGAAGATACTTTATCGATTGCACGAAGCTCCTCGCGTTGGGATGGAAGCAAGAAAAATCGTGGGAAGACGGTTTGAGAGAAACCATTGCGTGGTACGAGAAGAACGGCGAAAACGATTATTGGGGCAATCTTTCGGCTGCGTTGGTCGCCCACCCTACGGGTGGACACGTCACGGCATCGCCGAATGTCTTCGAAGAAATCGCGGGAAGTACGGCAGAAGGAAAGGCTGAAGACGCGGCGGAAGCGAACAAACCAGTATTCTTAATTTACGGTCGAACTGGTTGGATCGGCGGTATGCTCGGTCGCCTCTTGCAAGAACAAGGACACAAGTACTATTACGGCGCGGCGAGATTATACGATAGGAAAGCCGTGGAGGATGACATTGCTCGATGCAAACCGACCCATATTTTGAACGCCGCCGGTATCACGGGTAGACCGAACGTCGATTGGTGCGAATCCCACAAAAAAGAAACGGTCCAAACGAACGTCACCGGTATTTTAACCTTGGTCGATGTTGCGGATAAGAACGGCATTCACGTCACCAACTTTGCCACCGGTTGCATTTATTCCTACGACGAGAAACATCCGATCGGCGGCCCAGGTTTTACCGAGGACGATCCACCAAACTTTGGCGGTTCCTTTTATTCGCACACGAAAGGGATGGTGGAAGACTTGCTCAAAAACTACGACAACATCCTGCAGTTGCGTCTGAGAATGCCCATCGATAACCGGTTGGATAACCCGAGAAACTTCATCTTTAAAATTGCAAACTACGACTGCGTCGTCAACGTGCCAAACTCGATGACGGTATTGGACGAACTCGTTCCGTACGCCATCGACGGTGCGTTACGAAAGCTCACCGGGATATACAACTTTACCAACCCAGGAGCAATCTCGCACAACGAAGTTTTGCAACTGTATAAAGATTACTGTTCGCCAAACTACACATGGAAGAACTTCTCTTTAGAAGAGCAAGACAAAATCTTAGCCGCTCCGAGAAGTAACAACGAGTTGTGCGATAAGAAGATTAAATCCGCGTGGCCGCAAATTCTCAACATTAAAGAAAGTTTGATCAAGTACGTCTTTGAGCCGAACAAACAGAGAGGCGGTAAAGTGAGAGGTGGCGCGAAAGGAGAGTGTTAAAAGCGCCGCTTTTGTTTTCTCTGAGAGAACACCGCATCAATATATAGTTTTGTTATTCCGTTGAAATAAATATTTTATCCATACCATACAGTGTAGAAGAAGTACGAAGAGGCTCCGCAAACGAGGCATTCGGTCGAACGCAGCGAGGTAGCACAACTTTTTGCACAAAACTCTGCGGTTCATTTTAGATGGATAACTACTTTCTCGACACTTTTTCGGCACCCCACAAAACAAAAACTCTTCATTGTCACAAGCACGCGATTATAGTAGCCCGTGTGCAGAGAGGAAAGCATCGTCATGTCGACCACCAATTCGACCATTATCACTACTATCACCACCAACACCGGGTCAACGATGAACGACGAGAAGGGCGAAGAAAAAGAGGAAGGAGTGAGAGGAGGGAAAAAATCAATTCATTACATCATAGAGTCGAGAGATAAAGAAAACAAATACTTGAAGGAGTTTATAGGCAGCGAATTGTGCGTTGAGTTTCAAGAGAAAGCAGAGTGGAGGTCGTGGGCGTGGAGCAAAAAAACGTCGCATCTTAAAAAGGAAATTGTGGAGAGCTATGCGGTGGCAAAGAGTGTGGATGTTGTTCTTGCCTCCATGCGAGCTGGGACAAGGAAAAGTAAAAAAGTAGTATTCTTCGATATGGCGAGCGGGAAAGGATTCACGTCCGTCGTTTTGGCGAAAAGGTTTCCAAATGCTACAGTACACATGCTAGATAACAATAGAAACATGAATCTCGCACATTTAAACGCGGTACCGACAGTACAGTTTAAAAATATTGATCTGTTTTCGGAGGAAGCCGAGACGCTGATTATGGACGCTCTCGTCGAGCACGATGGATTTGGCGTTATGGTTGGAATGCATTTGTGCGGGAATCTCAGTCGGCGAGCGATTGAAATGTGGACAAACATAATGACAAAAGGTGAGCAAATGCAAGAAAATTCCTTCAACTTGGGATTGGTTCTTTCTCCGTGCTGTTTGCCTCATAAAGTTCGAGTTCCAAAAAGGAAGTACAACGATTTTGGCTACTGGATAAAATCGACGCAAAGACAGTTTGGAATCGATGGATACGACTTATGGGCGACTTCGTTGTACAATCTCGTTTGTTCGCACGTAGGTCCTAATATGCGTAGCGTTTCGAAAAGATTTTTCAGGGATGAAAGTTTGTTAACGCCCACGAATTGGTTTATTTTAGTGACTCCTATGGACTCGAAACGCATCTGTCAACTTTGCGAAGGTACTTAACTAGTCGAATATACTTGTACGATGCACAGTGGTACTAATAGTAGTAGTGGTAGTAGTGATAGTATTAGCATTAGTTCAGTTTTGATAGACCCAGTAGTGTTATAGTACAAATCAAAAAGGCATTTTTTTAAGACAGATACCTTTCTTTGTTTACAAGTCGCGTCGTCGCTACCCGGATTGTCAAGACGACAACAGCTATTGCATAATACGAAAACAAGCACCACCAAAGAGCATAATAGCGCGCTTCTGGACCTAGATACTTGTTAATCGCGAATACCGCAGCCATGAAGGAGCTCGTTCCGATGGCTGTCAATCCCGCCAAAAACGAAAGTTGCTTCATCGCTACCATAACTCCGTACAAAGATTTCGACACTATATTTGCTACGGTTGCCGCAAACACTGGGAGTACTACACTTTTTGCGCAAGCGATGACTGAAGTGTCCGCGGTAAAACCAGAAGCGCCAAAGTAAAGCAACCAGAAACATATCGACGCTGAAACAATACCCACCATATATCCCATCGCTTGAACGATGAGTGCCATTTTTCGCGCGTTTTTACCATCGTTTTTCGGCGTGAACGCAATATATTTAGGCAACATTGTTTGTCCAACCTGTACGAGTGGATCTCCGCATAATACACAAACTGTGAAAATGTTCCCTGCTATTCTGTGCGCGGCGGAAGCGACGTTTCCGATTGCATTAGCCTGCAAAATAAGAACCACGTATAATGACAAAATTGAGAAACTCAGAAACGTTATGGGAGCAAAAAACTTCATCACGGGTGCACACATTTCCTTCGTTGGTATAATTGACATCGGCGGAGAAATCATTTGCGTAGATGGAGCTGGAGGTGGGATGTGAAACAAGTTCCGTCTTCTCAAAACCGTGAAAATGCAAATAGCGCCAACATACAGCGATGCTGATGTCGCCCACGCTGCTCCAATGGCACCTTGTTTCAACGTCACGACGGCAACATAATCTAAAATAACGTTTGTGATTGCTGCTAAGGAAACACACATGAGTGGTGTTATCGTATCTTCGCGAGCGACGAGAGAAGCATATCCAGCGCCCGTTAAGAATGCAGCCGGCATCGCTAATCCTCGTATTTGAACGTATTTCCTTGCGATATCTCGCAAAGGTCCAACCTGTTCTACGCCCAGCAACGAGAGCAACGCGTCCGGAAAGTATACGAGTAACGCGGCGAGTGTTATCGCGAGCGTGAACGAAATAAACATCGCTCCGTATACTTTTCTTTCCATGTCACGCTTCGGCTCTCTCACAGCTAAGCCATTCGAGACGATGGACGTTACGCCGGCCGTGACAAACATGAATAAGTTCACCGGGTAATCTGTCAACGGAGTTGCAACACCTAGCGCGGCTAAAGCTACAACGGCGTCTGATGCGTATCTACCAACGAAAGCTGTATCTGTCATCGTCAATAAAGGCGAAATAACGTTCGAAGCCATTAGCGGGATGACGAATAGTATTATGCTTTTGATTTTATCACGAACGATGAGTGGCGCAGTCGACGGGTCTTCTTCTTCTTCTTCTTTTTCTCCTTTTACCTCTATTTCTGCTCCGGTATCATCATCGCCGATGCTCGTCGCGCACGCCGAAGACGTCGTCCCTTTCGCTCTGAGTTGGCCGAGTTTTTGTCGTCGCCGTCGTCGTCGTCTGTTCGTTAAAAAACAGTCGACGACTCTACCGTTGCCGTTACCGTTGCTGTCTTCTTCGCGCAAATGTCTCCGTTCTGGGACGGTGTCGGATAGTATTTGTAACGATGTTGCGCGCATGTGCGAAAATCCTCGTTGAATGCGTCGCTTTGACCGCGCAGTAACGAAGGACGACGTTGATGGTGATAGCTTTCTGTTATCCATTACGCTTTTTCTCGCGTGTGGAGAAGAAGTCCCTTTGGATGAAGAAACCACCAAGGTCCCGCACTCCGATAGTAAACAAGTGGAAACCATTTCGATGTCGTGTGTTTATTCTATTCTCACTATGCTATGATATAACTTATAATACCTATGTAGGTGTCCGGAGTCTTTTTGTGTCGTGGAGAAAGAAAAATGTTTCTCCGCACAGGCTTTCTTTTCTCTGAACAGATGACACAGGGCTGACACGCACTAAAGGTTCAATCAAGGCTGTGCTCCAAAAACAAAACAGAGTGATGAATAGAGCGATCGTTTTAGAGGTTATGATATACATTTTTAAATACAATATACTTTATTACACGTGTTATCACTGTTCTTTAGTGCATTATTGATCGTTCAAACTCTCGAGGCGCTCTTCCATCTCGAGTTCACCGCGTACACCTTCGAGTGTTCCACGACACCAGCGTCCTCATTGTCGACAACCTCAGCATCAAGACACAAGAGCGGCTCAGTCTTTGAATCCTCGCGCAGCTCGTGATACCTGTCCTCTTCTTCGTCATCATCCGCAAAAATACGAGTGACTGCACAGTAAATGGAAAATAACACCAGCGAAATCAAGGATACCGAGACGAAGCACGTTAACGCGCGTTCGCGTCGCATCTTGCGTTCGTGGTTGCGCCTGTATTGCACCATTGTCGCAGGTGGCTTTGGCTTTTCGCCAAGCCTGCTGCTATCATCCTCTAAATCTTCAAAGAATTGTTCAGCGATGGTTTGAAAATCCTTCATAAGTGCCACGTCGGCGTCCATATCATCATTATCGCTCGAAGAGGAAGAGGAAAAGAAGACGAACGGTTGCGAGAGTGAGTTCGCGATGCCTTCGCCAAGCGACGATAAGTTTTCAAATTCAACGTCATTGTTGATTATATCAGTACCATCGCTTTCTTCTTGAACGAAAGAAATTAATGGGACTCGAAAGACTCGGCTGGAAAAGTATGTCGGTTGCTGTGAGAGATAGTTTTGACGCGCCGTGCCGAGGAAAGAAGGCTCTGAAGTCTGGTCTTGATCGAACAACGAAGAAGAGGAGTAGAAAGACGAATCATCCATGTTTCCATCTCCGAAGAAAGCTCGCATCATCATGCCTGGAAGAGACACATCCGAATTTTCATTCGCATTCATCGTCATTCCGTTCCCATCAGGACCTTCGCACGCGATCAACTCCGGCATCGCAACTTCTTCTTCTCCTTCTTTTCCTTCTTCCACCTTCTCCTCCATCATCTTTCGCGTGCCCTCATCTTCTTCTCGTACCTGTAACCGATGAATAAAAGAGAAACGGAGAAATTTTAAAAGTCAGAACGTTTTTTATTCGTGAACTTTTTCTTTCAACAACGAGCGGGGGGAGTTGAATTTGCGTTTCTATATTTTCTGACCCAACACCATTAGTGCACGAGGGTGAAAAAACAGAGGGGATGACGCGGACAAGAGGAAGGAAAAACTCGAAGGAAAGAAGAGAGGAAACGGAAACGAGTTTCACCGAGTGCGTCGCGAACGAGAACACCACGCAAAAAATAGACTAAACGCAACACGCACCATTTCTTCGCTACTTTCCGACTCAAATATGCCGGTGCCATCGCAGACACACGACTTGTACACGCCTCCTTGCCACGTCTTACACATCGACGATTTCGCATTGAGTTGCCCTCCGCAGTTCTCTTCGCAAATTTTTAGGAATCCAACGCACTGGTCGTCCTCCGCAGAAGCAAAAAACTGCGACTGAGAGGACACTACTGCGAGAACAAAAACGGCGAGGATGGAATGCACCCTCATGATCTGCGCTTTAATGTTCGCAAACGCGCGGAAAGTCTGTGACTTTTAAATTTGTTGTGTGGAAATGTCGTTCTTTGAACTCTTCTTCTTTTTTTCTTTGTGACCTTCCGAACCTTCCTTTTTAACGATATTTTTTTCCCACACTGAACCAAACTTGAAAGAAAAAAGGTACCAAACAAATGCAGACGCTAACGACGCAACGCATCAGGGTATGGAGCAGATCGTCGTGATGATAATAGCTTTAATGTACTACTAATAAAAGCAAAAACGTGGGGTGGTATTTCTTTTTTCTCTTTCTCTCTTTCTCTCTCTCTGTTCTAAGGATACAACGGCAGCGCGACTGTTTCGTTACACTTTACGAAAATACTCTGGATGTTGCCCCATCGGCGAGGGATGTGTTTTACTGCACCTTCTATGGCGACTGCCGTATTTTCCACGACATCTTCTACGCTCATCGCGGACGTTCCCGTTTTCACGCGAACGCATGTTCCACTACTCAAACTCAAGTACGTCGCAGACGTCTTGCTTCGAATTTCCTTGGCCCAGTCCTTCTTTGTTAAATCGACCGGAATCGGTTGACGCTTCTTCTTAAAAAACGTCTTACCGAGCAGTTTAGGTAACACCGGAATCACTCTCTCGTCCGCTAAGAATAAATCGTACGAATCGCACAGCTTTCTCTTCGCCTCGTGCGGTTTGTAGTTGTTTCGCAACTTGCTCACGCCTAAAACTTTCGCTATTCCCGCTTTATCCTCACCCATGGACTCCACCTTTAATTTTGCCTCTTTGTGTCCTTTACCGTCGTTGTCTTTCACAATCAAGCACAATTCTGCCGTTTCTAAGTCAACCATAGAGTGTGGGATTCGAATGGCTTTCATTTTTGCGTTGCTCTTCGCACTTCCAACCGGCTGCGTTCGCAAAGAGATGAGAACGCTGTACGCATCGTCGCCTTCGTCTTCAAACAAAGGATCTTTCTCTTTTTCTTGCTTTACTTTGTCTAAGTGCAAACGCAGCGCGGCGATTGCTTTTTGTATCTGCGCTTTGTCTACTCGGGATGGTGGAGCAGAGTCCTCGTCCTCTTCTTTCTTCGTCTTTTCTTTGTTTGTTTTCGGCGGCTGTGCCTTCTTCGGTTTGGCAACCATTTCCTTTTCTGCCTGTCTTTTTCTTTTCAAAAAACGCCTTTGATTGATGCGCACGCGTCCTCCCTTACTCTCCGTGTGTTTGTTTTGATGTGTGTGTGTGTGTGTGTATATATATATATGTATATATATATATATGAATCGCGGAGGTCGATGATAAAGTCTTTCACAACGTTTGTCTCCTCCTGCGTGTGCGGGGAAGCAAATTGGACGCACACGAAAAAAATTTTGAGGATTGAGGGGTCACTCCACGACCTCCCACCTCACTCACTCGCACTTGGCAGTCAGAAAAAAAAAGAGCAGCAGAGCGCTTTCGCGGCATTTTTTTAGAATAATGACTGCGATAACGACGATTATGAGCGTCGCGACACAGGCGGGCACGAGAACCAGAGTCAAGGGTCCATCATCATCCTGTTCTTCTCCATCGCCATCTTCTTCGTCCTCTAAAATCTCAGCGTTCTCCTCGAGAAGACAGACGCTTCCGCGCGGATTACAAAGAAAAGGAGGTGACGTCTCCCTCCAAGCCATTCAGGAACCAGAAACGGAAACATCGACGACGACGACAACGACAACGACGACGTCTGTGCGAGACATGAAGTCACAAATGAAAGACATGAGAAAGCAAATGGAGGAAAACGAAGACTTGAACGTGTTAATGAGCGGTTTGCGGGGAACGAATATCGACCAGTCAGATTTTGCTGAACAAGGCGTGGAAATGAAAGTAATTGATTTCGATAAATACGACGATGGAACCAACGGAGATACGCTACCGCTGGTATACGATCCAGAAGCTATTGAGAGATATTGGTCTAAGCGATCCGGCGCTGTCGTGCAAAGAGCGTTTCAACTCGCCACAATCGGTGGAGGATTCATCAGCGGCTTGATTGCAGATTTCATCACGAAGAAAACAGAGGAAAACTCTGTGAAGCGAGCGATTCAACTCCGGGAAATCGTTACGTCGTTGGGGCCAGCCTACATTAAGCTCGGTCAAGCGCTTGCCATTCGACCAGATTTACTTGGTCCGCAAGCGATGGTGGAGTTGCAAAAACTCTGCGACAAAGTGCCTTCGTTCGATAACGAGCTCGCGTTTCAGACGCTCGAGAGCGAGTTGGGTTGTAAATGGCAAGACGTGTATTCTGAACTCGGACCGGAACCAGTCGCCGCGGCAAGTTTAGGACAAGTGTATAAAGGCGTTTTGAAAAGTAACGGCGCGACGGTTGCCGTGAAAGTTCAGCGACCGGCTGTGTTGGAAACAGTATCGATTGATTTATTCGTGTTGCGTCGCGTCGGATTATTCCTCCGCACAGTTGAAGGATTCAACACCGACGTCGTCGCGCTTTTAGACGAATGGGCTTTGCGATTCTTCGAGGAGCTTGATTACGTCAACGAAGGTGAAAATCAAATCAAGTTTGCGGAATCCATCAAGAAGGATTTACCGCAAGTTGTCGTCCCGGGTACATACATGGAGTACACGAGGCGAAAAGTCATAACGAGCGAATGGCTCGAAGGCGAAAAACTCTCGCAAAGTACCGCGGACGATGTCGGCGAGTTGGTGAAAGTTGGTGTCATTTGCTATCTGAAACAACTTCTCGATACCGGGTTCTTCCACGCGGATCCTCATCCGGGGAACTTGATTCGCACTCCAGACGGTAGACTCGCCATTCTGGATTTCGGTTTGATGACGCAAATTGACGAAAACATAAAGTACGGCATGATTGAAGCTATTTCGCACTTGATCCATCGCGATTACGATGCCATCGTGAACGACTTTGTGACGCTCGATTTCATCGCAGAAGGTACGGACTTGTCGCCTCTCTCGGCGCCGCTCGGGAGAGTTTTCGATCAAGCGCTCGAAGGCGGCGGGGCTAAAAGCATAAACTTTCAAGAGCTCGCGGCAGATCTCGCGCAAATTACGTTCGACTTTCCGTTTCGAATCCCGCCGTATTTTGCGATCATTATCCGTGCGATCGGCGTCCTGGAAGGCATCGCGCTCGTCGGTGATCCAGACTTTGCGCTCGTGGACGAAGCGTATCCGTACTTATCGAAACGTTTGCTGACATCAAACGATGACGCGCGCTTGCAGGAAGCGCTTCGCTACATGGTGTACGGTAAGTCGACTGTATTCGATGCCGATCGCCTGATTGATTTACTTGAAGCCTTGGAAAGCTTTAAGAGAGACGTGACGACGTCTTCCGGTGTCTCCGCCGAGGCGAGCGCGAGCTTGGAAAAGAAAACATCGCGAGAAGCCTTGCAATTTGTTTTATCTCCGCAAGGTAGTTTTTTCCGTGAATTTCTTCTCGATGAAGTCGTCAAAGGTGTCGACGCTTTGAGCAGAGAATCCGCGGTGGCGGTATTAAGTAGCGTTGGCTTGAAGGACGCGAGACTTCCCATTTTATTTCCCGTCCTCGGATTGCCGAACAGCATCGCGTTGGCCCCGAAAGTTACGCAAGAAGATAAGGAAACCGCAGAAAACGTGACGAAACTTTTGAACTTCTTGCTCGGCCGAA
>Ga0181607_10001792_pt1 | contig 19134 bp, 12 predicted proteins | sample 041ome_9_FD_132420 | JGI IMG/M metagenome (GOLD analysis project Ga0181607, IMG submission 132420) | Coastal salt marsh microbial communities from the Groves Creek Marsh, Skidaway Island, Georgia - 041413US metaG (megahit assembly) | ecosystem: Environmental > Aquatic > Marine > Intertidal zone...
AGCCGAAAGATTTTCTGCCACGGCTGCGAGAGATGATCTGGCAGCTCGATGATCCGATCGGCGACCCGATCACGATGCCCAACTATGAACTTGCCAGACGCGTGGCGAGCGAGCATCGGGTGGTGTTGAACGGCGAAGGGGGCGACCCGTGCTTTGGCGGCCCGAAAAACCTGCCGATGCTGTTGCAGCACTGGTATGGCGACCCAGACCGCCGTGACACCTTTCGTGAGGAGGCGTATCTCGCTTCATACCGACGGGCCTATGAGGAGATCGGTCGGCTGCTCACGCCGGAGGCTGCGAGAGAGGTTGAGAGCCAACGCGATCTGGTTGGTGTGCTGCAGCCGTTCTTCCGCGGGCCGCGGCCCGTGCACTTCCTCAACAAGCTGATGGCGATCAACATTCGCCTCAAGGGGGCTCACCTGATTCTCCCCAAGGTGGAACGGATGCTGGCAGCATCAGGAATCACGCCACTCTCACCCCTGTTTAGCGAAGAGATGGTGCGGCTGAGCATGCAGCTGCCACCAAGGCTCAAACTGTCGCGGGGCGTGGAGAAGGTGATCCTGAAGCGGGCCTTTGCAAACAGGCTGCCGGCGTCGGTGATCGAACGACCAAAGAGTGGCATGCGGGTGCCTGTCCACTTTTGGTTTCAGGGAGAGATGCGTCGCTATGTCCGCTCGATTCTCAGCAGCAAGGCGATTCGGGCAGCTGGCATCTTCCAGCCGCAGCGGGTGAAGCAGCTGCTCGACTACAGCACCGAGGAAGGCCCCGGCCGTTACGGGCTACGACTCTGGATGCTGCTCACGTTTGAACTCTGGCGGCGGATCGTGATTGAACGCGAGCCGGTCTGAGCCGGTGGCATCACTCAGGAGGGATGCGGGTGGCGATGCGGCCGCCGTTGGCTCGCTGATTTGCCGGGCGAGGAGAGCTCCTTGAAGACATGCTCGATGTTTTCAGTCCGCGACCGGGCCTCCTCGCCAGTCCACTCCTTGTAGAAGGGAATCTCGATCGTTTCTTTGATCTTCTCAAGAGAGTCACCCCGATCGATGCCCGCCTTGACCTGGCTGCGAAGTTCACGGAACCACCGCTTCTGCTTGGCGATCACCTCGGGGCCACCGAGTTCACCATGGCCAGGGCAGATTGTGGTCACACCGAGGTCTTCCATGGCTGTCAGCACCGATATCCAACTCGCCGTGTCGGCATCACCGGTGTAGTTAAAAGCCCCGTTTACGCAGGCATCCCCTGAAAACAGGATCTTGTGCTTGGGAAGCCAGGCGACGGCATCACCGGCCGTGTGGGCGTGGCCAAAGAAGATCAGCTCCACCCGCTGTTCACCGTCGTCGAAGATGAGCTTGTGCGAGAAGTAGACCGACGGCATTTCATAGGAGAGGCCACCATATTCTGCGGCCCGTGTTTTCTTGGCACCTTCAAAGCCGTCGGCACCTTTCGATTCAAACAGTGGCTGACTCCGCTCATGTGCCACAATCGATGCTCCGAGCTTCGTGTACTGCACGTTGCCGTCAGCATGGTCACCGTGATAGTGGGTGTCGAAGACAAACCTGATCGGCTTGTCGGTCTTTTCACGAATGGCCGCAATCACCTCGTCGACCTGGCCAGGAAAGTTGGCGTCGATCACCAGCACGAAATCTCGAAACACGACAAAGCCCTGGTTGCAGCCGGTGAAGACCGGCTCCGTCTGGGCCTTGCGAAAGAACACGCCGGGGGCGACCTCGGTGACCGTTGTTTCATCTGCGGCCGCGTGGGCTTCCGGTGATGGGATGCCTTGGAAGAGACTGATCACAAGAGCGATCGAGAGAGTCGCGTGTCGTCGGTTCATAAAACACCTTGAGATCATGCGGAGCGAGGTTTGTCAGTCGGTGACAGAGAGTGTGAAATCCAGCAGTGGACATGACAACCAAATGAATGGTACCGGGTGGTCAATGGCGGTTCACCGGTGAGACGTCGTCGAGCCGAAACTCTTTTCGGCTCATCGCTTCATAGTGGTGGCCGATGTCGATCTGCGCCCCCTCGGTGATGCGTTGGCCGCTCGCGTCGAGGCGGGCATTCATCGTGGCCTTCTTGCCGCTGCGGCAGATGGTTTTGATTTCCACGAGGTTGTCAGCCCAGGCGAGGAGGTAGGTGCTGCCCTCGAAGGGCTCGCCGCGGAAGTCGGTGCGGATGCCGTAGCAGAGCACGGGGATTGAAAGTCTGTCGCAGACGAGCGTCAGCTGAAGCACCTGCTTGGCGGTGAGAAACTGGGCTTCATCGATGAGCACGCAGTGGACGGGCTCAGCCTGCTGCAGCTCTGCGAGCGCGGTGTGGAAGTTGTAGTGGCGGTCGAAGCAGGTCGCCTCGGCTGAGATGCCGATCCGTGAGGCAATCTGGCGGGTGCCAGAGCGGTCATCGACGGCCGGCGTGTAGAGCAGCGGCCGCATGCCCCGTTCCCGGTAGTTGTGGGCCGACTGCAGGAGCGTGGTGCTCTTTCCCGCGTTCATTGCCGAGTAATAGAAGTAGAGCTGCGCCATGCCAGGCCGTTGCGAGAGAAAGTTTGAGAGCGAAAAAGGAGAGGAACCGACAAGAATCTCGGGGACACGGGCTGATTGTGGCGAAATCGATGGCCTCGGAGAACTGCCTGGGGGTACGATTTTTACTGAAAGGGGATTCGAGCATGCAGTTGCAGAGGCAGGCTGAGCCAGCGGCGGACCACGCGTTGATGGCACGGGGAAGGGCGGTAACAGGAGCCATTCGAAGAATGAGTGCTCGTGGCGGCGTGATCGCGGTTGCAGTGACGGCCTTGGCGGTTGGTCCGTGGACAACGGCTGCAGAGATCAGTTTCGATCGTGATGTGCTGCCGATTCTTTCGAACACCTGTTTCGCCTGCCACGGCCCAGACGCCCACGAGGAAGCGAGCCTGCGGCTCGATTCCTTTGAGGCGGCAACAGTCGACCTGGGTGGCTACCGCGCAATCGATCCGGCGGATCCAGAGGCCAGCCAGCTACTCCTCCGCATCGACTCGGCCGATGATCCGATGCCGCCGGCCGACTTTGAGAAGCAGCTGAGCGATGAACAGAAGCAGGTATTGCGAGCCTGGGTGGAGCAGGGGGGTGGCTACGAGCAGCACTGGGCGTATGTACCGCCGAGTCGTGGGACACTTGCCGAGGTCGAGGATGATGGGGCGGCTGTCATCGACCAGGCAATCGCTCGTGGGCTGGCAGAGCGGGGCGTTGGTTTTGCAGCTGAAGCGGATCGTCGCACCCTTGCCAGACGAGCGGCGCTCACGCTGACCGGGCTCCCACCCGAGCCAGAGCAGCTTGCCGCCTTTCTCGCTGATGACGCTCCCGATGCCTACGAGCGGTATCTCGACCTGCTGATGAGCAGCCCTCGCTACGGCGAACATATGGCGCGTTTCTGGCTCGACTCGGTGCGTTACGGCGACACCCACGGCCTGCACCTCGATAACCGGCGAGGCATCTATCCCTATCGCGACTGGGTGGTGCGTGCGTTCAACAACAACCTGCCACTTGATGATTTTCTCACCTGGCAGCTTGCGGGCGACCTCCTCCCAGAGCCGACGCTTGAGCAGCGGATGGCAACGGGCTTTGTGCGGCTCAACCCGACGACCAGCGAAGGCGGGGCGATTCCTGAAGAGTTTCAGGCGAAGAACAGCTTTGATCGCACCGAAACACTTGGCACCGTGCTGTTGGGCATGACGCTGACCTGCGCCCGCTGCCACACCCACAAGTATGACCCTATCACACAGACGGAGTACTACGAACTGCTCGCCTTCTTCAACAGCACGGCCGAGCCACCGATGGATCGCAACGCCTATGCGTTTGGGCCGACGGTGCGTGTACCGAATGATCAAGCCAACTGGCAGGCCTGGCAGCAGCTGGAGCAGGAGACGGCCCGGCTTGCTTCCGCAGTCCGCACGTTCGTTGAGGCCGGAGTCGTGCTGCTTGCTGGGGAGGACGCAGGCCGATGGCAGAGCCTCGGTGACCTCGGTGTGCTGGCGGTTGCTGCTCGGCCGACTGGGCCTTTTGCCCCGCAGCAGCTCGCAGACGAAGCGAGAGACCTTCTCTCGCTTCGCGAAGCTGCAGAGGCGTCGTTTACGACCACGCTTGTCGCTGAAGATCTGGCGAAGCCACGGGAGACCCGCGTGCTGTATCGAGGGGAATACGATCAGGCGAGGGGTGAGCCGCTGCAGCCGGGGGTGCCCGCGGTGCTTGGTGAGCTCCCTAAAGGGGCTGCTCGGAACAGACTCGGCTTGGCAGCATGGTTGGTGTCTGCTGACCAGCCGCTGGTGACGCGTGTGCTCGCAAATCGGCTCTGGCAACAGGTGTTTGGGGTGGGGCTCGTACGTACACCGGAGGATTTCGGCGTGCAGGGGCAGCGGCCGACCCACCCTGAGCTGCTTGATTGGCTCGCCGTAGAACTCCGCGAGAGCGGCTGGGACATGCAGCACATGCTGCGAATGATGATGACCAGCCGTGCGTTTCGGCAGGTGTCGGCTGCCAGAGCCGATCTCGAGGATCCAGAAAACCTGCTCGTGGGCCGAGGGCCTCGATATCGTCTCGATGCTGAGGTGCTTCGCGACCTCGGACTGTGGAGCAGCGGGCTCCTCGATCCCACCATGGGCGGGGAAGGCGTGAAGCCCTACCAGCCTTCTGGCATGTGGTCAGCGATGGCTCATCCGGCAAGCAACACCAAGCAATATGTCGCAGATACCGGAGAGCGGCTCTACCGCCGCAGTCTCTATGTCTACTGGAAGCGGACGAGCCCGCATCCAATGATGACGCTGTTTGATGCACCAGACCGTGAGTCGGCCTGCGTGCGACGCTCACGGACCAGCACACCGCTTCAGTCTCTGGGGCTGTTCAATGAGACCCAGCGAATCGAGATGGCAAGGGAGCTTGCGGAGCGGTTGCTGCGAGAGAATGACAACGATGATGCGAGGCTCGCTAGCATGTTCACGATGCTCGCCTGCCGAACACCACGTGACCTGGAACGCGAGGCCTGTCTGCAGCTGCTCGATGCGATGCGGGATCGGTATGGCAACGAGTCGCCTGAAGCCGAGACGCTGCTGGCGGTTGGAGAAGCGTCTCGCGATCCGAGCCTCCCGGCAGCAGAGGTCGCTGCCTGGACGCAGCTTGTCGTGGCAGTCCTCGCCAGTGATGCAGCCACGATGCAGTACTAAGGAACATGTGATCACGATGAAGGCGGCGTAGATCTCTTTGGGCCACTCGACGGTAAGCAGCATGCACGGTGGCAGCATTCAAACAGATGGCGACGAAGAAAGAGACTCAAGGGCTCAGAGGGGTTGACGGAATGAGGGATCGAGCGGAACACGAGTTTGCGGCCACGTTGACACGCAGGCATTTCTTCGGTCGCTCGGCGTTGGGGCTGGGAACGGCGTCGCTGGCGGAACTGCTTGCTCGAGATGGGGCTGTGGCGAGTGAGCCTGCAGCAGCCACCGGTGGTGCGATGAACGCCGGTCTGCATCATGCTGCCAAAGCGAAGCATGTGATCTACCTCTTCATGAGCGGTGGCCCCAGTCAGCTCGACATGTGGGACTACAAGCCGCTGCTCGAAAAGCAGTTTGGCGAGCAGCTTCCCGACCACGTTCGTGACGGCCAGCGGATCACGGGCATGACGGCAAATCAGAAGAGTGGTCTGCCACTCGCTGCGAGCAAGTACCGCTTTACGAAGCATGACAACAACGCGGATGGGGTGTGGGTGAGCGAGCTGCTGCCCCATACGGCCAGCGTTGCGAAGGAACTCTGCGTGGTGCACACCGCCTTCACCGAGGCGATCAATCACGACCCTGCGATCACCTACATCCAGACAGGCAGTCAGGTGCCGGGACGGCCAAGCCTAGGGGCCTGGCTGAGTTATGGACTTGGCAGCATGAATGAAAACCTGCCGCACTATGTGGTGATGCATGCCAAGACGAGCTACCCAGAGCAGAGCCTCTTTAACAGGCTTTGGGGGCCGGGCTTCCTGCCATCGGAGCATCAGGGGATCCTGATGCGAAGTCAGGGGGATCCCGTGCTGTATCTGGCGAACCCTCCGGGGGTAAGCCGTCGCGATCGCCGAGCCCAGCTTGACCTGCTCAAGGTCCTCAACGAACAGCATCGGGACGCTTTTGGTGATCCTGGCGTGCTCTCGCGGATCGAGCAGCATGAGATGGCTTTTCGCATGCAGGCGTCGATCCCAGAACTCGTTGACATCTCAGAGGAAACGGCAGAGACGCTGACACTCTACGGTGACGATGTGCAGACGCCAGGGACGTTTGCGGCCTGCTGCCTGCAGGCTCGACGGCTGGTGGAGCGTGGCGCTCGCAATATCCAGATCTTCCATCGGGGCTGGGACGCCCACAACAACCTGCCGGGAGAACATGAGTCGCAGTGTCGTGATATCGATCAAGGGTCGGCGGCCCTGATTCGTGACCTGCGTCGCCGCGGCCTGCTCGATGACACTCTGGTTGTCTGGGGTGGTGAGTTTGGACGCACGGTCTACTGCCAGGGTGGCCTGACCCGCGAGCAGTATGGCCGTGACCACCATCCACGCTGCTTTACGGTCTGGATGGCCGGGGGTGGTGTGAAGCCTGGAATCACCTACGGTCGAACGGATGACTACGGTTACAACATCGCTGATGAGCATGGCCAGCCGATCTTCCCTCAGCCGACCAAGGAGACGTGGACGCCAGGCTCCATGCATATCCACGATCTCAACGCGACGATTCTGCATCAGCTTGGGATCGACCATCGGCGGCTGACCTTCCGGTATCAGGGGCGTGATTTCCGCCTCACCGATATCGATGGCCACGTGATGCACGATCTGGTGCAGGCCTAGAGCGGCCGGGGCAGCTTCAGGTGAAGACCACCGTGCGATCGCAGATCATCAGCACTCGGTCTTCCGCCCACAGGCGAACGGCACGAGCAAGCACCAGCCGTTCGGTGTCTTGGCCCTTGGCGATGATCCGTTCCACGGTGTGGGCATGGGTTACCCGGGTCACGTCCTGTTCGATGATTGGGCCTTCATCGAGGTCGGGTGTCACAAAGTGTGCTGTGGCGCCGATGAGCTTCACACCGCGGGCCGCAGCCTGGTGGTAGGGCTTCGCTCCCTTAAATCCTGGCAGGAAGGAGTGGTGGATATTGATCGCCCGCCCCTCGAGTTTCTGACAGAGGTCGTTTGAGAGTACCTGCATGTAGCGAGCGAGGACGACCAGATCGATCTTTTCATCCTGCACGATCTGGAGGAGAGCCGCTTCCTGGCGAGGCTTTGTCGCTGGCGTGATCGGGAGGTAGTGAAACGGGATTCCGTGTCGCTCGGCAATCGGCTCTGCGTCGGGATGGTTCGAGACGATTGCCGGAATCTCCACTGGCAAGAGCCCGTGCTTCCAGCGGTAGAGCAGGTCGACCAGGCAGTGGTCGAACTTAGAGACCATGATCAAGATGCGAGGCTGCGCGTCTGTCCGCCGGACCTTCAGCCGCACCTGTTCGGTGTGGCCAGCAGCGGCAAGTTTTGTCTGCACGGCAACTGCTACATCCTCAGAGTCTTCAACAGCCGTCTCCACAACCGTCCGCAGGCAGAACAGCTGCGAGCAGGGATCCCCAAACTGGGCGCTCTCAAGGATGTTGCCGCCAATATCGAGCAGACCGCAGGAGACCGCATGCACAATCCCGGCAGCATCGGGAACGGTGAGGGTGAGGATGTGACGGGGCTTCATGGGAGACGGTTGAGACCTCTCGCGAGAATCAGGGCGCATCGCTCGGGCGAAAGAGAATCTCCGGGGAGCCACCAAACTTGGCAGGCAGTGGCATTGTCCAGGGTTCGGCGACATCGCCTGTGAGCTGTTGCCAGCGGCCAGCGAGGGAGAGCCTTGTCTGGCCGTGCCTGAGCTGGAGCGTTGTCTGAGCGGTGCCAGATGTCTCCGACGCCAGTTTGATCACCAGGAGGTTCACGTCGTTCGCGATGATCGCAGCTGGCGGCAGTGTGAAGGAAGCCTGCTGCTTTTCAGGCAGGGGCGTGCCATTGAGCCAGGCAGCTTGAACGTGGGGTGACGCGTGTAGGACCGAGTCGTTTTGCCAGTCGCTCGGAAGGAAGAGCGTGCAGCGATACCAGGCAGGTGAGGGGACTGGTGTGGATGATGGCAGAGAGATGGTTGTCCATGCAGCGACACGATCTGCCACGTCTGCCGTGTTCTTGGAAGCCGACGTGCTGGTGGAAAACTCAAAAGCTTCACCGCCGAGCAGCTGGTCGCTGGTGATCGTTGGACAGACATGCCGCTCGATATGATCGATCACACGTCGCGTGCCTTCGGCATGACTGACAAAAGGCCAGCGAGCGGGGTTGTACATGCTGTCGGTCATGTCACGCATCAACACCGCATGCTTGCCGTGCCGGGTGAGCTGGCGGAGGCCAAACGGACGGCCGAGCACGCACATGTTCACATGCACGCCGGTGAGGATCACATGCTCGATGCCGCGAGCCTCAAGGATATTCCAGACCTCATCGCCACGATCTGTGATGAAGTCGTGTTCGGCATCAATCTCGATGGTGGCGAGCTGCTGCTTCCACGGCATCTTGGGATTGCGGCCCTGGGCGGCAAGCTCATCGGCCCAGGCAGCATGTTCGGCGGGGTCGTCGTCCTCGCCGCCATCAGACTGATCGATTGGGTATTCAGCCTTCTCTTCGGCTGGAATCGATGAGCACCAGGAGGTGATGTCGCCTGGGAGACTGGCCGCCGTGGGAGCCGCGAGGGCTCGTTTTCTTCCAGGATGATCGGCATACGCGTCCATGCAGTCGCTCGGTGCGTGAATGATGGTGGCGCCACGGCGACGGGCTTCCTGGACAACGTCGTTGAGTCGTGGAGCAAACTCATTGAGTCGCTTCACGGCGTTGAGGCAGTGGTGGGCATCCCACACATCACACACGATCAGGGCGGTTTTGCTGGCAGGCCAGCTTTCCGAGTGCCGCTTGGGACGATAGCCGCCGTCGGCCGTAACATCCCAATGCTGTGTGCGGAGCGTGAGTTCGAAGGTCTCAGCGGCGAAGGAAAAACGTGGTGTCATCGCCGCTGCGGTCACCAACACACACAAGAGAAGTCGTGTCAGCATGAACGCCCCCTGGAAACGTGAGTGGAACCTTTTGCCGGAAGAGTTTATCAGCCGGAGAGCAATGCGAGCCGGTTCAGGCTCGCTCATACAGGACCGGATTGCGTGGATCGTTCATCACCTCGCCAATCGCCGTCGAGGGAGTCCAGGTTGTCTGGTCGAGCTGCTGGGCCGCGTTCTTCGGCTTCGCTAGACGCATGTCGACATCCATGTAGATCACGGTGTGGACTTTGCGAGGTGTTGGAGTGGTGTTGGGGCCTGCCCGGTGGAGTGTCCAGCCGAGGTGGAATGACACATCGCCGGCCGCGTACGGTTCGGTGACTTCCCGGAGACCATGTTCTGCGACGGCGGTACGGATGAGTGCTTCCGACTCATCAGAAATGGCGAGGTCTCGGCCGATGCGTTTGCGGTGACTTCCGCGGGCGAACGCCAGTGGTCCCATCTCGAGCGGCACTGCCTGCAGGGGAATCCAGGCGGTGACACACAGGCCGGATGCCATCGGCCAGTACTGCTGATCAGCGTGCCAGGGAGTGAAGCCGCCAGAAGGTTCTTTGTAGAGCGACTGGTCGTGCCAGAGGCGAACACCCCGCGTATCGAGCAGTTCTGAGGCAATCCGAGCGAGCCGCAGTGAGAAGGTCAGACGACGTGCCTGCGGTGAACGCTCCCAGAGGTTGCCAACCTGAATGAACGCTCTTCCGTAGGTGTCGCGGTCTTCCAGCGGGACGCCTGCGTGTGCATCGTGAGCGATGGTGTCGGCGGTGATGGCAGGCTCGAGAGCCACGAGCGCATCGGGGCTCAACACGTGCGGCAGGTGGATAAAGCCTTCTTCACGGAACTGCTCCCGCTGCGCAGCGGTGAGCTCATACGGCTCACCGAGCGCTGCGTCGAGCGAAGCATCCGAAGCGGACATCGCGGCGGCTACTCCAGCTCAGCGAGAATGGCCTTGTAGGCCTCTTCTCTGGCGGCCGCATCCATGCCGCGAAGTTCGAGCATCTTCGGCCGAAGGCTCACGGCAAAGCTGCGATCTTTGGCAGTTATTGCATCCACCTTGGCGAGGAGGTCATCCGCGTTGCCGCCGGTAGCCTCAGCTGCGGCTGCTATCACGCTTCTGAGATATTCAGCTGCCTGCACCTCAGGGTTTGGCTCGGAGGGAGCTTCTGAGCGACCGAGCGCCCAACGGATACCCTCGATCAGATGCTGCTGATAGGCGGCTTCCTGCCAGGTCTCAGAGTTGTGGCCGAAGTTGGTGTAGAAGACCCGGCCTTCACCATACGTCCGCACCCAGGAGACAGGCACATGCCACGGCTCCTTTGGAGTGCTGGCCGTCATGTCGAGGCTAACGAGCACCCGCAGGTTTTCAGGGTTGTAGCGAAGGTCGTACTGGTAGATCTCATCCTTCCAGCGGAACCGCTCAGGCACCATGGAACTCAGGCGGTGTGACGGCTCATGGACCACAAAGGCATGCTCACCACCGGCATTCCACGGATGGCCAGCGAAGTGTCCGCCGATCATCTCGACATAGGCATCGGAGCTCTTCAGCGTGTCGCTGGCTGCGTGCATGCCGATGAACGCCTTGCCACTCTTCACCCAGGCGAGGAAGCCGTCGAGGTCTGGAATCGGCAGCTCGCCGGTGGTGCTCGCAAAGATCACACCATCAAACTCAGCAAGTGACTCCGGAGCAAAGGCCTTGGCAAAGACATCCTCGCCCGCGGGCTGCCGCAGGTAGTCCACGTGGAACAGCCCGCTCTCGCGACCAATCTGCTCAATGATCGGCTCTGCGGTCTCGATCGAACTGTGACGGAAGCCATTTGTCACCGTCACGACCAACAGCCGAGCTGGCGCATCAGCAGCCATGGCCGTCCCGGCGAGCGACAGCACCGCAGCAAGGAACCAGGCCATCATGCCACCCATGCCACAGCCTCCCATTCCGCACTGCGGCATTCCGCAGCCACCCTCGGGCATTTCGCCACCCTCCGATGAGCCGCCCGCCACATGGCCAGAGACCACACTCAGCAGACGCGTCAACTTCTTACTTTTGCAGTCAGGGCAGACGGGCTTCTCATCACCACGCACCAGAAGTTCAAACTCCTTGCGGCAGGTCTCGCAGGCATACTCGTAGAGCGGCATCAAACATTCTCCGAAGAGGTGAGCGTATGTGGGGCTGAATAACCGTTATGCCTTCATCGCCGCTTTGGCGACGGCGACGCATTCACGGATGTCGGCGAGCGGGTTGGAGGGGTTTTCCTCGTACTCCAGCGACAACGCGCCATCAGCTGGGAAGTCGGCCTTCACGAGGGCTTCAAAGACTGCTGCGACGTCCATGTGGCCCTTGCCGAGGATGACGCCCTCAGTCTTCTCCTGCATCTCCTTGAAGTCCTTGAGATGAATGCCGTAGAGGCGACCGGCAAGCAGACGGATCACCTCGGTGGGCCGCTCACCAGAGCGAATGAAGTGGCCGAGGTCGGCACAGGCGCCGATTCGCTCGTCGTGCCCTTCGATGGCTCGCAGCACATCGATCACCTTGTTGTAGCGGTGGGCAGGGCCATGGTTGTGGATGGCAATCCGGATGTCGAACTCTTTGACGAGTTCGTCAAGACTCGCAAACGACTCAGGCGACGGGTCGGCGGAGATAGTGTGAATGCCCGCAGCCTTGGCAAACTCAAAGATCTTGCGATTGGCATCGGCATTGCCGCCGAAGCCATTCACGCCGTGGGCGGAGATGGTCAGTCCAAGGTCCTTGACCTTTTGGACGGTGGCCTCGATCACCGCCTTGTCGTCAGTGATGGGAAACATGCCAGAGTAAAACTCGACCGCCTCAAAGCCGAGTGCCTTGGCGTGGCCAAGGGCCGTGTCAACGTCGTAGCCCCGCAGCGAATAGAGCTGGATGCCCAGCGGCGCGGCAGGCTTGGCAGCGTGGGCGGCACGGGGGAGCAGGCCGGCAGCGAGAGCAGTGGAGCCAGCAGCGATAAATGAGCGGCGTGAGAGCGTGGAGCGAACCATGAACCGTAAACCCCCTGTGACAAATAAAACCCTGACGTCGGAGCGACCGACCGGGCGTGCTCGTCTGCACGCCCGGTGATCATCATACCCACGGTGGGCTCGCCACGGTGGGTGTTGGCTGGCAGGACTCGATCAGCTGCCCTCGATTTCAAAACCCTTGCGGCTTTCGCGGCCGAGAAAGCTGTTGGCCTGGGCGTCGCCAACGACCTCGCGGGCTGCCGGATCCCAGTCGAGGGGACGCCCGAGCCGCATCGAGATATTCGAGAGATGGCAGATCTCGAGCATCCGGTTGTGGGTCCAGACGTCAGAGATCGGCTGCTTCCGCGAACGCATCGCATCCACAAAGTTGGCTGTGTGGTTGGCGCTGACAGGGCCCCCGTAGACCTCATCGATGGCATTGTCGGGAAGCGGGTTGTCGGCCAGTGCTTCCACAGGAAGGCCAGTGATCTTGCCACGGTTGACAAAGAAGCGGCCCTCAGTGCCCTCGAAGAGGATGCCGTTGTCGCCTTCGCTGGTGATGATCATTTCCACGTCGTTCGGCATGTGGGCGCGAATACGGAAGTGGGTGGCCGCGTTGTAGCGGTCGTGGACCAGCGGGTGGCCGTCCTTGTAGTCGACCGGGAGTGTGTACTCCAGCGGCTCGATGCGGCTCGGGCCTGTATCGCTGGCGCCGAGTGCCCAGCATGCGATGTCGACATGATGCGCGCCCCAGTCGGTGAGCTTGCCGCCAGAGTATTCGTGCCAGTTGCGGAAGGAGTAGTGGCAGTTGCTGTAGAGCGGCACGCCGCCACCATAACCCTCGCGGAGCTGTGGAAGAGCCCGGTAGGGAACGTCGGCCGCCGGTCCAAGCCACATGTTCCAGTCGAGCCCAGCTGGAACAGGAGCTTCTGGGATCTCGGGGGAGGGCTCCATCCCGTTGATCCCGCAGGTGACCTTCTTCACCGTACCGATGCGTCCCGCCTGAACCAGTGCCACCGCCTGCAGGAATCGCTGGCCTGATTCGGTTCGCTGCATCGTGCCGACCTGAAACACCCGGCCGGTTTCCTTGACCACTCGTTCGATCAGCTTGCCTTCGTTGATCGTGAGCGTGAGTGGCTTCTCGCAGTAGACGTCTTTTCCAGCTCGCATCGCCTCCACGGCAATCTTGGTGTGCCAGTGGTCGGGAGTCGCAATCATCACCGCGTCGATGTCGTCACGCTCCAGCACCTTGCGGTAGTCGTTGTAGCCGTCAGGCTTGCGGCCCTGTGCCTTCTCCACCCGGCTTCGATTCTCCTCGAGCACGCCGGCATCAACGTCGGCGAGTGCGACAAAGTCGGCGAACTGGAACGACTTGCTGGTGATCGTCCAGCCCTGGTTCCGCAGACCGATGGTGGCAAACGTGGGGCGATCCGAGGGGGCGGCGAGGGCGGTCAGTGGGCGTGTGGCAAGGCAGGAGCCGGCAGCCGCAGTGGCCGAGAGCTGCTGGAGGAATCTGCGACGAGTGGGAGTGGCGTTGGACATCGAAGCGTTCCTCAGGAAGCGGGAGAACTCGCGGGAAAAAAAGGGGTGGCTGTGCAGTCCCCAAAACGCCCCGAGGGTATCCTGAAAGTGAATGTCGTTCCACTCTGTGTGGCGGGCTCTGCCTGCTGCCGGTGAAAGACCTGCCCGTTTGATCCCTACTCGGCGAGGTGATGTATGAGTTTTCGCTTGGATTCGCTTCTGCGTAACGCGGTGCTGCGTCACAGGCTGCTGGCTGTGGTGCTCAGCGGGTTTTGCATTGCCGGTGTGGGGGACTGCGGCCCCCTCGCCTTAGGAGCAGAGACCGAGGCGGAAACGGCGGAATCGGACGAGGGCTCTGCGGACAAAGAGTCTGCGGACGATACCTCAGCGGAGAAGGCTGAGGCAGAAGAGTCCGAGGCAGAGAAGACCACGGTGGAACGCGTTGTCCTCTCGGGGACCTATGTCGACCTCGTCGGCCCAGCCGAACTCGACGCCCTGAGCCTGGTGATGGGTGATGGACCCTCACGGGGGAAGAGCTTCTACAAGCTCTGCGATTTCCTTGAAGAGGCGTCAAAGAAAGACGATGTCAGCCACATTGTTTTTGACCTCTCGGCCAACTCGCTGAGTTTCAATCTTGCTCAGCTTGATGAGCTTCTCCGCAGGATCGACCTCGTCAAGAAGGCAGGAAAGCGGCTGGCCGCGTGGCTCGAGAACCCTTCGCCAACACATCTGGCAATCGCGTCGGCCTGTGACCATGTCGCGATGTCCGACTTCGGTGGCATCGATATGCCGTCGATGTCGATGCAGTCGCTCTTCTACCGCGACGCGATGGACCTGTTGGGCGTGAAGGCCTCGGTGGTGCGGGCCGGCAACTTTAAAGGTGCCGTGGAGCCCTATCTCAACTCCACGATGAGTGAACATCTCCGTGATCACTATCTCGACATGCTTGCCGCGATGAACGACGCCGAGGTCTCGATGATCGCGAAGGGCCGCGGGCTCACGACCGAGCAGGTGCGGGATCTCCAGAAGCAGAGGGTGTTGCTGCCGAAGGAGGCGCTCGCCGCAGGTCTGGTCGATGAGCTGGCTCCCACCGGTAGTCTGAAGCCGACAATGGCTCGCTGGGCTGCCGGGCAGGGCGAGGTCGAGTGGATTGAAAAAGGCCGCCGTGCTCAGAAGGAACTGTCGGTCTTCGAACTAATGAGCAAGATGATGTCTGGAGGCTCGAGCAGTTCGTCACGGATCCGCAAAGCATCGATTGCAGTGATGCACCTCTCCGGAACGATAGTGGATGGGACGAAAGCATCGGCCGGATCCATCGTCTCCGGGCCGACTGTGAAGGAGATTCGCGACCTTGCCAATGACGACAAGGTTGAGGGCGTGGTGGTGCGGATCAACTCTCCTGGTGGTTCAGCCACCGCGAGTGAGGCGATTCGGCAGGCCCTGCTCGATCTCAAGGAAAAGAAGCCCGTCGTTGTCTCGATGGGCGAGATGGCAGCCTCAGGTGGCTACTGGGTGAGCTGTCTCGGAGTGCCGGTGTATGCGGAGCGTGGCACGATCACTGGCTCGATCGGTGTCTTCTCGATGAAGATCAGCTTCGGTTCGTTGATGAAGCGAGTTGGAGTGCATGTGGAAAATATCGCCCTCGATGAGGCGGCCGTGGCGTTTGCTGCTGACCGAGCCTGGAACGAACAGGACGAAGCGACACTGCAGAAGACGATCGACGACGTCTACACACGCTTTCTCGATATCGTGGGAGAGTCACGCGGAATTGGCGTGGATCAGCTGCAAGACCTTGCCGGCGGCCGTGTCTGGTCTGGGACGCAGGCCAAGCAGCATGGACTTGTGGATGAAATCGGAGGGCTCGACAACTGCCTGGCGGTGATTGCGAAGAAGGCAGATCTTGAGAGCTACGATGTGGTGCATCGTCCGCAGCTCTCGACCGGCCTCGACCTCTCGACGCTGCTGGGGGATTCAGAGGAAGACCTACGGGCGGTCGGTGTGTCAGCGGATGCGGTCACACTGCTGCAAAAGCGAGGTTTGGCAATGACAGTTGTCGAAGCCTTGCTCGGTGAGGCTATGACCGCGGCTCAAGGCCGTCCGACCGTGTGGGCGTTGGGACCAGCAGACCTGTCTGTGCGTTGATCGTGTGGACGACGGTGTGCTTCCCAGGTGTTCTGCCATGACAGCCAGTCGATCGGCTCGGTGGGACGAGGCACTCCATGTTCAGAGGCGTCGAGTGTCTCGTCTGCTCCGCAGAGGGCGGCAAGGCCCGTGAGGGCGTAGCGAAGAAGCTCCCGCTGCGGGATCGACAAACGATCCATCCAGCCGGCGTCCACGAGGCTGCAGCAAAGTCGTCCGTCAAGCTGGGAAACGGACATGCGAAGAGCAGGTGCCGCGAGTGCGGGAGCGGCGAGTGTGAACACCACACGGTTGGTGGCCAGACGCACTTCAGCCACAGAAATTTCCAGGTCTGAGAAGAGTCGGGTGCGCCGCAGCAGCCCCAGACACTCAGCCTGCACAAAGGTCATGATGTCGCTGGCGAGTTCGGCAAGGGCTTCGTCTGCCGGCACCATCCCCATGCCCGTCCGGTCCGCACGAAGCTGTCGCCTGAGCTTGCCATAGAGTTTCGGAAGGGTGCCGGAATGCAGGCCTGGGACCAGCAGGCGTCGCATCGATTCGCCGTGGCCGCCGACCTGCACGGGACGGAGCGTCTGAGCCCGGTTCGCTGCGTAAAGACGCCAGTTCTCTTTCAGCTCCCAGGCCAGAAAACCAAACACGCCGGGGGTTGCTGTGGAGACGAACGTGACCGCTGTGAGCGCCAGGCTCCGCTCCATGCCGGTGGCTGCAACCAGCTGGCCGGCGATCATCGGAATCATCGGCACCAGCAGCTTGTGGGAGACCGTCACCACCGGAAAGTGCTTGATCGGATTGAGCTGTGGCTCGATCAGCAGTGTGACACAAAACCGAATCACCCAGTCGACGGCGGTCCAGAGCGTGGTGAGCACAGCTTTGGTTGCTAATGCCCATCGCGACTCGTCTGATCGAAAACGAAGCTGCTCGTCGACGGCGTAGAGCATGCCCTCGATGAAACCCATCGCATGCCGAAATAGGTCGACGATCCAGCTCAGCAAACCAAGGATCAGGGTGGCGTGGATCTGGCGGATCGTGCGGCTGATGCCCTCCAGCACCTGCTCCTCGAGCATGCGGCCGAGCGGTGAGTTGAGGACAGCAAAACTCGCACAGAAGATCACCTCGTTGAGCCAGGCATTCTCGCGAGACGCCCAGCCACCTTCCTGCGGCACCATCAGCCACACGATGAAGGTGAACACCGTGGGGCTCCAGAAATAGCGACGCACAATCCGCACGGGGCGACTGCGGAGAAACTGTTCCACCAGGGGATTCTTGAGCAGCTGCTGAGGAAGGGCAAACAGCATGTACGACAGGCCACTGCCGACTGCCTTGGCAGTGTCGAGCAGCCGTTTGCGGAAGGAAGGCCGGTGCATCAAGAGCCAGAAGAAGATGCCCGTCAGGAGCACGCCGGTCTGGCTGTAGATACGCACAGGCTCCCCGAGGGCGTAGTCGGTGACCGGTTCGACGATGTGCTCAAGGGCGAGCCAGAAGACCCAGGCGCCTCCCAACGGAAGGAGTAGATGTTGGGTGAGCTGTCGACCGAGCGGCACTCCGAAAGCCACTGCGCTGATCCGCTGCATCGACGAGAGATACGCCGGAGCACGGGTGTAGGCACCGTCGAGATGCCGACCGAGCCGGCGGTTGGCCTTGAGTAGCGGGTCTCCTATCACCAGTTCACGAAGGCCCTGCAGGTCATGGAGCTTGATCTGACTGCGGGAGAGGGCGTCACGGACATTGCCAAACGACTCAAAGCCACGGTTGGCGATATGGATCACAAGCTCATTGATGAGTTTGTCGAAGGCGACCTCCTCGACCAACGACCGGGGCACGAGGCCTGCCGTCTTCAGGCTGTGGCGGATGGCGGGAGCAAGTCTGCTATGGACGTTGGCCGCCGTCGTCTCGAGGGCAGGCAGCAGCAGCGAGTTGCCAATCTCCACCATGTCGGCCGAGAGATTGAGGGAGGGCAGTCGCCGGAGTGCAGCCGCCACATGTCGATGGATCAGGGCGGTTCGCTGACGAGGAAGAGGGCGGATGAGCCGTTTGCGGCCGAAGGTGAACGCCCATGCCAAGAGCTGTGTGCGGTAGCTTTCACGTTCGCTATCCACGCAGATTTTCTGGAGGTCGTAGAGAAGCCGCGCTGCCGGCGACCAGGCAGAGCCGGCCGCGTCTTCGACAAGTGTCATCAGCAGGCTGCCGAGTTCTGCGGTGGTGGTCTCGCCCAGGCCGACCGCTCTGTCGAGACGACGAACCAGGCCCGCGGCGCGGCGTGCGAGTCCGCGTCTGGCCCGCTCGGCAGCGACTGGGTTGCCATCGGAGAGCGCGCCAAGTTTCCAGTGCAGCAGCGCAGCTCGCACATCGTTGCCACGTCGAGCGGCGAGGCCAGTCCAGTGCCGGAGAACAGCCCGTCGTCGTCGCGTCAGACGTCGCGACAGTCGTGAAGCGGGCTGGCGGCGTGGTGGCGACGGGCTCTCGTCGATACCCATCAGGTCATCTGTCGCCAGCAGGGCAGGGCGGGTGCGTGCCAGGATTGCGTCGAGATCAACCCAGGCCTGCAGTCGCTCGACCAGTCCCTCCGGGTCGTCGATCGAGGGAAACCAGGCATGAAACTCACGCGGTGCGAAGGTTGCGAGTTCGAGTGCGGTGGCAATGAACTCTGCAAAGACTTCACGGGAGTCGCTGGGATCACGAAGGCGTGCTTCCTTTGTCAGCACGGAGCGTGCCTCGGCCAGTTGCAGGTTGCCGAGCTGTGGAAGTTCAGCGATACGCCGCGACACATCCTGGGAGGTCGCGAGCAGTTCACGAGCCTTGAGATCAATACAGCCGTGCGTGAGGAGACGCCAGTAGGCTCGCAGCAGGCCGTCCATATTCTGGTGGTGTGCTTCCGAGTCAGGTCGAGCTACCAGAAGGAGAAGGCTGGGAATTTCAGCCGGAAGCGCCCAGACGTCATCTGCGAGTTCAAGGAGCCGGGTGGGGCTGAGCACGATGCTCTCGCCATGCGGCATGCGGGTTCTCAGCAGTGGGAGGTCGAGATCGGCCAGGATGATCCGACGCACCACATGAGACGACGCAAAGATCGCTTCGGGTACCGCAGCACGCAGTGACTGTTCAATCGAGAGCACGCTTGCCTGCGAGCCATGCTGCGGGAGGGAAGAGGTCATGGGGCGTTTGGTGCTCAGCGTTGCTCAAGCGAGAAGAGGAAACGCTCGATGGCCTTGTTCACAGCTGCTGGCTGCTCCAGCGGTGCCATGTGGCCGGCGGCGGCAATCTCCACGAACTGCGAATCTCTGGTGCGCTCCGCGTTGGCCTGCATTTCAGTTGCAGGTGTGATGCTGTCCTCACTTCCGCAAAGCCAGAGACTCGGGCAGGGAAGCTGGCTGAGCGCGGGGGTGGAGTCAGGGCGAGCGGCCATCGC
>Ga0181607_10001797_pt1 | contig 19101 bp, 17 predicted proteins | sample 041ome_9_FD_132420 | JGI IMG/M metagenome (GOLD analysis project Ga0181607, IMG submission 132420) | Coastal salt marsh microbial communities from the Groves Creek Marsh, Skidaway Island, Georgia - 041413US metaG (megahit assembly) | ecosystem: Environmental > Aquatic > Marine > Intertidal zone...
AACTGAAATTTATAATGCAGTTGGTCAAGTTGTTTACACTTCTACAATGGATGATGTAACCTCTAGCAACCTAACTGTAGATGTTTCTGATCTCAGCTCCGGTGTTTACTTTGTGGTATTCAATGATGGAAACCGCACTGAAACTCGCCGATTGGTAATTCAGAAATAAGTAAATCATTTCTTATACAGAAAACCCCCTCTGGAAAGAGGGGGTTTTTTTATTTTAGTATCTCACTTGTAGATTATGAATAAGAGCAGTTGGTTATTTCCGGGTTTTGTCTTGTTTGCCTTGGCATTTGTATTATATGGGAATTCAATTCGCAATGAGTACGCCATGGACGATGCTATTGTAATACTCAAGAATCGTTTTGTAATGAAAGGTGCGGATGGGATTCCTGGTATTTTGAAGTACGACACATTCGCCGGATTTTTTGGTGAGGAAAAGCAGTTGGTTACAGGTGGACGCTATAGGCCATTATCCTTAATTACATTCGCTCTCGAAAATCAAGTTTTTGGAACTCCTGCAAAGAATAATCTGGGAGAAGATGTGTTAGCTGGTGACCCGCATAGATCACATGCCATTAATGTGCTTTTATTTGCGTTAACGGCAGTTTTACTGTATCACTTGTTACTAAGATTATTAGGCGCGGAAGGTTCTTCTAAAGGCAATAAATGGTGGTTTTCAATTTCTTTTCTGGCGGCCTTACTTTTTGTTACGCATCCCGTACATACAGAGGCTATAGCCAACATCAAAGGTCGGGATGAAATTATGACCTTGTTGGGAGCCTTGCTAGCTCTTAAATTTTCGTTAGACTATTTCGATTCAGATAAACGTAAGTATTTAATCTATTCTGGCATATCATTGTTTCTCGGCTTGATGAGTAAAGAAAATGCAATTACGTTTCTGGCCGTTATACCAGCTGCGCTTTATTTTTTTCGTGAGACAGACTTAAAGAAGATTATGTGGTCTTTCGCGCCACTTTTAGGCGCTTCGGTTTTGTTCCTAATAATTCGTTACGCCATAATCGGTTTTCCTACTGGTGAATTACCTGCTGAGTTAATGAATAACCCGTACTTGGAGATGAATACTGGACAGAAGTATGCGACCATTGTTTATACACTTGGCCGTTATGTGCAACTACTATTTTTTCCGCATCCTTTAACTTTTGATTATTATCCTTATCACATCCCTATAATTGAGATAGCGGATCTTCGTTTTGTGTTGCCATTTCTTTTTCATCTAGGTCTCGTAGTTTTATCGATTTGGTCAATTAAAAGAAAGAATGTTTATGGTTTTCTGGCGCTTTTTTATTTGGCTACGCTTTCTATAGTGAGCAATTTGTTCTTCCCGATTGGAGTATTTATGAATGAGCGATTTATTTATATCCCTTCCATTGCTTGGTGCATTGCCGTACCTATGTTACTCAATGAAATTCCAAATTGGAAGCAGCAATTTTCAGTTTACTTATTGGGAGTGGTTTCATTGTTATTTAGTATCAAAACAATTGCACGGAACCCAATTTGGATGAACGATTTTACACTATTTCAGAATGATATAAAGGTAAGTGTGAATTCAGCTAAGGGAAATGTAACTGCCGGTGGGAGTCTCCAGACCGAGGCGCAAAAGGAAAAGGACCCTGCTAAGGCCAAAGAGATGTATGAGCAGAGTATTGCTTATTTGGAGCGCGCTTTGGAAATACATCCTAGGTACATCGACGCCATGTTACTCTTGGGGAATACGCATTTCCGATTAAATGAAGATCTGGATAAGGCTTTTGAGTATTATTTTATGATTTTGAATTTAGAGCCGTTTAATCAAAATGTGGTAAATAATTTCGGAGTGTTGATGAACGGCCGAACAACGCCAGAATATCGTGCGAATATCTGGGAGAGAGTACTCAAGGGAATGGAGGGTGCTGATCAGCGAAGAAGGTCTCAAATTAACAGTTTAAATGCTATGTCTAATGTGGCTCAAAAATTGGGCAGGCTCTATGGTCGTGAAATCAAGGATTTAAAACAAGCTCAAGTTTTCTTTGGTAAGGCTGTAGCGATAGCGCGTGAGCGATTAAATATAGCACAACAAGAAATTGGTACACTTGGTGTAATTACTCCAGCTCAAGCCAATAAGGACCTGGCTATTGTGCTCAAGGATCTTGGGGTGGTCCATGCCCTATTAAAGGAGTCGAATGCGGCATTAACGTATTTTCTTGAGACGGAACGAATCACGCCGAATGATGCAAACCTTCTTCAAAATATTTCTATTGCATATGGCGATTTAGGTAATGAGGAGCGTTCCAATGTTTATAGAATAAAAGCGGCGCAGATGCGGAAATAAGGGCGGAAGCGGAAGTATCTAGGTACTTTATGAACATCGCCATAATCCTGCGAGATTTTAATTGCATGAGGAATCGCCGGGAAGGCTCGATTCCCTGTAGTTTAACAGGTCTAAGGAATATCGGGAGTAAAAATCGGCAAAAATTACCCCGGCCAATTCCGTGAACGATAAGCTTGAGAAATGGAATTAGTAGGTATAAAGGCAATAAAGGCCGACTTACATTACATTAATAACAATCACCGCTGCGATGATTAAAATGTAGCCGAGAATCATTCCTTTTTCCAGAAGTGTAGATGATTTATCAGACATAAATTGCTTATTTACAGACCTTAAGATAATAAAATAAAGCAATTATCCAAATTCAACTTATTCAATTCGTGTTGATAAGTGCCGATTTACTTATCCAGAGTATTGATCCAACGAGCAATTTTTAGTGCGTCGTCTTCGGGGATATCTTGTACAGTTGCCATAGGGGGGAATCCTGGCCAGTTCTCGGGAACAGGGTATTTAATAAGGCGAATAATTTGCTCGTCGGTATAATTTCTTTTCGCAATATCTAGGTAGGAGGGACCTACAAGAGTGGTGCTTTCCGCATGACATGCAAGGCAGGTGTGTTCGCGCAATAGACTGTTTACATCATTCAAATTGCGCTCGGCGGAATCTTTATGGGGTGTAGAAGGTACACATGAAAACATCAACCCGAAAAATCCCAAAGAAAAAATTTGCAAACCAAGGGAAAAAGACACGTGCTTCATGAGGAGAAAAAAGTGGCCCCGACGGGAATCGAACCCATATCTCAGGTTCCGGAGACCTGCGTTGTATCCATTCAACTACGGGGCCATTTCCGTCGGCAAAGTTACAATTATTTAAGACGCGACTGAGCCTCTGAAATAACCGTATTGTACACATTTAAGACGCGGGTCCAGTCAGAATAATCATCATCGTCTCGCGAATCCAATTTGCCGGGCTCAGAGCATTCTTGACTCTGAATTTTTAATCGATAGCTCAATGGATCTCGGTTGTTCATTTTAAGAATTGCTCGCGTACGAACGGTCCGGTTTACGTAGCGCTTGTAGGTCCATGCGGTGCGCAAATAGCCGGTTTCGCGGTCAATTTGCTCGAGAATATCGAAATGCGTCTGTACTACGGATGAAATAAGTTGCCATGCGTTCAAATCGTCCATAGTGGTAGGCACTTGGAGTACAAAGTCTCTATTCGCCATGTCGGTTTCGGAGGACGATTTAAAAGACTCATCTTTTGGAAAGACCGCAGTACCTTCTTCAATGGTAAGGAAAGCGGGCGTTGCAGCATCTGTTTCGGTGTTATACAAAGTGGTTACGTAGGGTATAAAACCGGATTTCTCTACCATCACCCGAGCAAACGAACCCTCTTGAAGTTTGAGCGCATATTCGCCAGTCCCCACCTTTTTACCATTTATGGAGATGGAAGAACCTTCGGGACCGCGAATCACAATGCGGCGGTCTTTCAGTCGAACAAGATCACTCAACGGGGGTTCAGGCATATTTTCTTTGTAGCAATATTGAATCTCTTGTTCAATAAACCCTTCGTTTCGGATGGTCACAATTACACAGGAATTGAATGGGATGGCGATTTTTGCATTTCCTTCACCAATTTCCTTGCCGTTGACTGAAATACGACTTCCTTTAATGGGGTCAGTGGATAGCTGAACGGTTCTGTTTTCAAGTGAAATGCTCTCGAACTCAGTAGGAGGGGTGGGTTTACCTTCAATGTTGTAATAAACCTGCTTTATAGTTTGAAAGCCCTTACGACGCACTTCTACTGTTTTGCTCTCATTGTGATAAAGTGTAATGTTCACTGGATACGGTCGTGGTATGAGGGCTCCATCAACCCAAATTTCGGCATCGAAAGGTTGCGCATCGAGCTGAAATACCCGAGTGAGCATGGTTAGGTTAAAGACAATGTCGCGCTTCTTCAAGTCCTTGTTGTACTCAAATGAAACAACCTCAGGAATAAATCCCTCTGCAATCCCAACTAATGTTCTCGGATACGATTTGTTGGCACTCAATTGTACGGAGCCAGCACCTAAGCGTTTAAAATCTACTTGGGTCTCGATGGGAACGGCACTAATGGAGTTTAAAATTTGCTCCTTGCTGCTGAGCATACCAACGTATTCATAAAGAACGGTAGTTTGCGGAGTGGTTTGCACCGTAAAACTTTTGCCTACCCCAATTTTTTGGGCTTGTACATGGGTAGAGAATAAAAGAAAAATGCCTATCAGGACTGCGAAGCCTGATGGCAAAGATTTTGCGTTTAACATAATTCGGGATTTGTTCTCATCAAAATTATAAAATTCCCTGCGAATATCTCATTATCTTCGTTATTAATGATCACGGATAGAAAGCTCATACACCTTGTAGTTAAAGCCTTCCCAAATTCAAAGCGCAACGCTGTGGAGCCATCTAGCGATGGCCCTTGGAAGGTTCGCGTGCAAGCGCCTGCAGATCGCGGGGCCGCCAACGAGGCCATTATTGCCCTTTTAGCAAAACATTGGTCGGTGCGCAAACGAGATGTGGTGTTGAAATCAGGAGTGCAAACGAGGAATAAAGTTTTTGAAATTCACAAAGAGGGTGGAGCAGAATGAATGGGCAAGATTATAAAAAGGCGAGGCAATTTTACTTTCGCCACATGGGAAACCGGGCGTATGTAGTGCTCGGATTAAAACTTTTGGATGGAATTTTAGACCTTTTGGGTCTCTCTCTTTTTATTCCCATTTTGGGCGTGTTAGCCTCTGGGAAGAATGCGGTTCGTCTAGGTGATATGAAGGGTTTTGCACAATTCGCCGAGCGTCTTAATTGGGCAGATGTGGAGCTTTCCCTCATTGAAATTTTATCTTGGATTGGCTTGGTTTTTTTAGTCAAGGGCGTATTGCGATGGGTAAGTCATTGGACCCGAGCGAAATATAAGATAGCATTTCGGAATTCGGTGCGATTTGAACTGCTTCGAAATTTGTTTTCGGTGGATTATAATATTTATAATTCGCTGCAACATGCTCGGATAATATCCGCTTTAGGACAAGAAATGGGGACGGCTATTTCTGTGAGTTCGAGTCAGGTAGATCGCGTTTTACGGTTGTTTTGGCTCATCGTATACAGCACAATTTTGGTTTTTCTCAGTGCTTATTTTGGATTGTTTTTATTGGTGGGTGCCATGGTGATGTTTATGCTTGTTCTTCCCTACATGAGGAGACTCAAGGACCTGGCCAAAAAGCGTATCCGTATACGCAAAAAGATGCAGCAACAAATTATTCAGGCCACCACTCACTTTAAATATTTAAAGATTACGGATTCAGCGGAGATTTACTTCCAAAATATAGAACGACTGGGAAAGCGATTGGAGATGCAAGCATTTAAAGCTAGCCAGATTCAAGGCGCAATTTCTACTCTTTCTGAACCGCTTCGGATGATCTTGCTCGTAATTGTTTTGGCCCTATCTGTTTACGTACTCGAGTTGGATTTGAAGGTAGTTTTAGTAGGCTTGGTACTACTGGGTAGACTGTATCAAATGGTTTTTTCGGCTTATCAAGCGCGAATAAATTTTGTGAATAATTATCGGTCCCTCCAACATGTAAATGCGTTTAATTACAAAAATGTTAGATGGAAAGAAAAAACGGGCCATTTGCGCAACTTCGAGATGCGGTCTCAAATTCAATTAAATGGAGTGCGTTTTGGGTACCTGCAAGCGGTCGATGTGATACGAGAATTAGATGTGACCATAGCGCCCTGTTCGATTAATGCATTTGTAGGTCCTAGTGGTTCCGGTAAATCCACGGCAGCATTACTAATTGCTGGACTTTTAAAGCCAAAGAGCGGGTCCATGTTTTTGGGTAAGTATTCGTATTCCGACTTAGATCTTGGATTTATGCGTTCACAAATTGGATATGTGGGTCAGGATGCTATGATTTTTGATGATACCATCTACAATAATGTGACGCTTTGGAGTGGGAATAAAGATGATGCAAATAAAAGTCGTTTTTGGCAATCGATTGAGCACGCAGGGTTATTGGATTTTGTGCTTTCCTTGCGCGAACGGGAAAATATGGAAGTGGGCAAGAATGGCGATCGCTTAAGTGGTGGGCAACGGCAGAGACTGGCCTTGGCTCGAGAACTTTATAAGGAGGCAAAGCTGCTCATATTGGATGAACCCACATCAGCCCAAGACCCCCAGCTCGAAGAAGACATTAGTAAACGGCTTTTAGAATTACAGCAAGATGTTACGATTATATGGATTACGCATCGTTTGCATACGGTTCGATGGGCAAAGCAAATATCTGTCTTTAATTCCGGACAAATTATCCAGCAGGGCACCTATGATGAGCTCATGGAAGAAAAAGAGGGTTGGTTTGCGATGAATGCCGTTAGTCCCTAGCGAGATCGGTTTTCGTGTGGAAACTGCGATATGGTCGTTTGGATTCCGAGGAAGTTCAAAAGCCGCTGGAAATCCTCAGAAACTCCAACGTTAATTTCTATAAATCGTTCGGGTTTATCTTCAAAGTACGTCCGTACATCGCTAATGTGAGCTTCGTAGCGCATTTTAAAGATTTCAGGTTTATACAGGTTTTCTTCTCCCCACTGAAGTACATCCGAATCGTACAAATACCCTCGGTATAAAAAGTTCATGCTCTGCTTTAATTCATCCATTGTGGGAGGAGAAACTTTATCTGCACTCACTTTGGAGGCTAAATATCGTATCCAAGAGTTATACCATTGGTCGGCATTGTCTCGAACGGAAAGGATAAACCGTGAATCCGGGAACTTCTCTGCCAACGGCTTGTATATTCCATCTGTGGAGAACGGCTTATCTTGGAAAACCTGGGCCAACTCGCAATAGCGAAAAATCCGATCTAGATTTTGATATTTTAGCCAGTCTTCTGTGAGAAGATGTCCTACATTTTCACTCCCCAACTTAAAGCCCCATTGTTTAAACAACGTTTTCAGACTAGTCGTCCCCGTTTTGTTGTATCCGATTATAAATACCTTGGCATTTCCAATGTTATGTGAAACCGCTTTTATTGGTGGAGGGTAGCCCATCCATTGTTTGATTAACTGCTTGATCATAATTATCTCAGTTTTTCTTGTGCTCTCGGGATAACTTTTGAATTAATTGTGCACGTCGATGTAGGTTAACATTTCCATTGGAAGACAGCAGGAGTTGGAGTGCTAACCGATGGCGATTTTTAAAACTTGTATGTGGATGCAGGAGGCACTCCAAAGTAGACACGAGTCGAGCGAACAGATTTTTTGAAAACCATCGGTAGATGTAATCGTATTCTGGGAATATGATTTGGTACGATTTATCCTGATGCTTGAGTAAGGATTGATGTTTTTCCCAGGTCAGCCGATCCTCCTCAATATTGTGAATGAATTCAAGATCGTCGCAATATTCAAGATCGTAACCAATTAAATTTAAAATGAGGCAGAGTTCAAAATCTTCGCCGCTTCGCAATTTGTTTACGGGATCCTGAAGTGAAATAAATGGATATTCATTTGTTACAAGTGGCAGAATGGCGCTCTTTTTAATGACCATACCCGCTCCCCAAAGCAATTTTCCGGGGGGGAGAACTCCTGGTTCAATCTGTTGCGGTCCTACGGCATATTTTTTCTTTACCTCATGAAACCACTTGGGCGGATGTTCTATGGCCAGAGTGCCTTTCCCTCCGAAGGCAGCTTTGTTAGATGGTTTTTGGCCATGTATTATAGCGTTTTCAATGTAATTTGGAGCCAGAATATTGTCGTCGTCACAAATTATGAGGATTTCTCCTTTTGCTGCGCGTATACCCTTAAGTAGTGCCGCTTGTTTCCCTTGTTTTTCCTCTTGAAGGAGTTGGTAATTGATGGATGTTGTTTTCAGTAGTTTTGCCAATTCTACGGGGGTTCCATCGGTGCTGCCGTTATCCACGGCAATTAATTCCCAGCAAGAATCCGTTACTTGACTTTCCAGTGCTTTAATGGTTGGGTACAACAAAGTGCCCGAATTTTTGTAACAAAGAATTACTGAGGTATCCATCATAGCGTGTAGATGTTCTCAGGATGGTTTTTATAAGCTTCTCGTATTTTAGATAAGGTGGATTCCGAAATAACTTCATCTTCTGATATGCTATTGGACTTTGCTATTTCAATGTGGTTGAGTTCAATCCCTAAAAAATCTTCGAGTTGTTGGTAAATTTTTTCAGGAGTTTTAAAATCTTCCAATTTGAGGATTAAGAAATTGATGGTCATTTTTTTAATCCGTTTGAGCTGGATGTGGTAAAGTCCTCTGGAGAATACGGAGGAATGCTCGTTTAGATTGGCTTCCGTGAAGCTATTAAAGTCATGGGTAAATATGAGTCTTTTCGGCATTTTCTTTTTCCAATTTTTGTACATCTTGTATGCGCTAAGGAAGCGTTTAACAGGGTCTCTCGTAATGTAAATTAATTTAGCATCTGGATTATATTGCAGAATGCGCTTTAGGGCTCTTCCTTTTCCGGCATAAGCATACCTGGGAGTGGAGTCTAGAGCATATACGGGGGTAATTTTGTTAGAGTGCCAAAACCCCTTTTCATACCTGCGAATTTCCTCAGGTGTTAAAAGTCCCTTTTTCCACCAGAAATGCACTTCTTTTCCAATTTCGTGGTCGATGATTTGTCCGTCGCTTGAGTCAATTAGTAGTTTGTGAATACTCGTTGTTCCGCATTTCTGCTCTCCCACAATGAATAGGTTAATTTTCTGGGGAAAGTGATGTTTGGTTCGCATGTAATGATACAGACGGCGACGAAATGAAATTGTATTTTTCATCAGGGGCAAATTGCCAAGCCAAAGGTGAATCATTTCCTTTCGGGTTTTTTCCATCGCTTTTTTAAAAAGGATTGTTGCCAATGTAAACTGAACTTTTTGGAGGAAAGAATATTCGTTCCAGGAGATGAAAACATCATTTTTACTAAATTCCGACTCACGAGTATATATTATACGATAGATTTCCTTATTTAACGCAGAGTTGAATAATTCATTTGGTATATATCGCCGAAAAACCAATGATGAGTCATAATACTGCTTTCCTTTTAAGCTAATAATAGCATCTTGTAGGAACTCTATCGAAATTGAATCTTTTTCGGGAAACGCAATGGAAATGAGTTGCAAAAAATGGCTTCGAACCATTAGTCCAGGAGTGAACAAGTACTTTGAATTATGGAGCTCACCTGAATCAATATTACAGGTTCCGGTGTGATAGATGTGTTTCCATCGACCAAACCATGCTGGAGCATCATTCCCTCGTAAATCTTCTTCGCCCCGCCCGCCAATCATTGCATGTAAGGGGTTGGCTATTAAATGATTTAAAGCGCGATTTAGGTAATCTGAGTCTACACGTGTTAGATTATCCAGAAAAAGGATAAAAGGGGAAGTAACAGCCTGAATTACCTCTGCAGGTAGCTCGCCCCATCTGTTATCTGAGGGATACCATTGGTAGTTGGTTAATCCATTGCTAATCCCGGCCGGTATGGGATTGGAGCCCACATCGAACCATGCATCAATTTCCGGGGCAAGCTCGAGTAAGAAAGATGGATCGTAGCCACTCGTCTCATGTAGATAGGTATTGAAGTAAATTACGGAAATTACGATGGTGCTAAAATTTTAGAGATAACTGCTTTTGTTTGTGTGCAAATGGTCCACTTTGTTCCGAGGTAGAGTTGGAGAACTTGTTTTGGATTTCCGGGATAAACATCCTTAAAGAAAAGCGCGGTTAAAAAGTGTTCGGTTTTGGCTAGGAAGCTTAAATTTTCCCATTGGATGATTTGATTGTAGAATTGTGAGATTTTTAGAAAGGATTTAGGTCGCTCCTTAGATAGTTTTTGCGCATGTTCCATCGTGAGCCGATTTTTAGGAATCGCGTGGTCCAAAACCAAATCATCAGTAATATAAATCTGCCATCCCATCAACCGAGCTAAAAAAACCAATTCTGTATCCTCTGCTGCGGACAAGTCTTCATGGGAAGTTGAGCCCATTACCATTAGAGGGTATCCCGATTTAATAATTTTTGAAACCCATGTTTTGCGCAGTACCATGCCTGCTCCCCATGGAATCGCCGAATTGTAGATTCCCGATTCGCCTCTCTTTTGAGAACCTATAGCGTATCGAAAACTGATTCCATCCAGCCAATGGGGCTTATCGATAGTAAATTTACCTTCAGATCGCCCGCCGATGATTCCCACCTTGGGATGAACGGTTAAAATTTCGAAAGCCTTCTGTAAATAATTCGTGTGAAAGTGGTTGTCGTCGTCGCAAATAATAAGAGCCTCACTACGGGCTTCTTTTACACCCCGAATGAAGGCGTGCTGTTTTCCCTTCTGTGATTCGTAGAGATAGGTTACAGAGACGTTTGGATGGTCTGCTGAGAGTTTTTGAATTAAGAGTTTACTATTATCGGTGGACCCGTTATCGATAAAAATTAATTCATAGGGCACAGTACATTCCTGCTGTGCCAGCGACAAAAATGTTTCTTCTAATCGCTGCTCAGCGTCTAGAAAACAGATAAGCACACTTATGGCTGGGGTTTCATTCAATGCTCTGAGATTTGGAGCAAGAAGGTAACACAAAACAATTAAATACGCGTTAAATCACTATTTTTTATCTACAACCATTGATTTAAAGGTGTGTTTCTGATTGATGATAAATAGATACAAAACGGGGGTCGAGGTAGAAGTTGGAATAACTACTTCCATGGCACCTGGAAGATGCTGCTTGGTGAAAATCCGTTTCCCCGAATTAGAATAAACTTCAACTTCATGCAAGGGTTCCGAAAGAGAGGTGAGTTTAATTGAGTTTTGACCGTGTAATGCGGCTATTCGAAACTTTGGATTTTGTTCGAGCTCAATTGAACTGAGATTTGGGTTGATGGAAAAATCGGCTACGACAGGCAGGTGATCCGATGCGAGCGGGGCAGGGTCCGTGTGATAAACAAATGATTTTTCAAGTTGCAGACTGTAATCGGAGTAAAAAATATAGTCCAGTTTGCCCGGATAATAGCTCGAACCGGTTCCCGGCCAAGTATAAATATCTCGAGAATCATTGAGGTGGGGCATACAAGCTTTAATTGGAGTTCCATCCCAATCCGGTGCTTCATCTGGGCCATAAATCGATTCTTGCACCACATCGCCTTGCAGGATGGTGCGGAGTTGGCGGTAATCCCCCACAAAATTCATATCACCCATCACAATAAACGGTGTGCCCCACAGAATTCCGGAAGCAGAGTCCTTGAGGTCTCGGTAAAAGTGCACAAAATCATCCACTTGGTCTTGACGTCGTTCGTCATCATCACAGCATTTTAAGTGCAGGTTGGCAATAAAAATAGACGATGACCAAGGCGCGCCCAATTGAATGTTTGAAATGAGCATTCGGTCTTCTGGGTTGATGGATTCGTTCCACGAAATTGGATACCGGCTTGCCGTTACATTTCCACTAAATAATTTAGCTGTAAACCATCCGCCTGCCTGTGGAAGGAGTGTATCTAAAATCGACTTCACGGTGCTCGCGGGGGTATCCCAAAGTTCATTGAAAGTAATGATGTCTGGATTGATAGCTTCTATTATTTGAGTAATTCGAGGCCCAAATATACCGTGCATAAGCCCATCGTGTTCAACGTTATAAGTCATTACCCGCAGATGGGTAGGGCTCGATTTTTGGATGTCGATGGGGGTGTAGGGGTAGTTGTTGTTTTGGAGGACATGGCTGATGTGCCCCTGATCCGGAAGTTGATCGTCGGTGCCATTCATCGATTGCCAAATGAAGCGAATAGTATCACTTGGAGATAGGGTGCTGCGCCGAAATGCAATTTCGAATCGGTTGGATGTTACTGTGGGGGCAGTAAATAGACCAATTTGATCGTGATAAACAGTTTGCCCATTCCATGTCCCGTTGCGCCCTGCAAACGACCAAGTGAGATCTGCTCCGATATCGGAAATAGGAAGTCCCGTATTGGAGTTGGCATCTATATCCATATGCAGCAAGATGCTGTATTCAGAGTTAAGCTGCCAAAAAGTTTCTCCCTCGATACTGAAGTAGATGTAGTCTTGGTCGCTATGCACATGTGTGCGGATGAGGTCGAAATATTGTTGATCACCGATAGAATCATCGATATGATTTATAAAATCCCAATCTGCAAATTGACCATCAATTATAATCTGACTCCAAGCTGTGAACTGGTTAAGGAGCAGGATGAAAGCAACTATTTTCTTCATGACGACTAAGCTACAAATGAAATATGTTTCCCTAACTTCCGTTGAAATAAAAAACACGATATGAGATATGAATCGAAACCTAATTATCGCTTTGAGTACGGTCTCTTCCGCGCTTATTCTCAGTTACACTTATTTAAACCGGTATCGTTTTACAACTCCTTCAACCATAGAGGTTAAAGGTCTCGGAACAACCAATTTTGAATCGGATTATATTGTTTGGGAAGGGACTTATAAAACGCAAGATTTTAATTTACAGACGGCCTATTCAAAGTTATCTGGAGATAAGAAGGTGGTGGAAGAGTTCTTGAAAAATCAAAATGTACCCGATGAACAAGTTGTTTTTGGTGCCATATCGACCGATGTGGAATACAAGAACATTTATAATGATGAAGGGAATATAATCGACCGAAAATTTATGGGATACGTACTTGAGCAGTCTATTACCATTGAGTCTTATGAGGTGGATCACATTGAAAAGGTGAGTAGGTCTATCACTGAGGTTTTGAATAAAGGAGTCGCGTTTTACTCGAGTAATCCCCGATACTATTACTCGGGGTTGAGCAATTTAAAGTTGGATCTTATTGCAAATGCTACAAAAGACGCCAAAACACGGGCAGAGATTATAGCCTCTGAGGCCGGAGCCGAAATTGGCGACTTGAAAGAAGCTGAAATGGGGGTGCTGCAAATTACGGGTCAAAACTCCAATGAGGCCTACCGATGGGGTGGCACTTTTAATACTTCCTCGCGTTTGAAAACAGCCAGTATAACGATGGATTTGACTTATGAGATCGTGAATTGAGTAAAAAAAAAGCCCCGCAACAGCGGGGCTTTTTGATTTATAAACCTTTGATGATTATTTCACTACAAAAGTTTGCGTAAGAACAGTTCCGAATGCTTTGACAGACATTTGGTAGGTTCCGGTAGCAAATTCGGAAACATCTTGTGAGAAAGAATGATTTCCAGCCATTTGGATTCCACGGTTTTCGCTCAATACAATGCGACCTTGCGCATCGGTAATTTCAACCACTACGGGTGTGAGCTTCACCAATTCATAATTTACAGAAATCAGTTCAGTAGCGGGATTTGGGAAGATCTCCAAAGAAGCGCGGAGCGCATCTTCTTCGAGTGAAGTAGCATCTGTTCCCGTAACCATGATGTCGTCTATGGAAATCAAATTGTCATCGTCACTGTTGTGAATGAAGGCAATGTGAATGGATTGTCCTGCATAGGTACTGAGGTCTACCGTATGCTCCGTGAGAACGCCTGTAAAGCGCGTGCTGTCAGAGCCCTCCTCAATTCCTGTACCGTCGTATCCATGAACCCATCCAGCCGAGTAAACGTACCAATTAAACTGTGGGATCGGGCTTGTTCCTATTGAATCCACAGACGTACCTAAGAATTGAGCGGCACGGAAAATAGTATCGGTAAAACTCGACTCCAAGTTGTCTGTAGTAGAAACCACTACTGCATAACCATCAAGGTATAATGGGGTTTGGTAAGGTGCCGATTTCCAACTTAGAGTGGCAGTGCCTGCTCCCAAATTGAGTTTTGGTGTAATGAGGTAGTTGCGATTTCCAGGAAGGAATCCAGCTAACCAAGAAGACGATGCATATACGGTATCAACTGTGTCTGGGATGGCAAATCCAAAAGTGGCATACCATTCCTGTGGACGTCCGTTTGCATCAGCGAGTCCGTCGAAATCGAAATTAATCCAGCTTGGATCGTCGTTTCCAGAAGGGGCAGTTACGAGAATGTCGTCTTCACTGCTAAAGTCTTGGTAGAGGAGGACATCCTGAGCGTATCCCAAGTAACCTACCGCTAAAATGGCAAAAAAAGTAATGGTTTTTTTCATATCAATATTGATTTAGTTTTCTCAAAGTTAATAAAAATAGATTGGGGGCTCGGAAATTTGCATCTATTCCCCGAGAGGAATAGGTGTTAGAGTACAGTTGGTACAAGATTTAGCATCTTTTTACGTGCTTTCCAGTCTGGCAGATAGGAGGTCATGATCGCTTTGAATCTCGCATTATGAGAGGGTTCTAAAAGGTGCGCCAATTCATGCACCACCACATATTCAATTTGTTCTACCTGCGCTTGTGCCAATGCTGAATTTAGTGTGATTTTTCCGGTGGATGGTTTGCAAGTGCCCCATCTCGTTTTCATCCATCTAAGATGCAATTCACCTGAACTTAAATTCATCTTTTCTTCCCATATTTCGATCAGATTTTGAGCAATTGGCTCCAATCTTTTTGCATAAAAAGATTGAAGTGTTTTATCAAGGGTCTCAGTGGCTATGGAGGGGTTGATGTTCCACTCCGCCATTCCGAGTTCCCGCGATATCTCTGGAAAATTTAATTTGCTTTTTATTTCAATTTCGCGGTAGGCAATCTTATATGTGTATCCAAAAAGCATGAGATGGACAGGCCTATTCAATGAGTCGCGTTCTTGGTGGGGATTTCTTGATGCAGCTCGCTCTCTTGCAATTTGCAACCAGTCCCATCGGCTATCGATCCAACTGGTTAATGTTTCAGAAGTAACTGTTAGCGGAACGGTAGCCTTAACCATTCCATTAGGAGGATAAACCCTCAGATACATGTTTTTAATTCGTTTTCGAACGATGACTACAGGGATTCCACGTATCTCAATTTGAGTTTCGGTTCGAAGTTTCATATTAATGCCATCGCTTCCTCGAAATATTGCTCAGGATTTATGCCCATTTCTCGGTATTTAGCATCTACACGCTCTCTCCAGTAGGTGGGGACTTCATATTTTTCCCCCTGGTTTTTTACGTTCATTTTTCGAAACTTGAAGTCCGAATCGAGAAAGGAATTGATTCTCTTCTGCAGTGCTTCAGGCTCTGATAACTCTTTGAAATCAAGTATGAGAAAATCCAACCCAGTGGCTTTGATTTTTGCGATGTAATCTTTGTAAATTCCCAACTGAAATGACATAAATACAGGAGATTCCGACAATTCCAGAATGCAAAATTCATCTATTTCAATACTTGATTTATCGTAAAGGTAATTTACGATACGGCGATGTTCCCTGTTTTCATTTCTTCTTGTAGGTTTGTTGAACTTTTGGACTTGTTTGAACGCATAGGCCTTGTAATCCGAGAAAAATCGGTCCACAGGATTTCGGATCATGAAGAGGATTTTTGCTTTAGGGTTATACGCTGCAATGCGTTGTAATGCAAGGCCTTCATTTGCCCAAGCATAAGGAGTGCTCGAGTCTAGGCGGAATCCCGCAGACCGGTGCAATTTTAAATTGTATTGCTCTTCGTATGCCGATATGCTCTTCAGTTCGGATAGATGCCAATAATTGGGCTCTTTCTTTATTTTCGAGCCTTGAATTCCATTGCTTTTTTCACGGGTGAGCCAGGTATGTAGCGATGTGGTGCCGCACTTTCGTTGCCCCACTAGAAAAAGGTTTACTTTTTTTTGGCGGTAAAAAATTCGATTAAAGATATTCTGATGCCCCACAGTCATTGCTTTTGAGCGAATTTAGTATTTTTCCAAGGTTTCATGCTTTAGCTTCAGCTGATTTACTGTAATGTAAAACGCATGTGAAAGTAAGAGTAAGAGCGCATCAAGTACTTCGAAAGTTGAATTTAGTACTAGTAATCAGTGAGTTATCATGGTTTTAAAGTGGAGATTAACAGAGACGTTTCGGTTCTTCAGGAAATTTGGCTTGCCCGGAGCGCGATTTTTTTGGAGGTTTAGTGGGGTTCAAAACGAAGTGAAGCGCATTCGGGGTAATTTTCTTTCCCATCCAATTTTTTTACGTACCTGCACCTCGGACATGGAAACCTTTTATCAAATCTTTATCCGCGAGGAATACGAAATTGAACACGAGCGGCCGGTTAACGTAATCTTAGACTGCGGCGCAAATATTGGTCTGGCGGCTATCTATTACATTCACAAGTTTCCAGATGCCCAGATAATAAGCATCGAGCCTGAAGAATCAAATTTTGAAATGCTTGAGGAAAATACTCGCTTGTACCCGGGAATTAAGCCCGTAAAGGCTGCCCTATGGCCAGAGACAAAGCCATTGAATTTAAAGGGTCTAGGAAGAGGAGAATGGGGGTTTGAGGTTGATGATTGTTCGTCGGAAAACGCCAAAAGAGTTCATGGAATTTCCATCTCTCAGCTTATGCGCGATCACAAAATTGAGTTCATTGATGTGCTCAAGATCGACATCGAGGGAGCGGAAAAAGAGCTCTTTGAAACCGATTTTGAGGAATGGCTTGCCAAAACCAAGACAATTGTAATCGAAATTCATGATCAGCTACGTCCCGGCGCTGCGGCGAATTTTTATGGAGCTATTGCAAATCTTCCTCACCGGAAAATGACTAAGGGAGAGAATGTCTTTGTGTTTTTATGTTGATGTTGTTTCTCGCGAAAATACCGCTGCATTTTCATTCAAGTACAAATCCAGACATATACGATAAAGTCCGACATATCAAAACAAAAAAAGGTGCTGACTACACATCAGGACCTTCACTAGTTGAATGCTCCATACAAATATCGAACGTTAAATACACTCGGAGAGATTTTATTGAAATGTGTAATCAAGTAAAGTTCTTGAATTCTAAAAATGCATTGATATTTATAATTATTTTATAAATTTCTGCATTCACCACTTTGACTGAAAAAAATGAAATAATTTACAATCTGTTAACATTTAACTTGATAGAATGAAAAAGAATCTGCTTTCCGCAATAGGCGTTTGCGCTATTTTTACGCTATTTGCGCAATCTCAAGACTGTTCGTGGTCTGGCATCACAGTTAACGTAGGGTCGCAACAAAACTACTTGTCCCTATATCATTCAGGTCCTTACCTCTACCAGCCAGATACTAACAATACCATTGAGTGGACTATCAAAGACTTTCAAGGTAACCTCATCTTTCATGATATCATAGTAGGTGATGGGAATGTAGGCTTTAATCATTCTGTACCCATTACAGATTCTATGTCCGTTCACTCCCTATTGTTTAACTCTGTGCTCGGGTTGGTTTGCGAGATTGAAGATACAATTTATTGGGAACCAACTGAGGTAATACCTGGAGTGTATAATTACAGTTGGGCATTTGTGGGAGGTAACTGGAGCCATGCGAGCGTCAATATCATTTCTATGGAGGAGATTGATATGCTTTCGCACTTGAAAATTTACCCTTCTCCAGTGGTGAATGACCTTTGGATTGAAGGGGGTGATAGGACGTATAGCATTCAGCTCATCAACGGTTTGGGTCAGTGCGTTCGAATAGCAAAGGATATACAAGGAATATATCAAATGCAAGTATCCGATCTCCCTTCTGGTTTTTACACGGTAGAAGTTATTTGCGCTGGTAGGAAAGAACGTACCCGAATTATAAAGCAGTAAGTCGGGATGAGAGGCAGAGTAATCTGGCTTCGTTTGGGCGGACTTGGGGGGTAATAGCCCAAGGAAAAGCTCTCGTCTTCGCCTCGTTATTTTCTATTCAAGGCATTCTTCAAAGAAAGTTTCCATTTGTTCTGAAGCGAAAAAAGCCCTGATGTGTGCATCAAGGCTTTTTTTTGTATCCGGGACATCCGTCTGAGGCGAATATGAGCCCGACGAATCATTGATATTTAGTTAGTATAGTTGTTTTGATCCATTCTCTTCCTTGTCCTGATTTCAATTGAGACTCTCTTTTTTCGTGCTATAGATCTTTCAGAAAAGAACTCCACATGTATGACAAACCAAGGTCTATGCCTCACGGTATACCCCTTTTTTAAGAGCTGGTTGTGAGAATGGAGCCTGGAAATCAAGCCTGAGGTTTCTCCGATGTACCATCGATTGGCGCGAACATATCAAAATAAAAAAAGGTCCTGATTACACATCAGGACCTTCACTAGTAGACATTCTAGAGAAAAGGTCTAAGGTTTAACCCTCCCGGCGAAATCCTGATTGAATTGAGTACAGTGTTCCACTATGTACATAAAACCATTCAATTTCACGAATTGAGCGAGTGTTTAAGCTTTCAGAATGGTCATTCAAGTGAGCCTGTTGGTTCCAAACTCCCAATTTAACTTTATAGGGTTGCCTTGCGAGTCTTTTGGTCCAGCTTCACCGTAATCCACGTGCCATGAATAGTCTCGATACGATCCAAACCTAAATGATAGTTCAGGGGTGTCATGAACGTCAAATTGGATTTTCGCAACATATATTTCATTAAAACCATTGATGTGTTCCAATTTTATCTTTTTAGGTTCTGTAACCCTCTTCTGTGATGAATGGATAGGGCAGGCTTCGACATGCGACAAGGCCCATCCGGCAAAATAGCGTTCGATTTTCTTCTTTCCTTCTTTTTTATGCCAAGTGCCGATAACACCATCGAAGTACTCATCAAGTTTTAATTTGTTGCTGAGCTGATCATAATTGAATGTATAATTAGTGACATCTTCAAAGTCGTTATCGTCCAAATCTGATAAAGGATCTATCCTCCCCATGGCAATACAATCAATGGCATATGGTTTTAAATTCGATGGTTTTTCC
>Ga0181607_10001798_pt1 | contig 19095 bp, 15 predicted proteins | sample 041ome_9_FD_132420 | JGI IMG/M metagenome (GOLD analysis project Ga0181607, IMG submission 132420) | Coastal salt marsh microbial communities from the Groves Creek Marsh, Skidaway Island, Georgia - 041413US metaG (megahit assembly) | ecosystem: Environmental > Aquatic > Marine > Intertidal zone...
AATTCCAATTCACAGCCTCGATGCAGCATGTCTCATCAATGATTCCGTGGGATACATCAAGTTAAATCGGTTCGCGGAAAATACAATGGACGAGTATCTAGAGGGATTCGATAAGCTCAAGCGTTCGAGCGATAACTTAAAGGGGCTAATCTTGGATTTGCGCGGCAATCCCGGTGGATTTTTACACATTGCCACATCGCTTGCCGATGAGTTTTTGAGTGAAGGGCAAAATATTGTTCACACCGAAGGGCGAATGCGCGCAAACAAGAACAATGTGGCCACTCGGAAAGGCAGATGGGAGCAGGGTGGTTTGGCTATTTTGATTGATGGCGGATCGGCTTCGGCGAGCGAAATTGTGGCGGGCGCCGTACAAGATCACGACCGGGGTTGGATTTTAGGGAATCGCTCCTTTGGTAAAGGACTCGTACAAGAACAGTTGAAGTTGTCCGATGGTAGTGCTGTCCGATTAACGGTAGCCCGTTATTACACGCCTTCTGGGCGATGCATTCAGCGTCCGTATACCGATTCTTTTGCGGAAAACGACACGGCAAAAATTGATACGTTTTACACGGACATGGGGCGTCCTGTTTTCGATGGGGGTGGAATAACGCCGGACGTAGAAGTGGCTGAAGACAGTACGCTGTACCTTCGTTCGTACTATTTCTTAATGAACCATGGGGATATCCGCAATTTTGCTTTTCGTGAGGCAGACCGCATTCAGACTGGAACAACGTTGAATCCCGATTCCGTCTGGGCTGCATGGAATGCACCTGATGTTCGTGCCGCTCTCTTGGGTCGCTTCCGGAAGCATGCGGATGGCCGAGGTTTCTCGTGGCCAGACCGGCTAGAATTAGAAGTAAGTGAATTAATTGTTAATCAATTACAAGCACTTATCGCTCGTCAAATTTGGGGCGATGAAACGTTTTATAGAATGCTCAATCGGGATGATGCGTACATCCGCACCGCGCTCGACCTCATTTTTATGCCGGTATATCAACCCGAAGAATCCTAATGCCCTTATTCGTTGCTGCGTAACGCATCAACCTGAGACCGCATCAATCCTATTTTGCTCTTAATGCCCTCCTGCGAAACCCACTCATACAGATTCGTGAGGTAGGCATAGGCTACGTTGCTCACCCATGCGGGGCGTAACTCCATGGCCTGATCCCGAAAAATGGCAGCTCCCACTTCCTGAATTTCGGGGGACTGAAAATATAGATACTCCTGAAAAAGCCCGCCCATTCTTACAAAATCGCTCATTCCCATCTTCTGGAGGCGCGGCACAAAAAAGTCCATGACGCTCGGGTCCTCTTTTCGTTGCGATAAAATATCGGCAATGGCCCACTCCAGCTCTCCATCACAAGTGTTCATTTGGTCTTTGGCAAACTCATATGCCGCGTTGGGATCGTTGCGTTCCACCGCTCGCAAAGCAGCTGCTGCCACAGCATACGACGTGTCGTTCAACCATTCATAATAGAGCTGTGAATCGAATCCGCTATACCTTTTATCTAATACTTCTGCCGCTTTAGCTCGGACAAGTGTATGCGGATCGTTGCTCGCCATGCCCAACACCGTTTCCATCCATAAATTGGATTTCTCGGAAGTAATGGATTCCGCCATTTCCAATCCCTTCATTCGTATTTGATGAGCCGGATCGCCAAGTGCACCCTCAACCCACCTATCGATACTGGCAACATCCCTTTTTTGCATTAGAATTTGCAACGCCTTCCACCGATCCATAAAATAGATCCCTTTTTCCCACTGAGCCCAAAATGTGGCGTTGTCGCGATGCTCGCGAATTTCGGCCAAAAGGGCGTGCTTACCGTCCAGCTGCATCCAGTCAGGCGCTCCGGGAAGATCCACAAAGAACGATTGCTCTGCTTTTTGAATTCGAATGGGATACGAGATTCGGCGAGTTCCGAGATAAAAATCGACTGTAGTAGGGAGATCAAAAATTTGGTGTTGAGCGAGGTCTTGGGATTGTTTAACATCCACCTGCATTACCTTGGCCTCCTCATCCCACCGATAAGACACGTCCAAGATCGGGTGGCCGTCGTCCAAAAACCACTGGTTAAAAAACCAATTCAGGTCCTCACCTACCAAATCTTCGTAAACCAAGCGCAAATCGGCGAGCTCAGCAGAACCGTATGCGTTTTGGGTTAAATAAAGCCGCATACCCTCAAAAAATGCCGCATCTCCCAAGTAGTTGCGCAACATATGCAACACGCACCCCCCTTTGGAATACGAATGGACATCAAACAAATCCTCCTGCGACGCGTAATCGTAACGCACTATGTTTGCGCGAACACCGCGCTGATACGTGCTTATGTACGCGTTTTTTTTCTGTTGAAGCACCCAGTCTGCCTCGTCCCTACCGTACGTATAATCCCACCAAAGATATTCTCCGTATGTAGCAAACGACTCATTCAGGGCAATGTTGGACCACGACTCGCACGTAACCAAATCGCCAAACCAATGATGGAACATTTCATGTGCTATAATTTGGTCGTTTTTGCGATCGTTAAACGACTGCTTATTCCCTAAAAGCGACTCATTAAAAACCACTGCGGTGGTGTTTTCCATGGCGCCCGAAACAAAATCGCGCACCACTATTTGAGCATACTTATTCCATGGGTAATCTACGCCTGTAATTTCTGAGAAAAAGGTGAGCATTTCGGGAGTCCGAGCGAATATTTCCGCTGAACTTGAGGCATACTCGGGCTCCACCCAATACGAGACCTCGCGCTCATTCCACTTTTCGCTAACCACTGCAAAATCGCCCACCCCGAGAAAGGTTAAATACGGCGCCTGGGGCTGGTCTTGGTGCCAGTAATCGAGGCGCTTACCGTTTCCAAGCACTTGCGAAAAAGCCAACGTGCCGTTGCTCAGCGTTTTTAGAGCGGTGTCCACGTATAGATAGATTTCCTGAGTCATCTTGGCATTTGGTTGGTCGAAGGTGGGGAACCAGCACGAATTGGCCTCCGTTTCCCCTTGCGTCCATATTTGCGTGGGTTTGTGGGGATTTCTACCGCTCGCGTTTATGAAATACATCCCGCGCGCATCGCGAATTGCCGAACTGCCCTGAACCTTGAGTTTGCTCGGCTCGGCTCGATACGTAATTTGCACTTGGGACGCATCCTTTGAAGTAAGAGTTTGAGGTAGGTTGATGCGAATGCGTTCCCCATTGTAATCATATTCCAACGGCTGTGGTTGTTGTCCATCCACCAGCTGCGCGACAGATTTAATTTCCATACCTACGGCATCGAGCTCCACCTCACTGAGTGGATAAAATCGGGGTGAAAAGGTAATTCGAGCTACCCCATCAATAGCTTCCGATTCCCAGTCCACGCGGAGCTCCAGCTCGGTGTGAAATGGGTCCACAGGAAGGGGTTCGCTAGCCCGATAAACCGGCCGGGTGCCCGCAGAATTGGAGGTTAAGGTTACTTCTTCGAGCATTACGCCCGTACGAGGCGCACAACTCATTCCAATAAGGGCAAGAATTGCCGTGTAAATACGTGTTTTCATAGGGCTAAAATTACCTAAATTTGAAGCATGATGAAATTGATAATCAATGACACCTCATTTGCGCCTGCCGAACTTACGGGAGAATGGGTTTCGTTAGGTGGGGGGCGTTTTCATGTAATTCATAATCACAAGTCCTACGCTGCAACCGTAGTTTCCCTAAATCGAGAAGATAAACAAGCTGTGGTGCGCGTAAATGGAGCCCTTTACACCGTAAAAGTTGAAGACCCATTCGACCAACTGCTGAAGGAAATGGGAATGGAAAATCTTTTGACGGTGAAGGTGAATGAGGTTAAAGCGCCGATGCCCGGGAAAGTAGTTCGCGTAATTGCTCAAGCAGGCGATGAAGTTAAAAAAGGCGACGACCTCTTGGTGCTGGAAGCCATGAAAATGGAAAACGTACTCCAAAGTCCTACGGACGGTGTAGTTTCTGAGATTGCAGTAAAAGCCGGCGATACCGTGGAAAAAAACGCATTATTGGTGGTCTTTTAACCCGGTCTCGTGCGAAACGAATACTAAATGACGCAACTGGAAGATGGGGCGCTTTCTGTGAGGTTTTCATCAACCCGTGAAAACTACACCAAGTGCCGTTTGGAGAAAAAATAAAGAAACCCCGCCACACCAACTACCAAGGCGGGCATAATGCACGCGCCGCCACCGTAATACTCGGCCGCACCCAATGGAAACAACCAATACGCCATTTGGATGGTTACCCCCAACCAAGAAACGAGGAATAGTGGTGTTGCCAAGGGCTTGCGCAACAACATCAAGATGGAGCCGGCTGTTCCATTAAAGACTCCCGCACCGAAAAAAAGATATAACCACCAAGGATAACTGTCGAGCAGCTCAATTTCACTAGGTTTCATTTTTTCTAGTATTTCAGGGGTGGGAAAAGCCGCTGAAAGCATTTGAAAAATACCCATAATGTTCCAGAGGATAGCCAAAATGGATATTACAATAAATAGAGGGCTAATTTTCATGGTCTTTCTAAATTTGGATGTAGAAATTTACGAAATAGCACACAATCTTGTTCACCTAAAACTAGAGAGCATTGGGCGAAATAACGGAGACCACCTCGCCGCGCGTAATTGGAATTGGCGGATGTAGTAATGCGGGAAAGAGCAGGCTGGCGAAACGGTTGGCTGCCGCACATGCCGACGCTGACCCTGTAATTCTTTGTCAGGATCACTACGTACTGCCTGAAAATCAACTTCCGCTTATTCGCGATCACATCGACTGGGAGCGTCCCGAAACCATGAATTGGATGCGGCTTCATCGCGACCTCCAGCGCGCCATTCAGTCGGGCAGTAAGTTGGTCATTTTAGAGGGTCTGTTTGCTTATCAAAACGCGAAGATAAACGCCCACTACACGGATGCTTTTTTCGTGCATATTTCGCGGGAGATATTTATGGAGCGCAAAAAAAGAGATTTGAGATGGGGCGAAGAACCGCCGTGGTATATAGATCACGTGTGGCGGAGTTTCCAGCGTTGGGGTGCATTGGAAATGAGTGCGCCCATGCCTGTTCCCATTCGGGAAGTAGATGGTTTCTCAAATGGAACTATCTTTGATGTGGAACTGTAAACCAAAACTTCCACATGATGTCGCTCACCCTTCGGATGCGCATTTTTTTAGCCATCACCGCGCTTATTGTAATCAGCTCGGCGTTCATGGCCAGCATTACCATTTTTCACTTTCGCGAGGAGAATAAAAACTATCATCAAGAGCGCCTGTTGCGAAAAGAAACCGCGGTTCGCGCGAGCATCGACTATTTCTTGCAACAGGATTCCCCCGTGCAGCGCTCCGACTCACTCGTCCAGATGTTCGACACCAAAATTTGTGAACTGGCAGACATCAACAGCCTAGACATCAATATTTACAGCCTTCAAGGAGAGCTTCTCATTTCCTCCAAGCCAGCGCTTTTTGAGCTCGGCGTACTGCCGGAAATTCTTCCGTTTACCCTTATTGATTCCCTCAGCCAAGACCCCAGCGGGCACTTTGTACAGCATGTTTTTCCCGAAAACGACCATTACCACAATACATTTTTATACCTAAAAAGTCCGTCGGGCAAACGAATTGGAATTGTAAATATCCCCTACCTGCAGGACGACAGCTTTCACAAACAGGAACTATCTGAATTCCTGAACTCGATTATTTGGGTGTTTATCGGGTTGCTTTTCGTGGGGATATTATTGGCTTACTTCATATCGAATTACATCACCCAATCCCTGCGTGAAGTGAGTGAAAACATTCGCTCCCTTCAAATTGACGGCAAAAACGAGCGCATCACCTGGCCTCGGGACGATGAAATTGGGCGTTTGGTAGGGCAGTACAATCAGAAAGTCGATGAGCTCGAAGAGAGTGCCGCGCTTATTGCGCGCAGTGAGCGGGAACTGGCTTGGAAAAAAATGGCTCGGCAGGTGGCACATGAAATTAAAAACCCATTAACCCCCATCAAACTGAGCCTGCAACGGATGAAGCGCCTCACCGATTCCAACACGCCGATTCCAGCCGACGAAATGAGCCGTTTCCTCGAAGGTCTTATTGTTCAGGTGGACACCCTTTCCCAAATTGCCGATACGTTTTCTTCATTCGCCAACTTCTCTGCGCCCACTATTGAAATCCTGCCTTTTAGCGATTTGTTGCACCAAGTGGCCCGCATATACGATGAGGACATCCTCGCCGTTCAGGCGGATGCTGGGATAAAGGTCCGCGCCGATAAGGAACAGTTGGTTCGGGTACTAAATAATCTCATTAACAATGCGTTGGATGCGGTGCGCGAGGTCCCGGATCCTCAGGTAACTGTCCGAGCCAAAGAGGATGGTGATTTTCTTTTGGTTGAAGTACGCGATAACGGGTGTGGCTTTCCAGATGATGTCCTCGGGATGATATTTGAGCCCAACTTCACCACCAAAACCTCGGGAACTGGCCTCGGACTAGCTATGGTGAAAGCGCTAGTGGAAGGGATGAAGGGTTCTATCCGAGTAGAGCGCAATCCCAATAATGGGGTCCTTTTTGAATTTACCTTGCCCCTGGCGGCGAAGACTTAGGTCTGTAACAAGTATTTCTTAAGTTCGTAGTAAACATTTCTCTGCGTGAAATACGGACTGCTTTTAATGGGAATTACCTTGGCCACCCTCATTCTAGAGACCCTGGCTCGGCGCGGAAAAATTTCCGATTTCATCGGAAGGAAAGCCACTCACATTTCAGCAGCCATTGCCTGCGGTGCGGCTTTACTCTGGATCGACACGGCCGTCCTTGTCCCCACGGGATTGGGAGCCACTGCGCTATTGTGGTTTCTGGTCCGTGGAAAGTGGCTCAAAATAAATGATGCACTTCCGCGGCAATCCTGGGGAATTGTGTTTTTTGGCTTGGCTTTTACTTGCATTGCATTTGCATGGCCTTACATTCTGCCCTCACAGGGCATCTTTGCCTTGGCTGTGGTGGGCTTGGCCGACCCCGCTGCTGCCGTGATGGGCCGCTGGAAGCCCTTCGAGGTGTTTCGCTTTTCGCCCGACCGCAAAACCTTTGGGGGATGGCTTTCTTTTGCAGTAATGGTTTTTCTAGCGGCAGCCTTAACCGACGCAGTAAGCCCTTCGCCCTTATTTTTCCCGCTCGATGTGCACAGCTTCCTGTTTTTATTCTATGCGGGAATAGCGCTTGCCAATGTGGAAGTTCTGTGCGAGAACGGGTCGGATAACCTCGTATTAATCGTTTATTCCTTGGGGCTTGGTGCCGCGTTTCTTCTGCCCTCTAACGATGCCTTTCACTGGGCCATAACCTTTGGGCTCTCCGCGGGGATTGCACTGGCATCGAAACAATTTAACTTGCTCTCCTTTTCCGGTGCGGTAGCCGTGTACCCCTTGGCATTTCTACTATTTGGGTTAGGTGGTTGGAAATGGACCGCGCCCATTGCTGTGTTCTTCATTCTGTCCAGCCTATGGAGCAAAGCGCGTTCCAGGTGGGGAGAAAAAGATGAGCTTATTGCTGAAAAGTCTGGGGTGAGGGATCATTTCCAGGTTTGGGCCAACGGGGGAATCCCCGCTCTTATTGCCGTTGCTTCTTTTGTTTTCGGTGAAGAGTCTGCGGGATACACCTTCTATCTCGTGGCTATTGGAGCGAGCGCAGCCGACACATGGAGCACGGAAATCGGAGGGCTATTTGGGGGTCGTCCGCGGCATATTTTCACGTTTAAACACATCGAAAAGGGGCGCTCTGGGGGTGTTACATGGGTCGGGTTGATCGGTGGCTTTGCCGGCGCGGGATCAGTAGCTTTAGCTGGCTGGTTGATGGACAGCGCTATGGGAGAGCGATTGACCCTGCTTATTTGGGGGGTGGCCTTTGCTGGAACCCTAATCGACTCGGCACTAGGGGTAAAATTTCAAGGACTATATGAGACCGCCGCACACGCCCTTACGGAATCAAAATGGTCTATATCCTCATCTGAATCCGAAGAAGTGCCTCATTTGAAAAACAAAAAAATTGCCGGCTTCGATTGGCTCAACAACGACCGAGTGAACCTAGTTTCCGTGATCTTTGTAGTTTTGGCATGGACTTTGGTCTTTTCGCAACTCTAAATAAAAGCTTTATGCGAATCCTTCTATTGGTACCCTTTCTCCTCTTAACCAAATGGGGCTTAGCACAAAACAAGGTAGAGCACACATTTTGGGTTGATGGCATTTGTGGTATGTGTGAGGAACGTATTGAATCGGCCATAGATGTATCGGGAGTGGTTTACTCCGATTGGGACCGTGAAACGAAAAAACTGTTCGTGGTTTACAAGCCTGCTAAAATTGAAGAAAGCGAACTGCACCGCCTCATTAATGCGGTCGGGCACGACACCGAGGCCTCAAAAGCGAGCGAGGAGGCCTATTCAAAAGTACATTCGTGTTGCAAATACCGAGAAGACGACACACATTGAGACCCTTCAAAAGCAACCTGTTTCTCCTGCTTGTTTTTGTTCTAGCCTCCTTTTCTGGTTTTGCACAAACCACCATGCTGGGCAAGGTGGTTACCCTAGACGATGGTGCTGAAATTCCTGTTATGGGTGCTAATATTTGGTGGGAGGGCACATCCATTGGAACGACCTCTGGAAAAGACGGGGGGTTTGCCATTCCTATTCCCTCCGATACGGGTATTTTGAACGTGGCCCTAGTGGGCTACCAAGGCGTACATCAACCCATTCAAGGCAGGACCAAAAAAATCCCGGCCATCGTGCTTCAAGAGGGCGATATGCTTCAAGAAATCGTTCTCCGCGACCCCATAAAAAGCACCGAGTTATCCAAGCGCTCGGTATCCCTTTCCTACACCATTAATCAAGGCGAGCTTCGCAAGGCTGCGTGCTGCAATGTGGCGGAGAGCTTTGAAACGAATGCGGCAGTAGATGTATCCTTCAGCGATGCCATCACAGGAGCAAAACGCATCGAAATGATGGGCCTTTCGGGGGTATATGCCCCCGCGCAAACTGAAAACATCCCTTTCGCGAGAGCCACCTCCAGCCTGAGCGGCATGTCGCTTATTCCGGGCCCTTGGGCACAAAGTATTCATGTGAGCAAAGGTGTGGGTTCAGTGGTAAATGGTTTTGAGAGCATTTCGGGCCTATTGGACATTGAGCTCAAAAGCCCCATGAACGACTCCGGGTTTGCAGTAAATGCCTTTTTAAATTCCGGGGGTAGAAACGAATTGAACTTGAGTCACGTAGTGCGTTTAAACCCGGTAATTTCTGGGGCTAACCTCATCCACGCGTCGAGCAACCCCGTGCGTTGGAACGTGAACGGAAACGGCTTTTTAGACATGCCATTGGGTCATCAGCTCAACGCAATGAGCCGTTGGCGCCTTGAAACGTACTCGTGGCGTGCGCAATTGGCCCTACACGCTCTCCGCGATCAGCGAAATGCGGGTGAAGTGGCCTACGATTTTAAAGCCCCATTCGAAGAAGCCTCTGCAACTCGCTGGGGGATGGAGCACGCTAATGAGCGACTCAGCGGATTTGGAAAAGTGGCCTATTTATTTGATGGTGTTCGGGAACGCAGCCTCGGTCTCATTCTGCAGGCGGTGGCGCACCAACAGGGGGGATATTACGGCCTGCGAACACTCGATGTGATGCAACGAAGCAGCCACGCAAACCTGATCTACCAAGACGGAAATTCGCTAACCGACACCTGGATATTAAAAGCGGGCGGAAGTTGGTATGCCGATTCCATATCGAGCCAACTCACACAATGGACAGACACCATAAAGGTATCGCGAAATGAGCGCATTGCTGGAGCATTTTTAGAATACACTTGGAAACCCATCGATCGAATCAATCTTATTTTTGGGGGAAGGGCCGATTACAGCACGTTATTTGGTTGGTTCACCACGCCACGAGTTCATTTTCGTTGGGCGTTAACCGACGAGACCATTTTACGCGCACATGTGGGGTCGGGCCAGCGAACGCCCAACCCGCTCATCGAGAATTATTCAGGCCTGGCATCGAGCCGAACCTTTCTGTGGGAGGGACTCCTTCAGCGCGAGCGCGCGTGGAATGCAGGGCTCAGCTTGCAACAGGATTTTCGTTTGAATTACCATCCGGGATCGTTTGTGTTCGATGCGTTCTACACCTGGTTTCAGCAGCAGCTCGTAGTGGATGTGGATCATGTTGATGCGTATTCCCTATACTTTACCTCAGGTGGATACGCCCGAGGTTTAATGGCGCAGGTGGATTACGAAATTCGCAAAAGGTGGAGCGTTCGGGGAGCGTATAAGTACCTGGATGCTAAATCGGTTTATGCATCGAGCGGTTTGCGAACCAACCCGATGATTCCCACCCATCGCGGGTTTTTAAACATGAACTACTCCACCAAAAACGAATGGGATTTCGATGCCACATGGAATCTCTTTGGACAAAAACGACTTCCAGATTCCCAAGAAAACCCAACAGCCTACCAATGGGAAGAGCGATCCCCTAGTTTCTCCATGGTGCATGCCCAAATCCGAAAGTCGCTGCCCTCCGGAGCTTCCATTGCATTAGGAGTGGAAAACGCGTTGAGCGTGCGCCAAGACAATCCTATTATTGATGCCGCCAATCCCTCGAGCGAATACTTCGATGCCACGGTAGTGTGGGGGCCCATATTTGGTCGAATGGCTTATCTGCGATTCGATTACGTCTTTTAAACGGGACTTCTTTACGCTTACCGCTGTTGGCCGAAACCCAAACTTTTGGCCGCTTCCGCATCGCGCTGCGCCATAGATGCGTTACCCAAAGCTCGATAGGCCTGCGAGCGATAATAGTAGGCCGCGCCATTTTGGGGGTCGAAGGAAAGGTATGTGGTGTAATCGGCCACCGATCCTTGGTAATCGCCGGCTGAAAGCCTGCAATAGGCTCGGTTAATGTAAATACTTGGCTTTTTTCCCAACTGCTCTGCCCGTGCAAAATCCTCCAAGGCGCGCTCATATTGCCCCTTGATGCTGTAGGTTATTGCGCGATTGAGGTAGGCATCGTGGTATTTTGCATCCAATTCGAGAGCGCGGTTGTAATCCTGTAGGGCGCGGTCGTGATCTCCACGCAGTCCAAAAATGTTTCCGCGGTTTAGGTAGCTATTCGGGTAATCGGGGTCTACCTCTATGCCCTTCGATAAATCGGCGAAGGCCAAATCCATCTTCCCCAGATTAGCTGCATAAAACTTCCCTCGATTGTTGTAGGCCAAGCCCACATTGGGGTACTTTTCTATTTGATCGGTAAATAGGGTGATGGTATCTGACCACACATCAACCCGAGCCCTAGCCGTGAAACCCCATCCCACCAAAAATAAAATACCACCTCCGAGTACGATATTCTTCCATTTTTTCAAGCTTTGGTTCGCCAAGACCTCGTTCACACCAAGCGCCAACATCAAGGTGAGTCCCACATAGGGTAGATAGGTGTAGCGATCGGCCATAATGGCCTGTCCCACGGAAATAATTTGGAGAACCAGCGCCAACATCAAGCCGAAAAAACCCACCCCAAACGCTAGCGTGCGCGTGCGTCGCATGGAGGCCCCTACAGCAGCTAAAAGCCCCAGGGAAAGCAAGGCGCGCACGTAAAACATGGCGGGCAAGGAATCGTTGACAAGGTCGGGATACGGGTAGAGCACGCCCAATTTATAGGGGACAAAGAATTTTACCACGTACAACCAAAATGAGCTCAGGGCAAAAAGTAATTTTTGTTGGAGCGAAAACACGTTTCCTATGGCCGAAGAGGCGTCTTGCGCATCGATGGCGAGCAAGCCAAAATAAACCGCAAGCGCAAAAAACGGAACCTTCTCGAGCAATTGCACCGCACCCCATTTGCGCTTCATCCAAAAATCGGTGAGCAAGAGAACGACGGGGAGCGGGGCAGCCATGGCCTTGCTGAGCAAGCTGGCTAAGAATGCTACAAATGCCGCAACAATCCAAATGGGATTGTTCACCTTCACATATTTCACATAACTCCACAACGAGAGAAAGAAGAACAGCGCATACAACTGATCCTTGCGAGATGCCACCCAAGCAACCGACTCCACATGCATGGGGTGAATGCCAAAAACAAGCGCCGTAATACCAGCCACCAGCGGAATTCCGGTGAGTTCTAAAATAAAAAAGTAGAGTGCAATGCTCGCTAACAGGTGGTACACGAGGTTCATCAGGTGAAATCCACGCGACGATTTCACACCGAAACGATCGTAATCCCAAGCTAGGGAAAGCATGGTGATGGGGTGGTAATTCCCCATCACAAAGGTCTCCAAATTAAATAGGGTCTCCACCGACTGCGCATCGAGCTTTTGAATTAATGCGTTTTCCGTTACATAGCCGGGATCGTCCCAATTGGTAAAGTCGTGGTTCAAGGAGGGTGTATAAATCCCCGCTGTGATAAACACCACAACCAAGAGATAAATCCATTTTAAATTAGGTTTTTTTGTGCTCTGAGAGGTTTTTTTGTGCGCCACTTTACTTGTGAAATTCAATTATACGCCTAAAATTACAACATTTTGATGCGCTTTTGGCAGGGTGCCGATATAACGCTAATTTTAGAAACCAAACTAAACCGTGCTCCATATGCCTATTCGAGAACCTTTTAACTTATACGGCTGGATCGATGAAAACCGGCACTTACTGAAGCCCCCTGTGGGAAATAAAAATCTCTATGTGGAAAGCGGCGACTACATCGTGATGATTGTAGCAGGCCCAAACGCCCGCAAAGACTACCATTACAACGAAACAGAAGAGCTCTTTTTTCAAGTGGAGGGAACCATTACTGTGCGCATTCAAGAAGACGGAAAACGCAGAGATGTGACCATCAAACAGGGAGAGATGTTCCTGCTCCCAGCTAAAGTCCCGCACTCGCCTATACGCCCTGAAGGAAGTATTGGCTTGGTTATTGAGCGCAAACGCGAACCGCATCACCGAGATGGACTCCTTTGGTTCAGTGAAACCGCCAACGCCAAATTGTACGAGGAGTATTTTCACCTCACGAATATTGAAAAAGACTTCTTACCCGTATTTAAGCGCTTTTACAGCGACGAATCACTCCGTACCTGCCCAGTTACCGGCGAGGTGATGGAAGCAGACGAACGATTCATTTAATTCCGGTATGATGTTAAAAATCGATATGCACACGCATATTTTGCCCGAAAAAATACCTGCTTTTGCACAGAAATTCGGGTATGGCGATTTCATTCAATTGGAGCACCACAAAGAAGGGTGGGCGCGCATGATGAAAGGAGAACGATTTTTCAGAGAAATTGCATCCAATTGTTGGGATCCAGAAGAACGAATTCAAGAATATGCACAGCGCGGCACGTCTGTTCAGGTAGTGTGCACTGTGCCTGTGATGTTTTCGTATTGGGCTAAGCCGGAAGATGGATGGGATGTGAGTCGATTTCTCAACGACGACCTCGCCGAAACCGTAGCCAAATACCCAAAAAATTACATCGCCTTAGGAACACTTCCCATGCAGTCTACAGATCATGCGGTAAAGGAATGTGAACGTATTGCCGTCATGGGGTTTAAAGGCGTTCAAATTGGGTCGAACATCAACAACCTCAACCTGAATGAGGCGCAATTCTTCCCCATTTACGAGGCCTGCGAGCGCCTGGGGTTGGCCCTTCTCATTCATCCCTGGGAGATGATGGGCTTCGATCACATCCAAAAATATTGGCTGCCCTGGCTTGTGGGAATGCCGGCAGAAACGGCTCGCGCCATTGCCTCGATGATATTTGGGGGAGTGTTCGATCGGTTTCCCAACTTGCGCGTGAACTTCGCGCATGCGGGTGGAAGCTTTATCCCCACCATTGGGCGTTTAGAACACGGGTTCAATTGCCGTCCAGACTTGGTTGCGGTAGATAATCCCACTAACCCTCGAGAATACCTTGGCTGGTTCTGGGTGGACTCCATTACACACGATGCACAATTGCTGCGCTACGTAATCGACACCATTGGAATAGAGAAAATCACCTTGGGCTCGGACTATCCGTTTCCGCTAGGCGACCTGGAAATTGGGGCCTACATCGAAAAAATGGGGCTGTCGGAAAACGAGGTAAATGCCATCTTCAGCACCAACACTGCCGATTGGCTTCAGTTGAACTTAAACGACTATCAATAAGATGAATGCAACACCACTTCAGGGCCGTCGAGCCATGGTTTGCGGGAGTTCTCAGGGTATTGGGTGGGCCGCCTCTTGGGCGCTAGCCGAAATGGGTGCAGAGCTCATCCTCTGTGCGCGCAACCCCGAGCGCCTTCAACAGCGATGCGAAGAGTTGAACGACGCGTTTCCGTTGGCAAAAGCGAGTTATTGGGCCGCCGATTTCCAAAAACCCCAAGAGGTAGAGCGCACCGTTCAGAAATACCTCGAGGACCATCAGGGACCGGTACATATCTTGGTGAACAACACGGGCGGACCTCCTGGCGGACCTGCGAATGCAGCCGGAATAGAGGAATTCGAGCGCGCCTTCCAAGCGCATTTAATCTGCAATCACGTGCTCGCACAAGCGGTATTGGGCGGTATGAAAGCTGCGGGATACGGCCGCATTATTAACGTTATTAGCACCAGCGTAAAGCAACCTTTGCCCAACCTCGGCGTATCCAACACGGTAAGAGGCGCGGTGGCCAACTGGAGTAAAACCTTGGCCAACGAGCTGGGTGAGTTTGGAATTACGGTGAATAATGTGTTGCCCGGCGCCACTCGAACCGCGCGTCTCGAATCCATTCTCCACAAAAAGTGCGAGCAAATGGGTATAAGTATGGAAGAGGCCAGTGCGCAAATGATCAAGGCCATTCCCGCAAAGCGATTTGCCGAACCGGAAGAAGTGGCCGCTGCCATTGCCTTTTTGGCGAGTCCTTCAGCGGGATACATTAATGGGGTAAATTTACCGGTAGATGGCGGGAGAACGGGGAGTTTATAACATGCGGCGCACGGTTTTTTTACTCTGGATTTTCGGGTTGTTGGGAATTGGGTTGTTGGGGTGCGCCTCCAAGACCGCTGTTCCCGATTGGGGGGTAGCCGAAGAGTGGCCGCTGGATTCGTTAGGCGCCATTATGGCGGTAGCCCATGACGGTGAGGGGACATATTTCGCTGGCGGGGTTTCGGGGTGGACCGCAACCGGCACCGATCACGGGCAGAACTGGACGATTTCGAGGGTTCAGGAAAACGATTCCAGCCATTTCAGGGCTGTGGCCATCCCCGAAAAAAACGCCTTTTTCGCAGTGAGCGCGGGACAGCCAGCGCTCATTTACAAGTCGGTGGATGCGGGGGCTACGTGGCGTTTGATGCATCGCGATTCCACGGGTCTTGATTTTTATGATGCGCTTCATTTTTTCAACGGGGTAAAGGGAATGGTGTATGGCGATGCGACCGACAGCACCTCGCGCATACTCCTCACAGAGGATAATGGAGAGTCCTGGAAAGCCCTGCCATCAGATCGTTTTAGTCCGAATCAATCGACCGATCACGGTTTTGCCGCCAGCAACAGCCTCATCTCCTCGTTTGGGCGTAAGGTATGGGTAGCCACATCCTATGCCCTCTGGAAAAGCTTGGATTTTGGCGAAAACTGGACGCTGGAATCCATCAAATTACCCGCAAGCCTAGATTCTGCCGAAGTTGGCGGGTTGATGGGTTCCGCTCAATACGACGACCGCCATGGTGTATTGGTGGGTGGGGATTGGAACCGCCCCGATTGGAATGAGGCCACGGTATGGGTTTACGCCCGCGAACAATGGCAAGTATGCGAAGTTTGTCCAGGGCATGTAGCCGATGTGTTGTATTTGCCCGGATATAGCGGTAAAGTACTCGTAGCTGGGGGACAGAGCGGTATTTGGCAATCGACAGACGGGGGTTTGAGTTGGGAACAAATGACAGATTTACCCGTTTACACCCTAACTTCATCGGCGCTTGGGGATATGATTGTCGCATCAAGCCGTGGGAAAATGTACCGACTCGTTCAAAAATAATTCGATTGGCCAGGGGTTATCCCCTTTCGGAGCTTAGTCTTCCACGGGGAAAAAACGCGCACCCTCCCGCACCATTTTGCGCAGAAGCGGACTGGGTCTGTAGCGATCTTCGCCATACTCAGCTTGCAATTGTTCCAAACCCCGAAGCACATCTTCCAGCCCCCACTCATCGGCCCAAGCCAATAAACCTTTAGGGTAGTTTACTCCGCGTTTCATGGCTAAGTCGATGTCTTTCGGTGAGGCCACATTCCAAAAAACGGCGTCGATAGCCTCATTCATAAGCATTAAAACCACGCGGCGCATAATCTGCTCGCCCCGGGCCCCACCCATAACCACATCCTCCCGTGGCTCGCTTCCATAGGAATAATATCCGCGCCCCGACTTTCGGCCTAACCAGCCCGCTTCCACATGGCGCTTCTGCGTAAAACTCGGACGATATCTGGGGTCGAAATAAAAGGCGTGAAACACACTTTCGGTAACGGCATAGTTTACATCGTTTCCAATAAAATCCATCAACTCGAACGGCCCCATCCGGAACCTGCCGTATTTCTTAAGGGCGGCATCAATTTCTGCAAAACTGGCCCACCCCTCTTCGTAAATGCGAATGGACTCGCTGTAAAACGGCCGAGCTACGCGGTTCACAATAAAGCCCGGTGTATCCTTGGCAATAACCCCCACCTTCTTCCAATCCGCGATCCACTTTTCGGCGCGTGCCGTGGTTTCGGGTGCGGTTTGAACCGAGGGAATTATTTCCACCAACGGCATCACGGGTGCGGGATTAAAAAAATGAATGCCCAACGCGCGAGCTGGCAATTTCAATGCGCCGGCGATCGAGGCGATGGAAAGCGAGCTGGTGTTGCTCGCTAAAATGCAGTCCGGCCTCACGTGCGCTTCCAGCTCGGTAAAAACCTTCTTTTTCACTTCCAGATTTTCCACAATGGCCTCAATAATTAAGTCGCAGGCAGACATGGGACTGTAAGAGTCTACATATTTCACGCGCGCCAGAATTTTCGAGGCATCATCTGGATCCCATTTACCTTTTTCCACCAATTTTTTTGCGGTTTGTTCCAGGGCCTGCTCGCTTTTGGAGAGCTGTTCTTTGGACAAATCGTACATGATTACATCCCACCCGATCTGCGCAGCAACTTGTGCAATTCCCGAGCCCATGGCTCCAGCTCCAATAACACCTAAAACCATAATTATTCGCCTTTAAAATTGGGTTTGCGCTTTTCGATGAATGCGCGCACTCCTTCTTTGTAATCGTGTGTTTTCCCGGCCTCGCTCTGCAACTCATCTTCCAGGTCCAACTGCATTTCCAAGGTGTGGTTCCACGTGGCATTCAATGCCCGCTTTGTGAGGCCAAGGCCCACTGTAGGCATTGAGGCCAGTTGTGCGGCGAGGGCTAAACTCTCTTTTTCGAGGGTTTCATCACTAAAAACCTTGTATATCATCCCCGAGCGTTCCGCCTCATTGGCACTAATTCGATCGCCCAAGAACATCCAAGCTGTGGCCTTTTGAAGGCCCACCAATCTCGGAAGCGTGTAAGTTCCGCCGCTGTCAGGGATGAGGCCTATTTTGGAAAAAGCCTGAATAAAGGTGGCTGTTTGCGCAGATACCACTACATCGCAAGCCAGTGCAATGTTCGCTCCTGCTCCCGCGGCAACGCCATTTACCGAGCACAACACGGGTTTCTCCAGCGCGCGCAGTCGCAGCACAATGGGATTGTAGTGGTCCCGAACGATAGTCGACAGTTCCGGGCCGTTTGGATCCATGACTTCTTGCAAGTCTTGACCCGCACAAAAAGCCTTGCCATTTCCCGTAATCCAAACCGCGCGTACTTCGCTATTGGAATGGCAGGCGTCTAGTGCTTCATGCATTTGAAGAGCCATCTCCCGGTTAAAACTGTTGTACACTTCGGGGCGGTTCAGTCTAATCTGAGCAATGTTTCCATCTATTTTCCAATCGATGTAGGGCATGTTTTTGGGGCTTTTAAGTTCAAAGATACAATGTTCTCAGGGGGTTTTCAGGGCTCGATCCAAGATCTGTATGGGGTGAAGGGCCTTGGCGTGAAGACCGTCGAATATTTGACTCCGGCAACTGGTTCCCGGCGCCACAATGAGGGTGGATTCGGGTGCTTTTTGAATTTCGGGAAACAGGCGTTGATTGGCAATGGCCATGCTGGTGTTAAAATGTTCTTTTTCGTACCCAAAAGAACCGGCCATTCCACAACATCCCGAATCCAGATGGCGCACGTGATGGCCTTTGGGAATGCCCATTAGGGTAGCAGTATGGGTGTGTACCCCTCGTGCTTTTTGATGGCAATGGGTATGCAGGAGGAGGTGACGCTCGGTGTCGTCGAAGGATGCATCCGTCCAATTTCCCGCCTCCCATTCCTCCAATAGAAAGGTTTCAATTGTTTTACTCATCTGTGCGAGTTGGAGGGCTTGATCGCGAAAAGCTGGGCGAACCAAGTTGGGATATTCATCGCTGAATCCGAGGATCGCGCTGGGTTCAATTCCCAATATGGGAATGGCGCGTTCGGCAAAAGGATGCAGTGCAAGCACATTTTTCTCGGCAAGTTTTTGGGCGCGAGTTAAAAACCCCTTGCTGATTTCGGGACGCGCGCTGGGATGAACCTTTGGCAGGTGAGCGGTGTAGCCCAGAGCTCCCAATACGCGAACCGCAGAGTCTACCAATGTGGGGGTTTCGGCCTGGGTAAACTCATCAAGATACAAAACCACCTCTTTTAAAGCAGATGGAACGGTTAGCGAAGCTGGCCACTTTCGGGCAGGGGCAAACTCGGGCAGGGGCCGATTGGGTGATACGCCGAGTAACTTCTTGGTCAGGGTGCCAAAAGGACTTTTATTTAGAAGGTTTACCGCTCCAGCAAACCGAGTTGCGGGGAACGCAAAACGGGCGTACTGTCCGAATATATAATCGCGAAAGGTACGCCGATGCGATTGATAGTGTAAATAAAGGGTCTCGGATTTTAAAACTGCCATGTCGATGTTAGACGGACACTCCGATTGGCAAGCTTTGCAGGACAAACAAAGGTCCAGTGCCTCTTTGGCTTGCTTGGTTTGCAGGGGAGGTTCCGTGGAAGTAAACAATTCTCTGAGCACGTTTGCCCT
>Ga0181607_10001805_pt1 | contig 19073 bp, 32 predicted proteins | sample 041ome_9_FD_132420 | JGI IMG/M metagenome (GOLD analysis project Ga0181607, IMG submission 132420) | Coastal salt marsh microbial communities from the Groves Creek Marsh, Skidaway Island, Georgia - 041413US metaG (megahit assembly) | ecosystem: Environmental > Aquatic > Marine > Intertidal zone...
CTATTGCATTAGTGTAAACGACACATTTGTTATGAACTCTTGGTTTAAACAATTAGGTGTACAAAACGTTAAACCCGTTCCAGACGGAGCAGGACTTTTTACTAGAAAAATGGGATTCTTAGTAGACAAAACTAATATTGGTTTTGGTATGAGAAGTTGGAGATACTCAATGATCGTTAACAACGGAGTTGTTGAAATGATTTGGGTAGAACCAGGATTAGATGATAATACTGATGGGGATCCTTTTCAAGTAAGTGATGCTGATACCATGTTAAAATGGTTAGAGCAACAATCAAAAGACTAACTTAACATAGATATTCGCTTCTGACGTTTCGGTAACAATAAAATCGCCCACAGTCTCAAAACCAAATTTGGTATAGGCTGGTAGGGCGGTTTTTCTTGGAATACTCCACAACATTTCACACCTCTCAACTTTAGCCTGATGTGCTGTCATTAAAAATAACATTTGAGCAACACCTCTTTTTCTATACTCAGGGTTTACCCATATGCCTCTACTACGATATTGCTTGTCAGTGGTTTTGTGCCCTGAATTTACACCTACTAATTTATTATCTAAATAGGCTCCCCAAAAAGTTGCAGGGTAATTAAATATATCCATATCATATTGTTCAGGATTGCCTTCATAAGGCCACGTCATTACACTATGAGTTTCTATTGCACTTGATCTGTTTGGCCATAGATTGTTTTCCCATATTGTTTTAATGGTATTGAAGTCAAGCCGTTCTAGTCTCATATCTATATTTATTGTAGATAAATATGAGCATAGGTAATTACGAAGATTTACAATAGATGCCAAACAAATACAGACTAGAATGGGATAACCAGACAGTAGACTATCCAATAGAGCAATTCAATTGGAAAGATATTTGGCTTACTATTGCACAAGAAAAATATCCTCAATTAGAATCTTTTGAACAATTACATATACATTTAGAACAAACTGATATTCCTGAACTTATATACCATTTACAAAAAGCATGTCAACGTAATGATATATTAGAAAAAATAGATGCGTATTATTCTCATATTCTGTATGACAGAACAGATTTAGAATGGATGGTACAACGTACATTTAATATAAGAATTGTAACGCCTAATCAGGAAAACAACGGTAGGTTATTAGGGTTTCATAAAGATTCATGGACAGGAAACGGTCCTGGTATTAAAAATATTTGGACACCTATAACAGATTCATATGATACTAATTCAATGTATATAGTATCCCAAGAAGACTCTAATGTTATATCTAAAACAATAGTAAATGAAACTTTAACAACAGATGCTACACAAAAGTTATGTATGCAAAGTGCCAAACCTCTTAATATTAAACAAGGGCAAACATACTTTTTTGATAGTAACATTATACATGGAAATTTTAACAATATCACAGATCAAACTAGAGTAAGTATGGACGGTAGAATATTATTAAAGGGTGGAAGTTTTAATAGGAAGTTACCAGGAGGATACTTTAGATTTTTAGGAGAGAGAAATAAAGAAATAGAATTAAATGATGATAAGGTATGGGTAACTTATGCAGGTTGGAATAGCAAGTACACAAAGGATATTCCTGTTCACTTGCAAAGAATGTTTGTAAATAATTTTTGTGAGCAAAAACAAATAAACATAAACGATTATCAATATGAAAGCGATACATTGGACTGGCAACCTAACTTTGAATCCTATATTTTATCTGAAAGTATAAATGGCATAGTATGTTATAGTGTGTTTGGTCTTCCAGACGATCCTTTTAGAAGAATGAAACTCCTACATGACGCAATTGAATATAAAACAGAACTAGTGTTTGCAAACGAAAACATTATATGTAAAAGTTTAGAAGATATAGAACATATCAAAAGACTATATGAATTTTATATGATGGGGCAGGCATGAGATATCATGTAGTATATGGCAAAGGTGATGTAGTTTACTACACTACAAACTATTCGAATGTGCCTGATAGTTTAGATCCTGAAGAGTTATTTAATATTCCTGATACAGAGGTAATCACATGGCAATTAAACGAATTACCCTTAACATTAAAGTTTATAGATAACTGGAAGAAAACAGTATCAGCAGGATTAAATTATAGAAATAACAATGAGGACTTTATATTTAATTTAGGTTATGACGTTTATAGACAGCCTACAGAAAAACCTATAATGGAATCAAGAGTAAAGATGAATGAGATTATTAACAAAGTTAATAACACCCCTAACATATGGTTCCAATTACCTACAGAACTATTGCTTGATGAAGAAGATATAAACAATGTACATCAAGATAAACTAAATAAACTTCATGATCTATTTGAAAACGAATTGCCTGTAATGTTAGAGATGAGGAACAATGGCACACTACCAACCAATATAGATTACGATGAAATGTATTTGGACTTTCAAACAATTAATATGTTGGTACACTACAACGAAAAAGTATTTCAATATATAGGAGAGGATAGAGAGGACTGTTTAGAAAAACTATCTAAAGCACACCCTCATTATTTTACTGCACTTAAACTAAACTTTGCACCACCGTCAGGAGATCACGATCCAGATTTTTATTGTATTCCTATGCTACCAGAAGATTACGATAATTTTATAGTACACAAACCAAAGGGTTGGTTAGAACTAGACTTTGGTACTGTAGGTAAAGACTTAGTAAGTTGTGCTTGGACTAACGACATAGAACTAGTAAAGAATAATGCATGTTCACAACAAATAGAACATCATCCTTGGGTTGCATATGGTTGGATACATCATCAAGATGACATACATCATAGAAATAATATAGAGGATAGATATGCTGAATGGATAGAGGATAACAATGTAGGAAATTACATTGACTTGAACGATCCTATATACACACCTGGCCGACATATTATAGGTGAGTGTATAAGTCATGACTTTAATAACCCAAGTGAATTTATAGAAGGAATAATAGAAACAACACCTAAAGTAATAGGTATTTGTATTACAGACGATGACAACAAATCTATATTATAATAAACAAATAGGCAAAAATCTTGTTAGCAGAAAAGATGGTGCTGACGTATGGAATGATGACAATGATGGAACACATACTGATATACATTATGTTTTAAATATTTTAGGCATTAAATACAAATGGACTGACAGTTTAAATGATTCTATACCTGTAGTAAACGTAGGAAGTTTACATCATAGATCAGATAATTTTAGTAACATTATAAGAAACTCTGCAAACAAATATAAAAAATGTATTATACTTTCTACACAAGAGCCTTGGCAAAAGGATGTAATTGACAAATACCTTAACTTATATGATAACATATTTTTAATGGATTGTTCAACAAATTTAGAGGATAATCAGTACCACGAACGTTACATGCCTTTTCCTTTTTTATTTGTTAAAATGTTTAGTTTACAACAACAGCAAACACATGTGTTCCCTCATATAGATTATGATAGACAATTTTGTTTATTCAATTGCTTAATGGCAAACTGGCGAGCAGACAAACATATATTATATTCCATATTAGAATATACTTTATCGGTAACAAATGAAGATAGCGGTAGAGTTTCTCTTGTAGATGAAAACATAGTAACTTACAGAGCCCCTACTTTTGATGTGGGTATAGAACCTGTTTTAAAATATTATAGGGAAATGGATAATGACTTTTGTGACTTTGCTGTCGAGGGTGTGTCTACATTTAAAGATAGATTATTAGATAGAGATGTAGAGTTTAGAAACAATATTAGGGCTCATCCTAGATATGTATATGATGATAGTTGTATCAGTTTAATTTGTGAAAGTATGTCAGGTTCTTCTTTTGAATCAGGATGGGACAATGTTTTTAATCAACCTAAATTAACAAATATAGATTCAAGAGCATACATTACTGAAAAAAGTATACTTCCTATAATGAACAAACATCCTTGGATTACATACGGAGAAGTAGGCTTTCATAGTACAATGGAATCCTATGGCATATTACCACATGATGAACTATTTAATTTAGGGTGTGATAACCAACCCGATCCTGTAATAAGAGGATTCGAAGTAGTACAAGAGATAATTAAAAACGACTTGGATTATTATAAAGAAATATTATCTGATCCACAATCAGATACAAGGAAAAAGATAGAAAGAAATAACTATGTATTGTTCAATATGAATAGCATATTATGGAAACAATTAAAAACACAAATGGAAACATATTTAACTAAATTTAAGGACTACAATGGCTAAACAATTAGAATTTGATTTTTCACACTTAAGAGCACCAAACAATTCTTACTTAATCGTTACTGCTTTAAGGGAAGAACTACCTAACCAATTACCAGAACGAATATTATTTACAGGAGTAGGTAAAGTAAATGCCACTCATAAACTTACAGAATATTTAATACAAAATCCTGATATCAAATGTGTAATAAACTATGGCACAGCAGGTGGTGCCTTTGATGTAACAAAAGGTGATCTAGTAAAATGTACTACATTTTTACAGGGAGACATGGACTGTGGTACTTTAGTAGGTGGTCCTGGTATTACTTTTGGTGACCAAGAAGCAGTATCTAATGTTATTAACTTTGGTACTGACGGAGCCATATGTAGAACACAAGATCAATTCTGCGAGAGTTTAGATGGGTTAGATTTATTTGAACATTTAGTAAATGATAATAAATTTAATTGTATAGACATGGAAGCCTATGCCCTTGCTAAGGTATGTGCAATGATGGACGTGGACTTCCAATGTTACAAATACATTTCTGATGATGCAGATAGTAATGCAGATGAGGATTGGAATAATAATGTATCAAAAGGGGAGGGACAGTTCTATAAAATATTAAAGAACGAATACTTGTTTGCGAGAGTAAAATGATAACTGTATTCACAATGTGGAGGTCTGCAAGTACTAATTATGTAAACCATCTACATGAACTAAATCCAAGTTATATTCAACATGGCGAATTATTTCATGAACAAAATACAAATTTAGAAACAAAAGGTGCTTTGAAACAGTTATCCAAAGAGCAAAAATTTATTATTAAAATATTCCCATGGCATATGAAAGTTAGGGAGCCTGGATTAACAGAACGTATATTAGAAATTACAGATAGGCCAATATTTTTAATAAGGAAAAATCTAGATGATGCAATACAAAGTTATTACATTGCAAAGTATATGTTTAAGTATGGTATAACTTGGCATGAGGAATGGAGAAAACCTATTAAAGTAGAATACGATAGGGAACTGTATTCTAAATATGTATCAGCATACCAACAAGAAGTATATTGGTTAGCAGATTTATATAATAGCCTAGACAAAAAAGAACTAGTTTGGTCAGAGGATTTTATGCGAGAATCAACAACAAGTAAATATCATAGGCCTGTTATTTGGGATAGAAACCCAGGGTTCTGTAATATAGATGTTGAAGAATTGTTTTACTGATAATTTACAATAATAGTTGCATTTCCTACTGTACTTGTTCCAGCAGTAATATATACCTTAACAGTATTAGAAGCATCAGTGGCATCTGTATAAACAAAACTAGGACTTACAACATAGGAACCTACAGTACTAAGATCTAAATAAGAGTCTGGGAACAGTCTATCCGGATCGTTATCATCACCTACTGACAATACAGTTGAACCATCAAACGCATCTGTTACATCTACTATTATTTGTGTAGGATGAGAACTAGCACTTAAATCACCTAAAGTTACGTTACCACTATTAAATGTAACGTTTGCTCTTAATGTTTGTGAGTCAACACCAGCACCGTCTTTTGTACTTATTAAAGTTAAATGTCCTGTTGATGATGGGTCATCTTGCTTAGCCATATATACGGCATATTCACCGTCACCACCGTCACTAACTTCTATAATATCGCCCTCATTTACATCTGATCTAGCAAATAAGGCTGATAAGTTACTAATACCAACAAAAGTATTTGCAGTTTGTGACACGTCTGTAGTAACACCAAATGTACCTACATACTTTGCACCAGCGGCATACAATACATTACTTGTACCTGTGCCTATTGCTGTTGGTAGATTACTTCCAATAAAGTTTAATATACCTGATTGATAATCAAAGTACCATTGGTCATCATTACCTGAACCTGTTTCGAACAACTGTGTTCCGTTTGTTTGAGGATTTGAAGTTCCACTTGGAGCCGCATATACTTTTAACTGATATGTTGCACCAAATGTAGGTGGTATCCAGTTAGTAATGTTTGTTTTCCATGTACGGTTATCTGTAGCAGTACCGTCTTCTACAAATTCTGTAGCACCACTTACTGAATCTAAATAAACATGTACGACACTACTATTAGCATTAGGTATTGTAGCAGGGATACTAGAGTCTTGAGCCCATATTTGCGTAGACTTAATAATAAAGTCTGATGCATTTGCTTCGTTAGGAGCAAATTTATTTGCATTGGTATCGGTTTTCATTTTGCCGAAACCTACCTTTTTCCAAAGTAAATCAACCTTTTGAGTATCTGATATTGCCATTTTATATTCCTATTATGCTTCTATACTTAATGCTGTTAAGGAGTCTCCGTCCTCAAGTTTTATTCTTACTAAAATATTATTACCAAAACTGTTTGTACCGTTTTGATCACCTAATGTTAAAGTAAACGTGTCGTTACTGTAAGTTGTACCATCTACAATTCTATCTCCAGAAGTAAAAGCACATCCGTTGGAGCCGTTACCACCATTACTAGTATCACTACCAGGGGTTCCTGCTCCACCATATGTTTGACCAGCATCAATCCAACCATTAAGACCACTTGCGTCGTCTATATCTGTGCCAGGGGCCGCTACAAAGAAGCCACTTACTTTACCAGTAAGTCTTACTACAAAGTTAGCCATTGCTGATCTTCTAAATGCAAAAGTAAAGTACGAGCTCCACTTCTGCCTGTGTTCAAGTCTGGACCTGCGGGTAAAATACCTGAACTTAAATCTGTATCAAAGTGTGATAATGTCCCCCAACGAGTAATTGCTTCGCTTGTACCTGCTACAGTTACAGCACCACTCCAGGCATTATCTGTATAGTAGTTTGTTGAACTACTGAATGTTGGGTTATCTGTATTACCACTGAATCCTGTAATTCTTAATCCATCGTCATCATGTGTAGCACCTAAACTGTCTGCAACTGCTATTGTTTCATTAACACCTGAAGAACTATTTAATGCCTGTACTTTAGTAGCAGTATGTTCTGCATAACTACCATTTCCGTTTACATTATTGATCCTTGCACTTAATTGCTCTATACCAGTACCACCGTTACTTACATTTACAGTAATTGTACCAATGGTATATTTGTTGCCACTGTCTTTACCTGTATCTGCTATAGGGATACCACTATTTAAATATGTTACAGCACCATCTAATGCGGAATAACTATGTCCTGCTGTACCAATTACACTACCTGATGTGCCTTCAAAGTTTGTACCACCGGTTACATCAAAAGGAGTACTGTCGTTTTTATATGTTTGTCCAATCCAATTATAGAGTTGTACGCCTGTTAATGTTAGTACTGCATCGTCTGTGTAGTAAGGAATGCCTGATTCATATGCAAGTGTACCTGCACTTGATTGTGCCAATGTTGCACCACTAAAGTCAACAACACCTGTTGAAGTTAAGTCATCTTTAACAAAACTAACAACGTTTGTATTGCCTGTTACGTCATGACTTAGTTTAAAACTGTGTGAACCAGTTGCTAAGTCTGTTGATGTTGCAGATACTTTAGCCTTAAAGCCTTTATATAAACCTGGTGAGAATGTACTACTTGCAAAACTTACACCACCACCTGCAGAATTAAGAGATTGATAATCACTTTCTGAAGTAATTTCTAAATTACCATTGCTTCCTACGTCACTACCACTTGATAATGCTATAGTACCACTAATTGTTCCGTCTACAACTGCATGTAAGTTTCCTGCACTGGCATTATAGGCAAAACTAGATAATGTAGCACTATCTGTGTCAGTTCCAGCACTTGATGTTGTTATTCTTGTAACACTCTGTCCTACTGTTAGTGAATCTTCTGAAGCATTGTCAGTATAAGCATGTGCTAAGTAAGGACTTGACCCCTGTGAGCTCTCACCAAATGATAATGTTTTACTACTCAATCCACTTGGAGCCGCAATACTTGGATCATAAACTTTTAATTGATCAGTTGCTGTACTGCCTACTTCACCTGGATCTGCTGTACTATGAGCAGTTTGTTGAATTGTAATTGTATATCTACCAGTACCACTGTCTGTAGAATAAGTATGTCCAACCCTTGCTTGACCTACGTCACCGTCTCCACCTGAGGTCACTGACGTATTACCTGAGCCATCGCCCCAGTTAATTTGGTAGGTACAAGTTGCTGAACTTGAATTTGTTGTTGTATTTTCTAAATAAATTGTTTCACCAGCATCTATTTCTCTGGCATCACCTGTTAGTGCTGAACCACCTGAACTAGCAGTATATAATTCAAAGTCTGCTACAGGTGTTGCTGTATATAATGTCACATAACTTGTTCTTGTACTTGATGCTGTACTACCTTCTCCTGATCCATTGTTGTTGAATGCAGTTACAGTAATATCGTATGGTGAATTAGTATTATCAGTATAGGTATGACTTGGAGTACTATCTGATGTTGCTGTTGTGTTTGAACCATCGCCCCAGTCAATTGTATATCTATTAGCATTTCCTGTTACACTTGTTGTTAATGTAACAGATAATGGATTACCACCACTTAGTGGTGATGCTGTAAAAGAAACATCCTTAACAAATGTATCGTTTCTTACATTCTCTAATGCTTCGTTAAGTGCATCTATACCATCTGATATCTTAGTTGAACTTGTAAGGGTCTGTAATGCTCCGTCGGTGTAACTGCTATCAGTTGCCGCTCCTAATTCTAAACTAGCACCATCGTTTCCTGTAGCCTGTGCATCTAATTGTGCCTTTGTTACTAGATCTGATGATGAGACTGCATTTGCGGCCCTTATAACTGTGAGAACATCGCCTTCCGTTGTTACACTCACTACATCAGTATCTGAATCACCTTTAACTTTAGGCCCTTGTTTACCTAATTGTACTTCGGTGCCTACACCAATTAACCCGTAATTTTTTACTTGTGCCACTAGTTACTCCTATGATTATACCAACTTTGTTCTAATGTACAAATGTATTTATCATTATTTGAAAGATCACAAAACATACATTATAAATATGACTGTGGCCATAAGAAATACAAAACATGAAATACTCAAAGCCTTAATTGAAATACTTGAGGCGCCTGAGTGTGGCAAAATTACAACTAAAACAATCGCACAAAAGACTGATGTAACTGAATCTGCATTGTATAAACACTATAAAAACAAGCAGGAAATATTCAATGCTTTATACATTTATATAGAAAAAACTATTGCTGATAAAGTCACTGAAATTAAAGTCAACTCTAACACACCTTTAGAAAGAGTCAAGAACATTTTTTACTTCCTAGTATTATTTGTAGAGAAAAATCCAGGCTTTGCGAGACTTTTAACACGAGAAGCATTATCAGATACAGAACAGCCTATTATAGAAAAGGTAAACAAACTGTTTGACGACATTGAGGTAGAGTTTCTTAAACTAACTAATAACAAAATAATATCAAATTTGTTTATAATTCATATACAAGGCATATTATCAGAGTTTGTAAGAACAAAGTTTGAATATATACCTTCCCAAAACTTAGATAGTATATTCAATAATATAGCATCTCCACTTGACTATCTAGAATAGTTTTGTTATAATAAGGGTATGGAAAAGTATCTTATTATAGGCGATGTTCATGCTGACTTTGGTCCATTCCAAAAAGCAGTTCAGTACGCACAGGATAACGACTTGCACTTAATTAGTGTAGGAGATCTTATTGATGGTGGTCCTGATGGTGCAAAATGCTGTGAAGTTATGTTAGATTTACTTAAACAAGGTAAGGCTAGTATGGTAAAGGGAAATCATGAGCATAAGATTATAAGATATATAGACGGAGCAAATGTAATACTTGGTCCACCTAACATTGTAACTACAGATCAATTTGAGGAAGAAGGTGGGGAGAAGTTTAAAGCAGACTTTGAGGATATTGTCAGAGACTTTTGTCAAGATTTCATACAAATGAAAGATAACATTTTTATTACTCATGCCGGTATGGAACCAGACTTTTGGAGAGCAATAGATCAAGGAGATGTCTTTACAAAGAAAATGCAGAATACTATGATGTTTGGCCAAGCAGACTACAATAGAACATTTGAACACAAAGGACAACTATATCCTTTCAGAACTTATGACTGGAAGGATTCAGTACCAGCAGGTGTTACATTATTTGTAGGACATGACCCAGCACCTTTAACTGGCAAACCTGACTTTGATAACTTTCAATCTAAGCCATTAGACTTTACAAATCAAAATGGTGGCAGGATAATATGGTTAGATTGTGGTGCCGGTAAAGGCGGAACACTTTGGGGAGTTGTGGTAAATAGTGATGCAGAAGTTAATACTGTAGAAGATTTTATACAATTTTAGAATGATAGACTACACAATAATAGCATTAGTCTTTATGTTTCTTATATACATTTATTTTAATGATAGAAACAATAGACCAAAACATTAATGGTTAATGGATAAAGTAATTAGAGCAACAATCACAGTAGAAGTTCCTTACAGTAATGAACTTATGAACTATGGCGATAAACTTAATAAAAAGTTAAAACAAGTTATTGCTGATACTGATTACATACCACACGAAACACAGGCAGGTAATTTAGAACCTTGTACTAGACCAGTAATTAGAGATGAAACTTAGTTATAAAGATTGCGGTAAAATAGGATTTACTTGTAGTACATTTGATTTACTACATGCAGGTCATGTTACAATGTTAGAAGAAGCAAAACATCACTGTGATTATTTAATTGTAGGACTACAAAACGACCCTACTGAAGATAGGCCAGAAAAGAACAAGCCTGTACAAAGTATTGTTGAACGACAAATACAACTGGCCGCAGTTAAATATGTAGATGAAATAGTAATTTATAATACAGAACAAGACTTAATTGATTTATTACTCACATTACCAATAGACGTTAGAGTTTTAGGTGATGAATATAAAAACAAAGACTTCACAGGCAAAGACATTGCCAAGCAACGTGGTAGTAAAATTGTTTTTAATGGGAGAGATCACAGTTTCAGTTCTACAAGTTTAAGGAAGAGAGTAAATCATGCTGAGTCAAACGATTAAAACAGGCTTATTATTATTTGGCGCATTAGTAATTAGTAGATTACTTCCGCTACCTGCGAACAGCGAACCATTATTAGGTTTAGCCGTTCTTACCCCATATTTAACTAAAAACAATCTAGCATTTTTAGTACCACTAGGTGTTATGTTTGTTAGTGATATGTTTTTAGGTTTTGGTTCTTGGATGTTAATGACATATTCAGCATTAGCAATAACACCTTTTATCAGTAAAGTAATTGATAACAAATATTTGTCATTAGGTGGTAGTTGGTTAGTATGGCATGTAATGGCAAACACAGGCCAATTGTATCCTCCATTTAGTTTAGAAGCATTATTATTTGATGTAAGGTTTTTATTAAGTGGATTAACCGTCGTAGTATTATACGACATAATGAGCAGATTATGGCAGACAGCATCAGCAGAAGTATAGCAAAGAGTCTAACATGGAGAATTACTGCAACTATAACAACAATAGCGATCGCTTATTTAATAATAGGCGATGTGTCAACAGCAATGGCAATAGGCGGAATTGAATTTTTTGCAAAAATGTTTATATACTTTTTACATGAAAGACTTTGGGCAAGTATAAAGTGATAGTAATTAATTTCTTTGGCGGACCAGACTCAGGAAAAACAACACAAGCAACAGGATTATTTCATGCTATGAAACGTGATGGTATGAATGTAGAACTTGTGAACGAATTTGCAAAGATGTGTGTTTGGGAAAAGAATATAGAAATACTTGAAGACCAACTATACATTATGGCTAAACAGAACAGAAGTGTGATGAGATTAGAAGGCCAAATAGACATTTGTGTTACTGATAGTCCTATTTTACTTAGTGGAATATATAGAGATGCATATGGTACTCCTAAATACAGCGACCTAATAGACCAATTATCTTTAGAATGTTTTAATAGAAACGATAACATTAACTTTATGATGAAACGTTCTACTAAAAACTATGATGAGACAGGCAGAGCTCAGGGTATAGATGGAGCAATACAAATAGACAATAAACTATATGAGATGTTTAAGAAATACGAAATAAGTTTTAATCATTTAGAAGCAGATGAGAACAGTATAGACAACGCATATAGATATGTCAAGAGATGGTTAACAAAGTATGGGGTATACCACCCATCAAACACTTGACAAAAACATTAAATTATGTAATAATAAGTAAATTGAGAGAATATTATGTCAGTTAAAAGCACAACACAGATGACCAAGTCAGAATTACTTGAGTTGATAAACGAAAAAAACAGAATTATTGCTGAATTAAATACCAAAATAGATGAATTGGAAGGTATGGCAGTAGCCAGTAGAGCAGTTCCAGTAGATGCAGATACAAGCAGACTAATATCATCTATGAATGCAAGGATAAATGCATTAGAGGAAAAACTGAATGGCTAAATTACACAAAGTTTTTGTTTACGGTACACTAAAAAGTGGGGGAGACATCAGAGGTCTTAACAAATTTGGAGAAGGTGCTACCATTGTAGGTAAAGCAAAAACAACATACCCTGACTACACAATGGCAGATCTTGGTGCATTTCCAGGAGTATTCCGTACTGGAACAAAATACATACAGGGAGAAGTCTGGGAAGTAGACGACGATGTCATGGAGCAACTTGATGCAATAGAAGGTTATCCAGACTTTTACAATAGAGTACCTACAGAAACATCTCAAGGAAAGGCATGGATGTATTATTTAGATGCCAAACAGTACGGCAGTTTTTATGCAGACGACACTAAATCAGATAACATTACAGAGGTTGATAACACTCTAATATGGAACCTATAACCCTACTTACCCTTTTATTTACAAAACATATTTTAGCAGATTACTTTTTACAAAGATCATGGATGTTCCCAGACAAAGGAATATACGGTGCTTGGGGAGGAGTTGCTCATGCTAAAATACATGGTTTATTTACATTTTTAATACTATTATTGTTTATACCTCCTGTACCAGCATTAGTTTTTGGTGCATTAGATAGTTTAATACATTATCACATAGATTATGTAAAGCAACACGTTTGGAAAAGCAAAAAACTAACGTCAATGGACAATTTATATTGGATGATACACGGTGTTGACCAGTTTTTACACTTCTTAACTTATGTATTAATTGTATTTTTAACCATTTAATATAAACATAGCATTTAATTTTAATAAATATGAGTATGGTAGACAAGACAACAGTATTAAGATACAACAGAGAACCTGAAATATCACCTTGGTTTGAGGAACAGTTTTGGAACTTGAACGATGACGGTGTCTATCATAATAACATAGAACAAATAAAAGATAAACTAGTAGAAGATTTAAGAGCCTATAGAGAAGAATGGAATTTAGAAAACATTTTCATAGGTATGAGTGGTGGTATTGATAGTGCCGTAACCGGAGCATTGTTTAAAGAAGCAGGCTGGAATGTTACAGGTGTTACTATGCCAATACATCAAGTTGTAGTAGAAACAGACAGAGGTCGTGAAGCATGTGAAAAATTAGGTCTTAATCACATTCACGCAGATTTAACAGAAGGGTATGAACTATTTAGGTTCAACAGTTTAGGATTACTAGACCAATTGGCTAAACAAGCACCACAAGGTGTAGATTTAAGTTCACATGACAGAGATACAAGAGTTAGATTAGGAAATGTTAGAGCCAGAATGAGGATGATTACCTTATATAATTTGGCTAGCCTTAACAAAGGAATAGTAGGTAGTACAGATAATTTTAGTGAGTTGGCGGCAGGATTTTGGACATTGCATGGCGATGTTGGAGATGTTGCTCCCATACAATCTTTAACAAAAAGTTGGGAAGTCCCTGCACTTGCAGAAGTGTTAGGTGTTCCTGACTCAATAGTTTCCGCTAAGCCAACAGATGGGTTAGGTGTAGCAAATGGTGACGAAGATCAGTTTGGTTTCAGTTACTTAGAGTTCGATATTGCGATGTTCTCATTATTTAAGAACAACGACTTAGAACCGGAAAATGAGAAGGATAAAGCCATTGTTGAAAGTGTTAAGCAACGTTTAGCATCTACAATATATAAAAGGTTTAATCCGCTTAACCTTCAGCACCCATTAGATGAGAATAGATATTCTCAACTTGAAGAACTTGATAACTACCTGAGGAGGTCTTAACCATGGATATGAGTCCAATTGGAATAGTTATTTTGGTAGCCATTGGTGGTTTTATTGTATGGAAAGGATTCTTTAACAAGAGTGATGCTCCAGTCAGTAAAGCAAAAGCACCAGCGGCCGCACCTGCTCCTAAAAAAGCAGAACCTAAGGCTGTAGCAGTTAAAGAAAAGGTCAAAGTACCTACTAAAACTGTTCTTAGCAAAATGACTAAAAAAGAGTTAGATCAACTTGCAAAAGTAGACTTTGGTGTCACATTAGATGCTAGACAAACTAAAGACAAGATGATCGCCGCTTTACAAAAAGAAGTTAAAGCACAAAACAAATAATTAAATTTAATTATTCAGAAGGAGGCTTAGGCCTCCTTTTTTGTCGCTAAATATTACTGTGAAAGATTTTGTAATTATAGATAATTTTTTTAATAAAGATATATTAAACGAATTAAAGTATTATTCTGGCATAAAACATACTGATAAACAGGATGTTGGAGACTGGAAAGACCTCACACCTGATACTAAATTAATATTCCAAGAAGAATTATCAGCAAATTCACGTTTATTATTGTGTGATTATATATTTAATAAACCAAACACACCTTTATATAAAAATAAATTAATTAAAAAAGCCAAAGCAGGCATATATAAAATAATATCTGGTGCTAAATTAGACGAACATAAAGATAATTGTTTTATTTCCCTTACAGTATTCCTATCAGAAGACTGGAAAGACGAACAGGGAGGACATTTTTATTATATTAATTCAGATAATAAAAAAATAATAGTTAAAAATTGTTTTAATACAGCAATAATATTTGTAAGTGATGAGGATAATTTAGATAATTCTTTTAATTATTCACATGGATTTACTGAAATCACTGGTAATGGTATTAGATATACCCTACAATTATTTGTAAAATAACACAAAAAACACTTGACAATATGTATTTTTTTGCTATACTAGTATAGTAAATAAGAAAAAGGGAGCAATATGTATTTAATTATTAACACACAAAACAATAGTAAATTTAAAGAGCCTACTCGTAAATCTTGGAGAGGTTATTCTTATAAAACTAAAGCCGCCGCAAAAGCAGGTATTACTAGAACTATTAAGTATTACCAAAATGCTATAGATGATGTCAATAAAGTAATTGCTGAGGGCAAACCTCAATATTATTCTAGATGGTCTAATGCATATGATGATGCAACACAAGACAGAACAGAGTGGAGATCAGTTGATTACAGATTAGTTGCTACTGGTGAAACTTTAGAAGTTGTTGCTGAAGCAGACTATGTAGAACCAATGATTACTAGAACAGGTAGAAGTCCTTATGATGGTCATGAGTTTACTTGTACAATTCCTCAAAGTGAAGTTGGTACGCATATGGACCCACTTTGTGAATCACATTACACATTATAATGCAGTTCGTATTAGATTTTAAAATGGGAGACGTTTATACGTCTCCTGAATATGAAGCAAGTATTTACAAGGGAATTCCTATGAAATACAGAGATCATCCTGTAATTAAAAAGTTTTTAAAGTCAGGTGATTACTATGTAAGATACAGAGGTAATTCAGTAAAAGGTGTTTATCGCAGAGACCCAAACCATTGCCTTAAACAATTTGCAAAAACATTTTCAATATATCAAAGGAATAATTATGTCAAATAGTACACTCGTAAAACGTCGTAGAGCGCCTGTAAGCACAGAAACACATACAACTAAGCAAGTAGCACGTCATTTTTTAGCATGGCGTAAGGCTCAACAGGAAAGGTTGAATAGCAAACTTGGACATAATGGTGGACCTCCCCTAAATGATTAGGAAAAGAAAACCAGTTCCAAACCCTCCTGCCCCACCAACTAGACTAGAAATATGGAAAAGTTTAGAAGGTGGGGAAGTTACCATCAGCAAAACCAAATATAATTTAACTAATTCTCAGTCAATTAGAGAATGGATATATGAAATAGGCATTCAGCCAGATTCCTATATGTTTCAAAAAGGAACTATGCCTGATACTGTAACTATTCGCTTTAAAAATTCAGAAGATTTAGTATTCCTTAAATTATCCTTATAAAAAGGTTGACAAATATTAATTTGATGCTATACTTGTTTATAAGTTGTAGAATAATTCTACATTTAATTAAATTAGTAAAAAATAGAGAGGCATATATGCAAACTACTACTAAAGAAAGCAAAGTGTTAAATGCACTACAAAGCGGCAGAACTTTAAGTTCAGCACAAATCAGAGCACAATTTGGTGCTGGTAACCCACAAGCAGTGATTCAATCACTAAGATTTAAAGGTTATCCTATCTACCTAAACGTATCAACAGATACTAAAGGCAGAAGCAGAAATGTATACAGACTTGGAACACCTTCAAGAGCTGTTATTGCCGCTGGATACAAAGCATTAGCAACTTCTTAATTAGAGGCTAATTATTAAAAGGGCATTTAGGTGCCCTTTTTTTATGAATAAAGGTTGACAAGATGTGTTATTGTGCTATAATAAATGTATATTTAGAAATTAGGAGTAATATATGGATATAGTAAAAACAAAAACAACAATAGATGTAAATGAGACATGTGAATTATCACAAGATTCTTATTACACTAGAAATCCTTCAGACAGCAAAGTCAAAGGCAATATAGGTCCTGATAGTCCTAAAGATATATTTGTAAAAGCAATAGAACTTATCAAATATGAAGACAAGTCTGATGGTGATGTATGGTACCATGCTAAAGTAAAACACGATAGCATTTGGGAAATTTATACTGATACAGCAGTTGGTCCTTTTGTAGGATTAAAACTACAAGAAAATGGAATTACAACCAAATACTGTGACTTCTCAGAACAAGGTATGCAGGACGATGGTGTTGCTGATTTAGACGTAGGTATTGCATAATAATGGAATTAATTAAAGCACACAAACTATATCTAACACATAGACCCACAGACATTCCTGAAACAGTATCAGTGACGTCCAGAGAAGCTCTATGGCTTGAACAAGGCATGGGACTTATTCCAACTAACTCCACAGTTAGTCAGCAAATGGACCTATTAGATCGTGCATTAGACAGTATTGAACACCGTACAGGAATTAATTATGGTGAACAGGAATACGATATAGATAAGTTAGTAAAATATCAACCAATTATTAGACCAGTTACCGCAGTATCTGGACATATGAGTAACGATTCTACTAGGGGAGGCGGATAATATGGGTATTAAAACAATTCATTTAAAAGAGACACGTGAAGTACACGGTGGTATTCAGAAAATATATAAATTTCCAAATGGTTATGGGGCGAGTGTTGTAAAACACAAAGGTAGTTATGGATATGCACAGGACCTATGGGAAATTGCACCACTGGGTCAAGAGTCAGAGTTTATTGGTCAATCAGTATTTGAATGGTATGATGATGTTAGAGGGCATTTAAATGACCCCCAAGTAGACAGCATACTTAAACAAATAAGTCTAATGGAGGTACCAGAAGATGCCTAATTGGTGTAGCAATCACATAGAAATAAACGGTCCTGCAGAAAAACTCAGCCAAGTTTGGGAAAATGCAAAACAGTCTGAAGGACTATTAGAAGCAATTACTCCCATAGGTGAATGGGGATATCACGATGCTGTTAGTTCCTGGGGAACAAAATGGGACGTGGAAATAGAAGGATTAGAATATTCAGAATGGGAAGTAAATGGTGAGCAAAAAGGCTGTATAGAAGGCTACTTTGATTCAGCATGGAGCCCTCCCACAGAAGCAGTCTGTTCCTTTTTGGAGAAAAACCCTGATTGTGAAGCAGAATTATTCTATTATGAGGGCGGTAATGACTTTGCAGGCTCACTGAGTTCTGGAGATTTAAGTATAAGTGATTTGGGAAGTGAGTTCTTTTTGACAGACCCATTGGGGCAAGAATTAGACAGTCACTTTGATATTGCTCAAAGTCTATTGGAATACGAAGAAGAACTCTTAGACGAAGTAATATCAGAACCCATAACATTAACAAATCCTGAGGAGGAACCCTATGAAGAAAATGAGCTCTAAACAGAAGCAGTTTAATAACAAAAAAGCAAACGCAGGTCACGACAGAAAGGCCAAAAGAACTCGTATACAAGCAAGATTAAGACATATGACTGCTAATTACGTTCAAAAACCTTTTGTATATGAACCTGCAACACAAGATCCCGGAATAGCAGACGTACCACAAACTGATATGGCTGACACAGAAACAATTAAATTATAACAATGGCAACACTATTAGAGATAGAAACAAGGGTATACGAACGTATCCTTATGGATAAACAATTACCCATACCTAAAACTGATCATCCACAAGCAGAATGTGGCAGGAACATAGAGAAAATAATTAAAACTTATTTAGACGAATCCAAACTGCTGAATAATTGGGATTATCCCACATTCTCTAACGGTGTTGACATTCAGAGTCCCCTAACAGGAGATTGGGAAGTAAAAAGTCGCCAAAAAGGGTGTACAAGTTATCTTAATATTGGTGCAATTACCACACAAGAACTTGAAACTTGCATAAAGTATTCAGTTCCTTTTGAACAAACAGACTTCGCTAGATATGCCTGTAAACATATATGGTGTTGGTATGATGAGAACTATAAAATATATAGTGTGGATGTATGGGATA
>Ga0181607_10001817_pt1 | contig 19019 bp, 17 predicted proteins | sample 041ome_9_FD_132420 | JGI IMG/M metagenome (GOLD analysis project Ga0181607, IMG submission 132420) | Coastal salt marsh microbial communities from the Groves Creek Marsh, Skidaway Island, Georgia - 041413US metaG (megahit assembly) | ecosystem: Environmental > Aquatic > Marine > Intertidal zone...
CGAGGACACCCGCGGAGGTGACTCGGTTGGAGCCCACCAACGCTACCAATTATGGAAGCGGTTTCCCCAGACTGTCTAGGCTGGAAGTTCGTATGGGCTCTCTCTCGGGAAAGATGCTTATTGGAGTCTGCTTGGGAGGGTCGATCAGCTGTCACGACATAGGGCCCTGCGTCGTGCCAGCTGATCTCACGAACGAACGCACTGTGAAAAGAACGCAGTCTGAAAAGAACTCGCGGGAGAAAGAACGAGAGCTGTGGAGAAAAAAGGACTGTCTGCTGCGAGGGGCACCATTGTGATTCCGGAGGAGGAGCTGCAGTGGCAGTTCGTCCGCTCGCAAGGGCCCGGTGGACAGCATGTCAACCGCGCAAGCACGAAAGCTGTTTTGCGATTTCACGTGGTGGGATCGCCAAGCCTGTCTGCCGCAGTCAGGGCTCGCCTGTTGGAGCAGCAGCGGTCACGACTCACCGATGCTGGTGATCTCGTGATCACAAGCCAACGATTCCGTGAACAGCCTCGCAACATCGCCGACTGCCTCGACAAGCTACGGGAGATGCTCGAGCGAGCTGCTCAGCGGCCTCGGCCGCGTCGACCAACGCGGCCGACCAAGGGCTCTGTCGCCCGTCGCAGACTCACCAAACAGCGGCGTTCGGAGACGAAGAAACTCCGGCGACCGCCCGAGAACGCACGGGCTAAAAAAAAACTGTTTCGCATGCGGTGTGGACGTAGAAAACGGGCGTCATGCAGCCACTCCCGGCAGGAGTCTGCTGCGGGTCTTGGAGGGGGGGCTTTGGTATACTGAAGTGACGGAGAAGTTGGGGAATCGCTCTGCTTCGCCGCTGGTCAACGCGTGACGGGGCCCTTCTTGGGACCCATCGCCAGAAAACGTCCTGGAAAGGAAGGGATTTGCTATGCCATCGCGACGCGAAGCACGAGACATCGACGCGCTCCTGGCAAACTGGCCCTTTCGCCCAGGAGAGGTCAATGCGCGTCTGATCAAGGCGCAAGGAGGCCGCGAGGTCATCCAGATGCGGGTCGACATGGGTGTCCTGCAGCTGGAAACGGAGTTTCGACCAGATGGCGAGCGGCCAGGCGGTGCGGAGACCTACTTTGACTACCTCGTAGGCGAAGCCATCCGTGAAGGGGACGATTTTGAGCTGAGCGACGAGCAGTGCAGCGAAGCGGACCGTGAGTTCGTGCAGTTCTACCACCGCCGTGTCTGCTGGCTTTCCCTGCGGGAATATTCCCGGGCCGCCAAGGACGCCGACCACAGCCTGGCGTTTATGGACTTCGTGCGGCAGCACTCGCCGGACGAAGAGTGGACGTTGTCTCACGAGCAGTACCGTCCCTTCGTGCTCTTCCACCGGGTGCAGGCGGGGGCACTTGCGGCACTTGAGGATGACGGGCCCGAGAAGGCCATTAGCGAAATCAATGCGGGGCTCGATCGTTTCCGGGAACTCTTTGAGGAGTATGACGCGGCAGATCAGTTCGCCGAGGATGAACTCGTGCAGCGACTCGAAGAGATGCGCGAGAATGTTCGCAGTCGTTATGACGTCGGCCTAACGCTCGACGAGCAGCTCGTGGAGGCGGTGCGGGCGGAGAACTACGAACGGGCTGCAGAACTTCGTGATCAGCTGCGCACGAGGCCGCGAGCGGCGACGCTTCCAGGGCCTGCTGGAGGCCTCGCCGAGCCAACGAGTACGGCCACCGGAGCGAGTCCAGAGGGAGAAGGTAGGCCTCGCCGCCGCCGGCGACGCGATGACGACCCGGGCACTGCAGACTGAAATATTTTTCAGGAGAGCGTGAAATATTTTCTCGCTCTTGGCGAAGCGACGTACACCGCGGCGTTGTTGGTAATGGCCACGCTGTGCGAGTTGTGACGGCTACGGGGGCTGGGGCGGGCTGCGACTGGAGGCCTGGGTGGCTAGGGCAAGATTCGTAGCCATCCATCGTGTCAGTGAACACGTGGTTCGCCGATTCTGTGTGTTTGGCATGCAGTGTGCAGAAGATGTCTCCGTCGGAACTGATGCGTGTTCTTGGAACCCGCAGGTTGCGAAGCGATGCCTGAGCCTGGAGATCACCATGACCGCCTCGACTTGCCGTCACGCTGACCGCCCTCTTGCCTTCACTATCTCTGTTGGGGAGGCTGTTCATCCTGTTCGGGCCCACCGGATCCATCCGGTTGGACTGGTGCTTGACGGCAGTCGTGGTGGCCTGAGGCTGTATGACGAGACCCACGTCGCCACGGCCGCAACGGCCGACGACTTCAGTTGGGGCCACGACGTGTGCGATGACCGCGAGGGCCTGATGCGAGAACCCTCAGCGATGCGGCGACGCCAGCGACTGCGATCCAGTCGAGCAGCCTTCTATCAGCCGGGACAGTAACCGCCCCGGACGTGGAATGGTTCGTGTCGTGATCCCGCAGAGAACTGCTGCAGCCGCTTCTGGCAGGCTGCGAGGCAACGCTGATCAGCGGCCGGCTGCCGGTCCGGCGATGCTCACTCGTCCATCGAAGGAAGGCACATCCTCGAGATCGCTGCTGACCACTTCAGCGCGGTAGGCCACGCTGCCTGGAGCGGTGCTCAGCCCGGTCACGAGAAGCTCGATCGTTTCACCGGGGGCGACAGTGTCGAGTGGGTCAAACCGCACTTCCCCGGCGGCCAGCGATGCAGGACCGCCGCTGGCAGCCACGGGTTCAAGCCCGTCGGCGAAGAACAGCATGGCCGACACATTGCGAGCTGCCATGCCTCCGGTGTTGCGGAGCTGAAGCCGCCACTGAAGCGGCGTGCCCATCGATGTTGTCTGCTGTGGGCCAACGACCTGAACGCGGATGGCCGCTGGGGCGGTGGTCGCTTCTTCAGCCTGCGTCGTGCTTGTCGAGGCAGTGCCCGTCGAGGCTGGCAGGCCTGCGGCGACTCCCGATGGGTAGAGCAGGCCGCCTGCACTGCGTTCGTCTGTATTGCGGCCCGTCGCGTTGCCGGCCGGCGTGTCGCTGGCTGGCGGGCTGATAGCGGCTGATGTGGTGCGAGCGTCGACAGTCTGGGCAGCCGCTTGGTCCGCAGGCAAACCCACCTCTTCCTGTTTGGGAAGCCGCTGCACGGGCTTGCGGGCGAGCGCTATCCTCGCTGAAATCCAGAGTCTTCCGGTTGCTGCCGTGGCCTCCGTCGACTGGGCGATAATCTGCTTTTTTTCAGGCTCTTTTGAAGCAGCGTTGGCTGTCACGGTACCGGTCGCCGTGCCGAAGAGCAGTGACGCACAGATGATGCCGCCGGTAAGCTTCCGCCCCCTTGTGCCCCGCCCCCGTGTCCCCCGAGGCTGCTTGGACCAGAGGATCTGTCGTGCGTGCGATGTCGTCATCAGGAATCCTCCCTGAGCAGCTACCGAACCGTGTCTACCGCCAAACCGTTTCTCTTGCGAAACCATGGCTGCGAATGCCCGAACGGGGAGCGTCTCGACTCCTCAGGTCCGAGCCTTCGGGTGGTATCGGTTCCTCGCTTTGGGAATCTTTGGATTCCTCGGCAAAGTTTGCGGGCTGCAGTGGCAGACTGGGCAGTCTAGGGAGGGCTTAGGCTTCGTTTAGGCAGGCAGGTGGCTCGGCGGCCTCCGAGCCCTTGGTGATCACAAAGCCAAGATCGTGGATCATTGCCTCGTCAGCCTCAGGCAGCTGGCCCTTCGTGGTCAGGTAGTCGCCCACAAACATCGAGTTGGCCGGGTAGAGGCCCAGGGGCTGCAGGCTCCGCAGATGCAGTTCCCGCCCGCCGGCAATGCGAATCTCCGCGGTTGGGTTCACCAATCGCATCATGGCCAGAGCACGAAGACAGTCGCGAGGTGTCAGCGCGGATGTGCGTTCCAGTGGAGTACCGTCGATGGCATTGAGGAAGTTCAGAGGGATGCTCTCGACCTTGAGCTCGCGGAGCTCCAAAGCCATCGAGACCACGTCGTCAAGCTCTTCGCCCATTCCAATGATTCCACCACTACAGAGCGACAAGCCTGCCTCACGGCATGCTGCCAGCGTGGCAACACGATCGTCGTAGGTGTGCGTCGTGCAGATTTCTGCGTAGTAGCGACTGCTTGTGTTGAGGTTGTGGTTGACCTTATCAACGCCAGCGTCCGCGAGCCGCTTGGCCTGTTCCGGTGTGAGCAAGCCCAGGCAGGCGCAGATATTCAGGTCGTGCTCCTGCTTGATCTTGGGCACAATTTCGCAGACCGCGTCCATCTCACGCTGTGTGGGACCACGAGCGGAAATCACAATGCAGAAGGTTTTTGAGTTTTGCGCTGCTGCCATGCGGGCGGCCTCGAGCAGCTTGGGTGCAGAGAGCAGGTTGTACTTGGGGATCTCTGCCTCAGAGACTTTCGACTGGGAGCAGTAACCGCAGTCTTCCGGGCAGAGTCCGCTCTTGGCGTTCATCAAGAAAAACAGCTGTACGGTGTTGCCGAAGGCTCTGTGCCGCACCCGGTACGCGGCTGCCAGGAGGTCGAGCAGTTCCTCATCTGGGGAGTCGAGTACGGCCCGGGCCTCATCGCGATCGAGATGATGTCCATCGAGGACCTGCGCGGCGAGCGCGTGCCAGCGGCTCTGACTGACGGACGTTGCTGGGTTGATCGAGGCGTTGATCATCAAGAACTACTCCTGGTCTGCGGCCGCAGCGAGTGCGGAACCCTCTCTCGTGTCATCGATCGCGGATGATAGCAAGGTCTGATCGACGAGCCCTATCTTGGCGGGGCCGATGGGGGCGTGTCTGCGCTGATCAGTCCCCCCCCTCGCCCGCGGACCCGAGCGTGGTGAGCAGCTCGGCCATTTCTGCAGCGGCATGCGTTAGCCCCTGAGCACGGGCCTGTTCAATGCCCTCGCGAAGTGCTCGACGGGCTGCATCTGGCTGGTTGCGGGCAACGAGGATCTGACCGCTCATCTGAAATGCAGGGACGTACGGAGGTGTTCCTCTGGCAAGATCTTCAAGAATTTCGAGGCATGGCTCCCATTCCCCGTCGCCGTCCATCATCAACGCCAGGCTGTACCGGAGAAAGACGTCGTCTGGTTCCTCGGCGAGCATCGCCTCGATCCGCTGGCGGCGTGCGTTGGCTGGTGGGGCTGGGGGCTGATGGGCGTCGTCGTGCATGGCATCCTCGTGGGGTAAACGCTCAGGCGGAATGAGTTCGGTGAGCTCTGCTACTGCGCGGGAGCGTCCGGTGGTGCGGCGGGCCGGATCTCAACGAGCTGATCTCCCCCGTTGAGAGCGGCGTAGAGCACCTCGTCGCTGCTGCCGGCCAAGGCGCGGGGGGCCTCGAGCGTTGTGACGAGCACCGGTTCAATGGCAGGCCGGCGGTCACGGAGCACCGTCGTGAGCCGCCAGAGGCCAGCCGGCTGCGGTGGTTCAGACGTGGCGACGGCTTCGGTGAGAACCCACAGCGTGCCGCTGGGGCTCGTCAGGCCGACGTCGCGAATAGCACGAAGGTCTGTCTCAAGCCGCAGCAGCTGACGACCACCAGGCGTGGCATACATCGAGAGCGTCGCTGCAGAACGAGAGGGCTCGGCTGCGTCGCTTGTGGTGACGACGGCAAGTTCATCGGAAGGGCCCGTTCCTACAGCGAGAAGCATTTCCTCTGGCTTCAGCAGCGGGGTGTTGCGGGTGCTCAGACGGCCAACGCGGATGCCAGCGATCGCGGCACGAAACAGTGCTGGCGGGCCCGCGGCTGATGTGGAGACGGCCAGCCAGTCTCGACTGGGGCTGATCATCAGCCGGGCCGGCGATTCACCGATCGAGCCGTCGGGTTCACCACCGGTGGGGGCTTGGCGAGCCTCATCGCTGGCGAGCGTGACCCGCTGCAGCGGATTGGCGGCGTTGGAGGCAACGTCGCCCCCCGCAGCAACGCGATGGGTGGTCAGAGTCGGCCCGTTGGACTGTCGCAGCACCGCCAGCACACCGGTGTCGAGGCAGCCGACCGCCAGGCCCGGACCGTCTGGCGAGACACCTTCCAAAACCACCCGGGCACCGCCATCGGCGTTTCTACCGCACTCCAGGACGACAACCTCAGTGCCTTCTCTTGTCAAAGCAAAGAGCTTCTGGCCGTTTGGGGCGACCGCAAGATCGAGTATTCGCCCGAAGTCGCTCGTGAGCGTTTGCAGAGTGACCTCGCGGGCAGTGGAGAGATCAGCGGCCGTTGTTGTGTCGGCTAGAGTTGCGAGACACAGCCAGTTCACGCAGAGCAGCCCGCTGAAGAGTCTGAGGAGGCTCCGCTTGCCGCTGGCGGGCTGACGGCATTTCCGCCAACACCCAGCAGGGTGACGACCCACCGCCCAACGAACGTGGGCCACGACGCATGCGAACGGCCGACATCCTGGGAACACGCCAGCAATCCAGTGCATCGGTTGAGCCTGGTGAAACGTTTGACTAGCCCTGCCCCACACCATGGGCTCGCTCCCATGCGTCGATCGCATCCACATGCTGCAGACTCAGGCCAATCGCATCAAGCCCTTCGAGCAGGCTGCGACGGCGAAACGGGTCAATTTCAAACGTCTTTGAGAAGCCGTGGTCATCGCTGACAACCTGTTTCTCAAGATCGACGGTGAGCGTGTAGGAGCCAGGCTGGCTCCGTTGGAAGAGTTCATCCACATCAGCTTCATCGAGCCGGATCGGCAGGATCCCGTTCTGGAAGCAGTTTGAGTAGAAGATGTCAGCAAACGTAGGCGCGATGACAACACGGAAGCCGTAGTCGCCAAGCGCCCAAGGGGCGTGCTCGCGACTCGAACCACAGCCAAAGTTGCGGCGAGCCAGGAGGATGCTCGCTCCAGCATTCTTCGCATCATTCAGCTCAAACGCCGGGTCTGGCGATCCGTCAGGAAGAAACCGCCAGTCGAAGAAGAGGAACTCACCGAAGCCGGTTCGCTCAATTCGCTTGAGAAACTGCTTGGGGATGATCTGATCGGTATCAACATTGGCCCGGTCGAGGGCGGCAACGACGCCGGTGTGGATCGTAAACGGTTCCATAAAGGTGCTCGTGTCTTTCGGGATGCGTGGCGGCTGTGCTCTTCGCTGAAGACTCCAGTGGGCTAGCCTTTGTAGTCCCAACCGCGAATGTCGGTGAAGTGACCGGTGATAGCCGCCGCTGCTGCCATCGACGGCGAGACGAGGTGGGTTCGCCCACCCTTGCCCTGCCGGCCTTCAAAGTTGCGGTTGCTCGTCGAGGCACACCGCTCGCCGACTGAGAGTGTGTCAGGGTTCATCCCCAGGCACATGCTGCAGCCAGCTTCCCGCCATTCAAAGCCAGCGTCTTGGAAGACACGGTGGAGACCTTCTGCTTCAGCTTGACGCTTCACGCGGCCACTGCCTGGCACCACCATCGCGCTGACGGTGGAAGCCACACGATGCCCATGAACGACGCGGGCAGCCTCTCGCAGGTCTTCGATACGGCTGTTTGTGCACGACCCGATAAAAACCCTGTCGAGGGAGATGTCACAGATCTTCTGCCCACCGCTGAGCCCCATGTATTCCAACGCTCGTGTGGCCGAGTCACGATCTGCAGCTGTCGGCAGGCTTGCGGGATCAGGCACCGTGGCGTCAACGCCAGTCACCTGCGCGGGGTTGGTGCCCCAGGTCACCTGAGGGACGACGTCTGCCCCATTGAAGACTTCAACTCGGTCGTAGTGACAGCCCGGGTCACTGGCCAGTTCCTTCCAACGGGCGACTGCGGCATCAAAATCCTTGGGGGCGAAGTCACGGCCGCGGAGGTAGTCAAAGGTCGTCTCGTCAGGGGCGATCATGCCCGCTCGGGCTCCCGCCTCAATCGACATGTTGCAGACGGTCATCCGCTGCTCCATCGACAGGGCACGGATGCATGGACCTGTGTATTCAATCACAGAGCCAGTGCCGCCTTCGGTCGAAATCTTGCCGATCAGGAACAGCACCAAGTCTTTGGCAGTGATCCCTGGTGCAAGCTCGCCGTCGACGCGGAGTTCGAGTGACTTGGGCTTGCTCTGTCGCAACGTCTGCGTGGCCAGCACATGTTCGACTTCACTGGTGCCGATGCCGAACGCGAGTGCGCCCAAGGCGCCGTGCGTGGCCGTATGGCTGTCACCACAGACGATGGTCATGCCTGGCTGGGTAAGGCCCATCTCTGGACCAATCACATGCACGATGCCCTGGTCTGCATCATCCAGGTCGAACAGCCGCACACCGAACTCTCGGCAGTTGTTGCGGAGGGTGTCGATCTGTTGGCGACTGACCGGATCAGCAATCGGCAGGCTGCGATCGGTCGTGGGCACGTTGTGGTCCGGCGTGGCGAATGTTCGCTCAGGCCGACGAACTTTTCTGCCCGCGAGCCGCAAGCCTTCGAATGCCTGCGGACTGGTCACCTCGTGAACGAGGTGCAGGTCGATGTAGATCAGGGCCTGCTCACCTTCAGGAGCGCAGACAACATGCTGATCCCAGATTTTGTCGAGGAGAGAGCGTGGTGTAGACATGCCCCCCACTCTAGCTCGAAAGGCCTGCCACCACTACGCCCGCTGCTCTTGCACGGGCCTAAGCTGCCTGCCGGCCGAGCACCTGACGGGATCGTGTATCGATCTCTTCGGGAGAGAGCTGTCCCCAGGCTCCGTCCGTCGACTGCTGGAAGACAGCCGAGGAAGACCGTACCAGCCGCCGAACGAAGAACCAGACACGCTCCAGATCGCGGCTTTCGAGCCCATTCGAGACAAGCACGAGGTCGAAGGTGCCGATGTGGTTGCAGACGCGGGCGAGCGTGGTGTCGACGGGGCCTGGCACCAGCTGGACATGCGCACGGTGACCAAGACGCTGATGGGCCTCTTTCAGTGAGATGCCGGGAGGGTCTTCCGGCCGGCGGGACTCAAAGGGATCGAGTCCGACATAGCGAATCGGCTGCGAGGCTGCCGTCAACAGCCTTTCGGCCCTCTCGGCGGTGCCCACACCAATCTCCAAAAGATTGGCGACGTGGTGCTCGATAAGGTGCCGCGTGAGCACGCGGTCTTCTGTCGGTTTTGCAAAGTTGTTTCGCCACAACTTACCGAACAGGCCAAGTTTGCTGCCCATGTCTGCCCCTGACGAATCGTCTGTCCCTGACGACATTTCACAAGGCTGCCGTGGAGGCAACCGTGGGCAGCATGGAGCGGCTTGCCGACGAGCCGTCCGTCCGCTGTCCACCGAGTATTTTCGGTAGACAGCGGCGGCAGGCTTCAGTCGCGTTCTGCGTGGGCTCTAGGTTTGCCCCAGGCCGCAGAATCCCGATTCCTGAAAGCGGCCGATCAGCCGCCGATTTTGACAACGGCAGCGGCCGCCGCGGCACGAACCGTTCGGGACGGGTCGTCTTCACTCACGAGCTCGAGCAGCGGTAAGGCGTCCGCAGCGTCTGCACCCATGTCACCCAGAGCGACAGCCGCTTCAAGCCGGGCAAGTTCACGCTCCGATCGGAGAGCCTTTTCAAGAAGAGGAATGGCCTGCTCGTAGCGTTCTTTGTTGCCTGGATCGATCCGCAGGCCAGCCCAGGCTGAGACGGTCGCCAGCAAGACGTCATCACCCGCGGCAAGGGCTTGCAGTTCTTCGGCCGCAGCAGCTGCGGGAACGCCGAACTTGCCCAGCGCATAAACGGCCGTGTAGCGGACCTCGTCAGGAGTGTCTTCGCTGGTGACCAGTTCGGTGATCGGGCCGATCGCCTGCTCGATCGCAGCGGCGTCAACGTTGCTCGCTTCGCTCCCCTCACTACGAGCGATGGCTCCGAGGGCAAACGCGGCGTCAGCCTGAACAAGCGGATCGTCAGATCCTTGAAGCGTGTCGAGCACCGCGGCAAAACCTTCGGCAGCGTTCGAGCCGAGCGCCGCGAGCAGTTCAAGCCCGAGCAGACGAGACTCGCCTTCTTCTGCGAGAAGGGCAATGAGGGCTGGAACGGCGTCGGCTTCCAGTCGCAGGATCGCTGCGGCTGCGGCTTCTCGGACCCCTGCGACAGAGTCCCGAATCTCGGTCGTCAGGGCAGTGGCGAGTGATGAACGCTGCTCATCAGACAGCTCATCCTCAAGGTCAGAGAGACCGGTCACGCTTGCCTGCCGCACCGCGGGATTCTCATGCTGCATGCCGGCAAGCAGTTTGTCGAAGGCGGCCGTGATTCGAGCCTCGTCTTCGGGATTGATGCGAGCGAGGCCCCATGTGGCGATGCCTGACAGGAAGGGCACATCAGAAGCGGCAACTGTTTCCAGAGCGTCAGCTGCCGCCGCTGTTCGCAGCACACCACAGGCGTAGACGGCCGCGAACTGAACAGGGCCCGACTCACTCTCCACCAGACCCGCAAGTGAATCGCCAGCAGCCGCGTCGCCGATGGCAGCCAGAGCGAGGATCGCCTGCATCCGCTCTTCAGGTTCGCCCTCGGTATCCTTGGCGATCGCCATCAGTGCCGGAGCGGCGTCTGACGCATCGGTTCCGATTTCGGCGAGGACGACGCTTGCCCAGTAGCGGCTCTTCGGCTCAGCGAGAGATTCGACAAGGAATGGAACAGACGCTGAGCCTGCATCCGCCATCGTGTGAAGGGCCGGGATCACGACCGAAGGATCCTCATCTGCCAGCTGCTTTGCAACGAGCGGCACGATCATATCGGTGGGCGGCTGCAACGCGGACAGGGCACCGATCACCACTCGCCGCACCCGGGCGTCGGGATGAACGATTTTGGCAGCCAAGGCTTCGGTGGCTGCGGTGTACTGCGTGGTCGCCGCCTCATCCAGGTCGGCGTTCTCCCGTTCATCGTCGATGCGGATCATGCGGATGGCCGACGCAGCCTGTGCGGCCACAACGGCGTCGTCATCGGAGAGCAACCCAATCAGCACAGGAATCTCTGCAATCGCATCCTCACCGATCATTCCGATCGCGCGGGCTGCATGCCAGCGGACGTCCGACCGCTGCGACGTGGTCGCGTCGACGACCTGCTGCAGGGCTTCTTTGCCGCCCCCGCGCTTCTGACCTGCCGCGTCGATCATGGCGATCAGGTCATCCGTGGTGCTTGACTCCGACAACTGCTCCTCCAGTGGCTCGGAGGTCACTGGCTCGGAGCTGCTGGTTTCATTGGCATCAGCTGTCGATTCGGCTTCAGCGGACGGAGCCGCCTGCTCTTTCGCGCCACTGCAGCCCACGGTCACGAGGCCAAACGAAAGAGAAGCGAGCAGTAGGCCTGCCCGCGAGGAGCAGGTGGCGACGGTAAGCGAACGCGACAGCATGAAGGATCTCCGCTGGAGGGCGAAAGAAAAACGGTGGGTGATCGGTCGGGCCGGAAAAAAGGGGTGTGTTTTTACAGGTTCGCGATGACCCCTTCCCGGTTCGGAAGTATACTTCGAAAGTTTGACAGCGGCGAAGGCCGGATGGTGAATGAAAACGCCGATGTAACGGCAGCTTCGAGGAGGAGATACATATGCGAGGTGGACCGAGCGTGGAGAAAGCTGATTCCCTTCCTGCTGTTTCACGGCAGTCTCGCGGATGGATGCTGCTCCCGGCCCTGGTGGCCTGTGTCGGTTTTGCCGATTCTGCGGATGCCCAATGGGGTGGCTGGGGACGCATGGGCGGATACGCCTCCACCGCCGGCCAGGCTGCTGACTACGGCATGGCCCAGGTCATCCGTTCTCAGGGCTATGCCAACCTGCAGAACTCGGAAGCTGCCAAGAACTGGGAAGACGCCAAAACGAAAGAGATTGACAACCGCGAGAAGTGGACCAACACCTATTTCGAGATGCGGAAGACCAACCGTGACGCTCGTGCGGAAGAGCGTGGGCCGCCGATCACTGAAGAGCAGGCGATCCGGATCGCTCACAAACGGGCGCCCGCTCGACTCGACTCGATGCAACTCGATCCCGTGACTGGCCATATCACCTATCCGCTCGTGCTGACCGACAGCGTGTTCGAGCCGTATCGCCAGAATGTTGACCGGCTTTTTGCCGATCGGGCCTCCTCGGGTGGAAGCGTTTCCTACGACCAGGTGCAGGAGATTCAGCAGGCGGTCAATGACTTTGCTGACGCGCTGAAGCAGCGGGTCGACAAGTATGCTGCCGGTGACTATGGCACCGCCCGCACGTTCCTGACCAGTCTGGCGCACGAGGCCCGCTTCCCCGGTTCATGAGCCAGCTTCTCCGGGGCATGAGGTGTTGACTGAGAAGTGAGACGACGGCTGCCCGCGTGGCAGCCATGAGTCGAAGTCGCTTTCTCGAAGTCGCTTTCTCGGGGGGTCGGGGGTTTCGTGTCGACCCAGTAAGACCGCGGTGAAGCATCTTCGCCGAGAGAAATCTCTCTGCCCATGTGGGTGCGGTCTACAATCCCGTAGCGTCCTGGCGTTTTGATGCGTCGCGGAATGTCATCGGGGCATTCCGGGGGCATTCAGCGGCGGTGAACACAGCGACCCTCCCACTCGAGATCTTCTGATGCGCGCACTTGTCACCGGCGGAACCGGTTTTGTTGGCCATCGTCTTCTTCGGCTTCTCGACGATCCCGTTGTTTTGACCCGCAACCCTGAGCGGGCTCGGGCGTCGATCGGCACTCTCGCCAGCCGGATCTATGCCTGGGATCCGATGCAGGGCCCTCCACCAGCAGAGGCCTTTGAAGGTGTCGACACGGTTTTTCACCTGGCTGGTGAGTCCGTTGCGGAAGGCCGTTGGACAACCGCACAGAAAGCGCGAATCCGTGAGAGTCGTGTTGTGGGCACACGGCATCTCGTTCAGGCGATGGCGGCCCTGGAGAACCGTCCTACCCAGCTAATCTCAGCCAGCGCGGTCGGCTATTACGGCAATCGTGGTGAAGCCGAACTCACGGAGTCGGCGACACCGGCGAAGGATTTTCTGGCCGGCGTCTGCATCGACTGGGAAGCGGAGGCGATGGCCGCCGAGGCCAGCGGCATCCGGGTCGTCACAGCTCGCACAGGGATCGCTCTCGGTGCCGGAGGAGGTGCGCTCCAACGGATGCTGACGCCATTCAAGATGGGGGCTGGTGGCCCGCTCGGGAATGGCAAGCAGTGGATGCCCTGGATTCACGTGGCAGACCTCGCAGGGCTCTACATGCATGCCGCGACCACGGTGTCGTTGCGTGGCCCGATGAATGCAGTAGCTCCGAATCCGGTTCGCAACAGCGAGTTCACCAAGGCTCTCGCGTCTGCAGTGGGGCGGCCAGCCCTGATTCCCGTGCCCTACTTTGGCCTGCGTCTTGCCTTCGGTGAGTTTGCAGAGGTGCTGTTTCACTCGCAGCGTGTGCTGCCGAAACTGGCGACCGAAACTGGCTATTCCTTCCGGTATCCAACGATCAGAGCGGCCCTCGCCGAGATCCTTGGCAAGCCCGCGACGGCTGCTTAATGGCCACGGCGGGTCAGATGGCGTCGCGGTGGGCAGCCCTCGTCAGCCGATCGTGCACCGCCTGCCACAGCTCTGAACGAGGAGGTGTCTCGACGACGATCGCTGTGACAGCGAGACGGTCGAGGTCGTGCAGGCAGGCGTAGAGCTGACGGGCATAGCCGGCCGGCTCGTCAGGAAGGTCACGGTGATGCAGCATGCCCTCGCCGACTTCTTGCAGGAGCTCGGAGCTGCTGTGACCGCCGAGGGTGACCCAGCCAACCCGTTCGCCATGCTTGAGCCGCTGCTTCACGCGTGCGGTGCTCTCCGAGGAGACCTCAAGGTCTGCTTCAGGGGCGTAGTGCTTGAGGAGCAGCCCGGGAGATCGGTGCACACCCGAACTGCTGGCGGCTTGGTCGACAGCGGAGCCGCCGAGGAGCTGACAGCCAAGTGAGGCTGCCAAAGTGCTGCGATCAATGGGGCCAGGCCGGAGCAGCTGCGGCGGCTCCGTTGTCAGGTCGACGACGGTGGACTCAATGCCACAGTCGCAGGTGCCACCATCCAGAATCAGGTCGACAGCATCGCCAAGGCTTGCGGCCACGTGCGCCGCCGTGGTGGGAGAAAGCATGCCGGAGCGGTTGCCGCTCGGGGCAGCAAGTGGCTGGCCCAGAAGCCGCAGGAGCGCGGCTGTGACAGGATGCTGAGGACACCGCACTGCGACAGTACCGCCGCCGGCCCGAACGATTTCCGGAACCAGTTTTGTTGCGGGAAGGACCAGCGTCAGTGGTCCGGGCCAGTGGGCCGCCGCCACAGTGGTGGCACGCTGGGGCCAGACTCGCACCAGCGGGCTCGCCATCGCAGCATCAGCGACGTGCACAATCAGTGGGTTGGTCGCGGGGCGACCCTTGGCTCTAAAGATCCGGGCAACCGCGGCGGCATCGGTGGCCAGAGCGGCAAGGCCGTAGACCGTCTCCGTGGGAATCGCGACGAGCCCACCACGGGTGAGAATGTCAGCAGCACGCTGCACCGCTGCGGAGCTGGAAGCTGGAAGCCGGCCGTCGGGGAGCCAGTTGACAGGAAGAATCTCGGGCATTGTGGGGGCTCGTGGTCTTCGCAGGTTTTCCACATAGCGTTGCAACGACAGGATGGCGGCATCAAGATGCGAATCCTACGCCATCGGACTGCGGATGCGTTGCAGGCAACTGCCACAGCCGTGCTGATCCTATTTCGCCACCCCCCCGCTCCCCGGATGAGACCCATGGCACCTGCCCAATCGCCTGCTGCCGAGACTTCGACCGTCGCTACCGCAACCCCAGTGGTCGGGGTCGTGATGGGCAGTCGCTCAGACTGGGAGACGATGGAGCGGGCCGCGCACATCCTCACGGAGTTTGGTGTTCCGCATGAGTGTGAGGTGGTCTCGGCCCATCGCACGCCGGAGAAACTTGCCAGCTATGCAGCGACTGCCAGCGAACGGGGGCTGAAGGTGATCATCGCTGGAGCCGGTGGGGCTGCCCACTTGCCCGGCATGCTGGCCGCCCAGACGATCCTGCCGGTCCTGGGAGTGCCAGTGGAGTCGAAAGTGCTCCATGGTGTCGATTCCCTCCTCTCGATCGTGCAGATGCCTGCCGGCGTTCCGGTGGCTACCCTGGCCATCGGCCGAGCCGGTGCGGCAAACGCGGGCCTGATGGCGGTGGCCATCCTGGCGGTCGAGGATGCGGACCTGCGGGAAAAGCTGGAGACTTTCCGGCGTGAACAGACCGCCCGCGTGATGGCCGACCATGTTGGTGAGACACTCCCAGGTAGCCAGCCATGAGCATCGTTGACGCAACAACAGGCCCGCGGCAGGCCGAGTCGGTGCTGCGTCCAGGGGCCATGCTCGGCGTGCTCGGAGGAGGTCAGCTTGGAGCCATGTTCGCTGTGGCCGCTCGACGGATGGGCTACCGGGTGACCGTGATCAGTGATGTCGACGGGGTGCCCGCGGCCCGGCATGCCGACCGTTTTGAGGTGGTCAACTACAACGACCTTGAGCGACTCGCAGCGGTGGCAGCAAAGATCGATGCGGTCACCTTTGAGTTTGAGAATGTGCCGGCAGACGCGGGGCGTGCGATGGCGGCGGTGACACGGGTGCATCCGTCGCCTGACGTGCTCTCGATCACCCAGGACCGAGGCCGTGAAAAAGCGTTTCTCACGGAGCATGCCTTCCGGACCACGCCCCATCGGCTCGTCGAGTCGCGGGAGTCTTTGCAGCAGGCGGTGGCTGACCTGGGGCTTCCGGGCGTGCTCAAGACAGCGAGCTTCGGCTACGACGGCCGAGGGCAAATGCGGCTCGCCGCCGATGCGGATCTGGCGGCTGCCTGGAACACCCTCGCAGCAGATCGCTGCGTGTACGAGGCGTGGGTCGACTTCGCCATGGAGGTATCCGTGGTGGTCGCTCGCGGTCTCAAGGGCGACGTTGCTGCCTTTGCGGCATCGCTCAACGCGCATTCCCGCCACATTCTCGACGTGGCCAGCTGCCCTGCCCCGCTGACCCCAGCGGTTGCCGCCGAGGCGAAGGAGATGGCCTGCTGTATTGCGGAGAAGCTCGGCCTTGTTGGCGTGGCCTGCATTGAGTTTTTTGTGACTCGTGACGACCAACTGCTGGTCAACGAGATTGCTCCGCGGCCTCATAACTCAGGACACCTCACGATCGAGGCTGCAGCGACCAGTCAGTTTGAGCAGCAGGTCCGCGCCGTGTGTGGACTGCCACTTGGGTCGACAGCCTGCGTGTCAGAAGCTGCAATGGCAAATCTGCTTGGCGACCTTTGGAGCGAAGGAGAGCCTGACTGGGCGGCAGCTCTGGCGGTGCCGGGTGTGCGTCTCCATCTGTACGGCAAAGGGGCCGCTCGGCCAGGACGCAAAATGGGGCACCTGACCGCGTGCCGTCCAACGGTTGCGGATGCCGTTGCTGCGGTCATTGAGGCACGGCGTCGAGCGGCACCGGCCGTGGCTACTGAGGGCCGTGTTTACTGAGGACTGAGGCTGCGGCCTTTCCAGGTCGCTTTGAGGCCGGCGGCTCGGCGAATCAGCCCAAACCACTGAATTCCAAGAAACATCAGGATGGCCAGCGGATGGGCAAAGCTGCTCAACACGCTTGAGCGAAACCGCACTGCCTCTACCACCCTGGTCAACACGGAAAACAGCACCGCCGCCACGATCGCTCCGCATGCAAGCGGTGAAAACCCCTGCCACGACCAGCCTACCGCGATCCCCGTGGCCAGCAGCAGCGCCGGGAGGACCTGGCCACCAAACAGGAGCACCGTGGCAGGGACAACAGCCTGTGGTGTTGCCATCCCTTCGGTGGCGTTCTTCGAGAGTCCCTGCAAGACATCAACACCACGGGTGTACATCCGACATTCAGCGAGATCGCTGGCGTCGAAGAGGTCGGTAGTCAGCCCTGCACGGCGATACGCCCGCGGAAGCTTGATGCCGTCATGCAGCGATTCACGGATGGCGGCATGGCCACCGGCGGCCTCGTAGTGGCATCGCCTGGTGAGAAACAGCTGTCCACAGCCTGCTGCGAGACCTGGTGACAGGCTCTGACGACTCATCGCCAAAGGCAGGAAACCCAGCAGCACATACTGAATCAACGGAAGCAGCAGCCACTCAACAGGTGTGCCGGTGAGCTGTCGCGGAAAGCCACTGGCCAGAGCCACCCCCGACTCCTCCAGGAATGCGATGGTGCGGCGGATGGCATCGGGCTTCAGGCTGACATCGGCATCCAGGAACAGCAGCAGATCGTAGCGAGCCGCCTCCGCCAGCTGGCTGCAGGCGTGCTGTTTTCCGCACCAGCCAGCGGGCAGCGGTCGCCCACGGATAAGACGCACACGCGGGTCTTCCTCAGCAAGACGAGAGACAATGCCTGCCGTGTCGTCCTGGCTGTCATCATCGAGAATGACCAGTTCGAGGCGGACCTCGTCACTGGCCATGATGGCCCGACAGGTCTGCTCGATGGAGCCCGCTTCGTCACGGGCGGGGATCAGGATCGACACCGGCTCCCCTGTGGTCGGGCCTCGCGGGGCGCGGCTAAAGCGGGTGAGGTTGACGGCGGTCAGGGCCGCAGGAATCGCGGAGAGCCCAAGACCCACCATTGCGGTGACTTCGATCAGACTGCCCACACCCATCACTCAGCGTGCCTCCTCATGACGGCCTGTATGAGACGGGTCAAACGCTCGTCCTCGCAGCCGTGCCGATGCCCAGCGAATGGTGTCGTAGATCATGCCAACCCCCTCCCGGCCGACAGCGAGCGTGCGGAATGCGGTCGGGTCTCGCGCTATGGCAGCGTGAGCGAGCAGCTCCTGGGTTGCAGCGAGGCCGGTGGTGAGCTGCTCCTGCCAGGCGTCTGTGGAACGCGACGCCGCTGTAGAAAGATCAATCGGATCACCGAAGGCCACAAGGGCCTCCGGGAGCCGTTCATTCCAAAACGGATACTCCATTGCCATCGGCACCAGCAGGCCCTCCCCTCCCGAAGCGAGGTGGGCTACGCCAGGACGAATCGGCACTGGTCGTACTCGTGGGTCGACGAAGGTGCCCGCGGCTGTGATCCAGAAGATCGTGTCGTCTCGCCGCTGACTCGCACGTGCGTAGCGAAGAAACTTCTTTGATCCCTGCCAGGTGCCCGGCTCGATTCCGAGGAAGCCGATCGATTCGAGGAAGCGGTACTTCCCCAGAGCTGCGGAATCGATCGGTCCATAGTTGAGCCGCTCAGGATAGAGCTGCTCTGCGAGGAGCAGGAACACGAGCGGATCCCACCAGCCAGGATGGTTCGTGTAAATCACCACAGACCGGCCTTCGATCGCCGGATGCGTTCCCTCAAGGAGCCGCAGGGCATGGAAGTGGCGACGGAAGAACCATCGCACATAGGCCATGAACCAGCCGAACCGTGTCCGGGAAAAAGGAGGAAGGCCCTCGGGATGCTCGGCTGAGTCGGCCATGCCGGTGTGACGCCCCGACTGGTTTAGGAGGCCATGGCCGGTGAGGCTGGCGCGCCCGTCCGCTCAACCAGCCCGTCCTTGTCAACGCAGTCGGCCGCGATCCAGCCTGACATCATCACCATTGGCATGCCGGGGCCCGGGTGAGCAGCACCACCAGCAAGGTAGAGCCCTTCCACGTCTGGCGATCGGTTGGAAGGCTTGAATGCACCCATGAAACGGCCGTGGCTGGCCAGCCCATAGATCGCCCCATTGAGCACGTGGTAGCGGTCGTTGATGTCCTGCGGCGTGAGCGTTCGTTCCACCACGATTCGCTCTTCGATGTCTTCCATCCCCGCGGTCGACTTGAGTTTCTCAACGATCGTGTTGCGGTACGCGGGAAGCATCTTTGACCAGTCGTGGTGAGGTCGCAGATAGGGTGTGTGCACTAGCACATAGAGCGCTTCACCACCCTCTGGAGCCACACGCGGATCGGTGATTGCGGGGGCGCAGACGTACGCGGTGGGATCTGGGGCAGGCTCTCCCTGGCGATAGATTGCCTCAAACTCTTCGTGGGGATCTCGAGAGAACACGAAGTTGTGGTGCAGAAGCTGCTCGTATCGCTGCTTCAAACCGAGGTAAAGCACGACGCCCGAGCAGGCCGGTTCATAGCCACGACGCCGGAGGAACTTGGTGGCGGTTGGCTGGTCGAGCAGTTCGCGGTGCGTCCGCACGCTGTCTGAGTTGCTGACCACAGCTGCAGCGGGAATAAACTCCCC
>Ga0181607_10001830_pt1 | contig 18969 bp, 18 predicted proteins | sample 041ome_9_FD_132420 | JGI IMG/M metagenome (GOLD analysis project Ga0181607, IMG submission 132420) | Coastal salt marsh microbial communities from the Groves Creek Marsh, Skidaway Island, Georgia - 041413US metaG (megahit assembly) | ecosystem: Environmental > Aquatic > Marine > Intertidal zone...
CCGAGGTGATCCCAGGCACAATATGCCAGCCAATGTCCGTGCCTGACAGTGTATCGATTTCTTCGTCCAAACGACCAAAGATCGTGGCGTCGCCACCTTTAAGGCGCACAACATACGCGCCCGACGCCGCATGTTCCAATATCAGAGCGTTAATGTCAGATTGAGGGGTCGACGCGCCAAAGCCAATTTTGCCAACATCAATCATGATCGCTTCTCTACGGGCAAGTTCCAAGATACCTTGTCCCACCAGCCGATCGTAGATCACCACATCGGCACGATCCAATTCCTTGCGTGCTTTGAGTGTCAAAAGCTCGGGGTCACCCGGACCCGCGCTGACAAAGGCAACGTGACCTTTGCGGGTCTTGTGATCAAGGTGTTCTGACAACAGGTCATCCAGCGCGATCCGCGCAGCGTCCTCCCCGTCCTCGATCGCTTTGGGGCCGCGGGTATCGAAATACTCAGACCAAAAGGCGCGTCGTGCCGCGCCTTTTGGCAACGCGTCGGCGGCAGCACGAAAGCCTTGGGCAATACGTGTCAAACGTCCGAGCGTTGGCGCGAGCCGCTCTTCTAGATCTGCCTTGATTTTGCGCGCCAAGACTGGCGCTGCACCTTCGGTGCCGATGGCGATTGTAACGGGATCACGATCAACAATTGCTGGCGTAAAGAAATCACTGGCCTGTGGGTTGTCAACAACATTTGCCAAGGCACCATCATTCCGCGCCCATTGCGCGTGGAGCAGGTCAATTTCATCATCATTGGCAGCATAAAAAAGCGTCGCCCCTTTCGCGTCGCCTGGTTTGAAAGTCCGGTGGATCAAGGTAATTTTGCCTTGGTCCGCCAAATCAAGAACAGCTAGTTCTGGCTGTGCATCATAGACAGTGATATTTGCCGAGGTTTTCAGCAAAAGCCGCAATTTTGCCAGCGCGGTTTCACCGCCGCCCGAAAGAACGATAGATCGATCATGGACCGAGACAAATATTGGAAACTGTTTCATGATCGCTCCGTCATTCAAGATTTCTTGATGTAATATAGAAAATAATTCTATATTTTGGCTAGTATTCCTGAAAAATAAGCCTTATTGTTTGATAAGCGCATTGAAATGCGGAATATATTCCTGAATATCTGTTGGGTGAGAAAAGAAAATGCGATTAGATGATCTAGATCGGAAAATTTTGATTGAGCTGCAAAGCGATGCGAGCCAATCATTGGATGAAATTGCAAAGACCGTGGGCAGTTCAAAGACACCGGTTTGGAATCGGATTCGCAAATTAAAAGATGCTGGCATTATCGGTGAGACGGTTGCCCATCTGGACCCCGATGCCTTGGGATTTGAAGCGTGCTTTTTTGTGTTAATCCGCACCAGCGAACACGATGCTGCGTGGCAATCTGCGTTTCTATCTGCGCTGCAAGGGCGGGCCGAGGTCCAAGAGGCGCACAGATTGGCCGGTGATATCGATTACATTTTGAAAGTCCGGGTGAAAAATGCGCGCGCCTATGATGCGTTTTATCAAAGTTTGATTTCCGAGGTTAAAGTGCATAACGTGACAGCGCTTTTGTCAATGCAAGAGATTAAATCCACGACGCGATTGCCTTTGTAATACCTGATCGGATCGCTGAATCGATCCGACGACCGCGGGGGCTTTGCCCCCACACCCCCATGATATTTTCAGACAAAAAATGCGTGTGGGTGTCCGGTCAAAGAGATACGATCAGATTTTCCAATCCGTGGAAGTGGTAGATGTTTTGAAACTGTGGTGTTCGTACAAGTTTTAGGTTGGGGTGCCGTTCAAAAAGAATAGGCAGCGCAATTTGAAGTTCCAATCGCGCGAGGGGCGCGCCAACGCAAAAGTGAATGCCGCCGCCAAACGCAAGGTTTTTTTGGATTGCGCGCGTTGGGTCAAAGCGGTCTGGATCAGTCCAACGACGAGGATCACGGCCCGTGGCACCATAAACATAAGCGACCTGATCACCGCGTTCGAGTGTCACGCCGTTTAGAGTGAGTGTGTCATAGGCATAGCGCGTGAACATATGAACGGGCGGATCATATCTTAGGATTTCCTCAACCGTTGACTCGATATTTGGGGGCGTTAGATGGTTGAGGTCAATGTCGTGTTCGAGCAGAGTTTTAATACCATTTCCAAGGGTGTGCACCGTTGCTTCGTGGCCGGCATTCAGTAAAAGAATGCAGGTCGTGATCAGTTCATCGGTCGAGAGTTTTTCACCGTCTTCCTCAGCTTGGAGCAGATGGGTGAGCAAATTATCCGCAGGTGTGTTTCGTTTTTGATTGATATAACCACGGATAAAATCCGCAAATTCCTGGGCGGAGGCGACTGCGCGATCTTCGAGTGCGCGGGTGCGTCTTGCTTGGTACATCATGACCATGTCATTTGACCACCGTAATAAGTCTGGCGCCATCGTTTCGGGAACGCCCAAAAGACGGGCAATGATGATTACTGGGATGTGTTGCGCATACTGTGGTAATAGATCGACGTGATCCTTTGGAAATCGGTCGATGAGGTCATGGCAGAGCGTTTTTATTTCAGGGGCGAGCGATGCGATGCGGCGCGATGTGAACGCCCGCAGGACCAAAGACCGCAGCCGTGTGTGGCGGGGCGGTTCCAATTCCAGCATGGAATGCGCTTCGATATCATAAAACGGCTTTAGGTGTGGTGCGTGGTTTGGGGCAAGCTCTTTGGGGACTTCGCGGCCCAATCGTTTATCTTTGATCAATGTTGCGACTGTTTCGTAATCAAACACAGCGACCATATTGTAGTCAGACCAAAAGACGGCGCCGTCCTCTTGTAGTCGGTCGCTGTAAAACCTGTAAGGATTTTGGACAAAATTTGGATCAGTTGGGGATTGAGAAATCTTTTTCATTTGGCACCTTTCAATATGGCCAATTGATAGCATGTGTTGATAGATTGCAATCAAGATGATTGGACGCCGTTTGATATTTTGGTCTTTTGCACCCTTATGTGCTGCCGCACTTATTTTCGGTGGTGCGATCTGGTATGTGGGATATATACGCGCGGTTGAACAGGTGTCGGCGCGGTCGCAATCTGATCTAGCACTTGCCGTTGATCGGTTGCGTGCACAATTGCAGCGCTATCAAGAGTTGGCCGTTTTAATGGCAAATCACCCAACGCTAGTCACCCTTACGCACGAGGGGGCAAGTGAGCTTGATCGCAAAGCGGCAGAGCGGATATTACGGGCGGCTGCTGATAAAACAGGTGCTGTGACTTTGGCCTATGTCGATACACGCGGCAATGTGTTGGCATCAGCCACCCGCGATCGATTGCGAAATATCCCGCAGGCGTCCTATTTTCAGCGAGCCATGACAGGCGCATTAGGCGTCGCACACGGGTTTGACCCCGTTTTTCAAATCCGCAGTTATTATTACGCTGCCCCGTATTTTGGGCCACGCCGGGCTGTCGATGCAGCGCTGATTGTTGTGGTCGATGTCGGTCGGATTGAATCACAATGGCGCGGTACGCGGCCAACAGTGTATTTCGTGGATGAGGGGGGCGAAGTTTTCATTTCCAACCGTTCGGAAATTTTGGGCTGGCGGCGTGATGTCGGTGAAGTTGGCCTGCATCCGCCCGATGAGGTGGACTATACATCGGTGCAGGTGTCTCTTTTGGCTGACACGCACGAAGTGTGGCACGTCAACTGGGGCCCTTATGTACCCGATCATGCGTTGCATCTGGTGGCAGATTTGCCGACAATTGGATTGCAGGCCGAGGCTTTGGTTGATCTGACATCTGCGCGTCGCATTGCCCTTTTGCAGGCTGTGATCGCAGGCAGCAGTTTGATGTTTTTCGGATTGGTAAGTTTGTTTTTTGTCCACCGCCGACAAGCGTTGGCCGAAGCGAATGTACGATTGGAACGCAGCGTCCAAGAACGCACAATTGAATTGCGCCGTGCCCAAGACGATTTGGTTCGCGCCGGAAAATTAAGTGCTTTAGGTCAGATGTCGGCAGGCATCAGTCATGAATTGAACCAACCTCTTATGGCGATCCAGCAATATGCGGATAATGCGGTTGCGTTTATGAAAAAAGATAAATTTGACACTGTAACGTCAAACCTGACGCAAATCACACAGCTGTCAAAGCGTATGGCGCGCATTATCAAAAACCTGCGTGCATTTGCCCGAAATGAACACGAACCCATGGGGCGTGTTGATGTCGTTGCGGTCGTTGATACAGCGTTAGAATTGATGAACAGTCGTTGTCAGAAAGACGATATTAGCGTTGAATGGGACGCACCTGATCATCCGATCTATGTTGTGGCCGGCGAAGTGCGGCTGGGACAAGTTGTCGTGAACTTGATTTCAAATGCAGCGGATGCAATGGCCGGGTCAGACCGTCGTGTCATTCGAATTTGTGTGACACAAGGTCAGGCAATTCAATTGTCGGTGTCCGACACCGGACCCGGTATCGACGAACCCGAAAAAATGTTTGATCCGTTTTATTCGACCAAAACGGTTGGTGATGGGGACGGCATGGGTTTGGGTCTGTCGATTTCCTACGGTCTTGTCCAAAGCTTTGGTGGCGATATACGCGGTGAAAATACCGGCGAGGGTGCCAAGATGACGGTTGAATTGCAGCCATTCAAAGGGGATGCGTAATGGGCATTGTGCTGGTAATTGATGACGATAGTGCGGTGCGCCATGCGGTGGCCCAAACGCTGGAATTGGCGGATTACGTTGTCTTGACGGCGGGGTCCTTTGTCGAGGCAAAAGACCATATCACAGTGGACTTTGCCGGCGTGATTTTGACCGACGTTCGCATGCCGGGGCGGGATGGGTTTTATGTTCTGGATTACGTACAAAGCATCGATGCCGAGCTGCCTTTGATTATCTTGACCGGCGAGGGCGACATTCCGATGGCTGTGAAAGCGGTCGGCAAGGGGGCGTTTGATTTTCTGGAAAAACCCTGTGGTGCGGATGTTTTATTGCCAGTGCTCGACCGCGCATTAAAGACGCGTTTGCTGGTTTTGGAAAATAGGCAATTGAAACAACAGATTGAAACCTCGGATCCTGCGGCGCGGTTGATATTTGGCGACAGTACCGCCGCTGAAACATTGCGAAAACAAGTACGTGCGGCGGCCGCATTATCGACCGACGTCTTGGTGTCCGGCGCCGCGGGCACAGGCATTTCAAAAGTGGCAGAGGTCATCCACCTGTCTTCAATGCGATCACATGGCCCGTTTGTTAAACGATCTGCCGATGGGTTGGAGCGCGCTGCATTGCATAGTGCACTAGAAGAATGTGTGGGCGGCACATTGTTTTTGGATGCCATTGACGCAATGCCACCAGACACGCAAATCGCGCTTCAGGACCGGATGGACGGGTCTGACCCATTGCCGCGTATCATTGCGGGCACTAACATTCCCCTTAATATGCTAGAGGCAGAGGGCCGCGTGATGGTTGATTTGTTCTATCGCTTAAATGCGGTGACGGTGCGCATTCCGTCTTTGTCAGAGCGCCCTGACGACATTCCTGTGCTGTTTCGTCACTATGTCGCGCAGGCGGCAGAACAATCTGGGCTTGCGATCCCCACGATTTCTGCGGATTACTTGGCCGATTTGATGGCACGCGACTGGCCCGGCAACGCACGCGCACTGATGAGCCTTGCGATGCGATTTGTTTTGGGCGTTGAGACCGAAACACCGCTTGATGAACAAGACTTGCCCAGCCTGGCCAACCAGATGGCCAAGGTTGAGCGATCCATTTTAATTGACACGTTGCGCAAATGCGACGGTCGTGTCAGCGAAGCGATTAAGATTTTGAAACTGCCACGCAAGACATTTTACGACAAACTGTCCAAGCATGGGATTCGGGCGGATAATTTTCGCTAGTTGAAGTGTGTGGTTTTCCGCACAGGTACTGAGTGCCTCTGTGCGAGAAATCGCACAATGTTAACGATAACATATTTTTGGTCATTAGAAACATCGCGTAAGCCATTGAAAGTATTATTTTAAATATCGATCTTAAAAACTGATTTGAAGCGTTTGCATTTCAAACAAGAAATAACATTAAATATCACCAGCCCCGCATGCGGGCTTTATTTCTTTGGGAGGAAATCAAATGAAATTATTTACCGCAGCGCTGACCGCGCTTACGCTTACTGTCTCAGCTGGTGCCGTTTCTGCGGCCTGTGATGATGGCGAAATCGTTATCAAATTCAGCCACGTGACAACAGAAGCAACGCAAAAAGGCAAAGCAGCCGTCCAATTGATGAACCGTGTCAATGACGAAATGAATGGCAAAGCCTGTATGGAAGTTTTCCCGAACTCGACATTGTATAACGATGACGCTGTTCTAGAGGCAATGTTGCAGGGCGACGTACAGCTTGCAGCGCCGTCTTTGTCAAAATTCGAGCAATTCACAAAAGTATTCCGCTTGTTCGATATCCCGTTCATGTTCAAAAACATGGCAGCTGTTGATGAGTTCCAAAACTCAGAAGCAGGTCAAGCGATGAAAGAGTCCATGGTGCGTCGTGGTTTGTTGGGTCTTGAGTTCTGGCACAACGGCATGAAGCAGTTCTCGGCAAACAAGCCGTTGATCGATCCATCTGACGCCGCTGGCCTGAAATTCCGTATTCAGCCATCAGAGGTTATCAAAGCACAAATCGCAGCTTTGAACGCAAGCCCACAGCCAATGGCATTTTCCGAAGTCTACGGCGCGCTACAAACGGGTGTCGTTGACGGACAAGAAAACACATGGTCCAACATCTACACGAAAAAGTTTTTCGAAGTTCAAGATGGCGTAACCGAAACAAACCACGGTTTGATCGACTATATGTTGGTAACATCTGTGGATTTCTGGGATGGTCTGCCTGACGATGTGCGTACACAATTGACCACAATCATCAACGAAGTAACCGTGAAAAACAATGCTGAAGGCGGAGACACCGATGCCAAAGCGCGCCAAGCGGTTTTGGATGCGGGCACAACAATTCGCGAATTGACTGCAGAACAGCGCCAAGCATGGGTTGATGCGATGAAACCAGTTTGGGGCCAATTCCTAGAGGATATTGGTCAAGAAAACATCGACGCTGCGCAAGCGATCAACGCAAAGAATTAATCTTAATGCTTTGTTCCCGAACCTTTCTGAACGATGGGTTCGGGATTTTTGTATCTTAGCTAGAATTGGGGGGAGAGATGTCGTCATCTCGCTATCAACCCGCAGGAGCAATTGGCAGATTTGTTCATAATTTCGAAGAAATCGCCATAGCCGCTTTGCTGGGTCTCATGACGCTGGTCACATTTGTGAATGTCGTGTTACGCTATGGATTTGATACTGGGCTTATCTGGGGCCTTGAACTTGTCACTTTTATGTTTGCGTGGCTTGTTTTGCTGGGCATCAGCTATGCCGTAAAGATGACTGCTCATTTGGGTGTTGATGCCTTGATCAACGCGTTGCGCCCGACGCGTCGTAAATTTCTTGGCCTGTTGAGCGCGCTCTTGTGTATAGTTTACGCGTTTTTGTTGTTGAAAGGTGCGTGGGACTATTGGGCGAATTTTGCCAACCTGCCACAGACGACCGGGCGTTGGTTTCCAACAGGCTTGGAAGAGATGAAACGCACATCCTATCGCGCGTGGTACACGGTGATTGATATTCCGCTACCAGAATGGTTGCGTTGGTTAGAGCCATTGATGAATGAAGGCGAAGAATACGAGAAACTGCCTCGTTTCATCCCATATGCAATGTTGCCAATTGGCATGGCGTTGCTGTTGTTTCGCTTTGTTCAGGCCGGGATTTTGATCATGCAAGATAAAACAGATCGATTGATCGTGAGCCATGAAGCAGAAGATGCTGTTGCAGACATCAAACATATGAATAGTGAGGCGTAAATCATGGAAGTTGCAGCATTATTTATTTTAATTATCGTTCTTCTGGTCATCGGCGTACCGATTGCGGTGGCCTTGGGTTTGTCGTCAATCATGTTCTTGTTGGTGCTCAGCGACACCTCGCTGGCGTCAATCGCGCAATCGTTTTTCCAAGCGATGGCTGGGCATTACACGTTATTGGCTATCCCGTTCTTTATTTTGGCCAGCACATTCATGTCGACGGGCGGTGTCGCAAAACGGATCATTCGTTTTTCGATTGCGATTGTTGGACACTTTCCGGGTGGTCTGGCGATAGCGGGCGTATTCGCTTGTATGATGTTTGCGGCTTTGTCGGGATCGTCGCCGGCCACGGTTGTGGCCATCGGGTCGATCGTTATCGCGGGCATGCGTCAGGTTGGATATTCAAAAGACTTTGCCGCAGGCGTCATTGCGAATGCTGGAACCTTGGGCATCCTGATTCCACCATCGATTGTTATGGTTGTTTACGCATCGGCGACCGACGTTTCTGTTGGACGGATGTTTCTTGCTGGCGTTATTCCGGGTCTTTTGGCGGGCACAATGCTGATGATTGCCATCTATGTGTTTGCTCGGGTCAAGAACCTGCCCAAGGGGGATTGGAAAGGCTGGGGTGAGGTGGCCGCATCAGGGCGCGAAGCAATTTGGGGTCTTTTCCTGATTGTGATCATTTTGGGTGGCATCTACGGTGGCATCTTTACCCCGACCGAGGCCGCCGCCATGGCCGCAGTCTATGCATTCTTGATCGCGAACTTTGTGTATCGAGACATGGGCGTGTTTTCGAGAGAGGCTCCAAAGGCTGGCAATTTCGCCCCGATCACCGTTTTGGGGGGTGTGGCAATCGGCTTGGCGGTTTGGGCAATCTTTGGCATCGACCTTGGTCAATCCACTTTGATCGGTTTTGCGCTTGCGGCAGGGATAGCGGTCATTGACACGCTGCGCCATGGTGCTCTTCCTGTTCCGCGTCACATTGCGGGTGATTTGATGCGGATGGTTGCAACCTTGTTCCACAAAGATACCAAAAACACCCTGTTCGAAGCTGGTAAAATGACGGTCACTTTGATGTTTATCATCGCCAACGCGCTGATCCTGAAACACGTTTTGACCGATGAACAAATCCCGCAAAAGATCACTGAAATGATGTTGGCCTATGGGTTTGGTCCGATCATGTTCTTGATTGTTGTGAACGTCATTTTATTGATTGGCGGTCAATTTATGGAGCCATCGGGCCTGATCGTGATTGTTGCGCCACTGGTCTTTCCGATTGCGATTGAATTGGGGATTGATCCGATCCATCTTGGCATCATCATGGTCGTCAACATGGAAATCGGAATGATCACGCCGCCAGTCGGATTGAATTTGTTCGTGACATCGGGTGTCGCAGGGATGCCAATGATGAGTGTTGTGCGCGCAGCACTTCCATTCTTGGCTGTATTGTTCGTCTTTTTAATAATGGTGACTTACATCCCCATCTTATCGACGTTCCTGCCGACCTATTTCATGGGACCAGAGATCATTACAAAATGATATGATTTAAATTGGCGCCGTGGGGCGCCAATTTTTTTTCTAATATGCCGACAGTTTAACAACTATGCGTTTTCAAGTGCTCGGATAATTGGACCAAAATCTTGCGCTTTTAGGGATGCACCGCCAACCAATGCGCCATCAACGTTGGGAACAGCGAATATTTCGGCGGCGTTTGATCCTTTGACCGATCCACCATAAAGCAACCGCATTTCAATCGCCTGTGAACCAAACCGCTGCTGCACAGTTGCGCGGATGAAATCGTGGGTTTCGGTGATTTGATCAATCGTCGGGATTAATCCCGTTCCGATGGCCCAGACGGGTTCATATGCGATCACTGTGTTTTGTGCAGTTGCCGTTGATGGAACCGACCCTGCCAATTGTTTGCCCAAAACATCAAGGGTTGCGCCGCTGTTGCGTTCGTCCAACGTCTCGCCAATGCAGATGATCGCAATCAGCCCAGCGTAATGTGCAGCCCGGGTTTTGTCGTGGATCTGGGCGTCTGTTTCCCCGTGATCTTGGCGGCGCTCTGAATGCCCCGTAATCACATAGCATGCGCCTACATCGCAAATCTGCTTGGCAGAAATATCGCCGGTGTGTGCGCCTTTGTCAGCCGCATGACAATCTTGAGCACCGATCGCAATCGGTCCCGAAATCGCCACCGCCGGCGCGATAAGTGTGGCAGGGGGGCAAATTAGAATATCGACAGACGGCTCTGGGTGCGTCTGGGCAATGTTTGCAATTTCCGTCAAATCAGCCAGAACGCCATTCATTTTCCAGTTGCCTGCCGCTAACTTGCGCATAATTTCCCCCTTTTTCAAATTTGCCTTCTGTGTGCTTGTAGCATAGATAGGCGGCGAAACAACTGACGAAAGAATTTGAGGCAAACATGATCCCTAAATTGGATGCACAAAAGATAAAGCAGCGTGATGCAGATACAATGGCAAAGCTGAAATTAGGCATTGATAGTTACGGATTTTTGATCGTTGAGAATACAGATATTTCATCGGCAGAGATTTTGCAGGTCATTGACATGTACCGCGCTTTTTTCCATCTGGATCCCTTTGAAAAGGCACGTGTTGACATGGCGCAGACTGGATCAAATCGGGGGTGGGGTGCACCACAGTCTGAACAGGTCGATCCAAAAGCAAATCCTGATTATAAAGAAGTTTTTGATTGCGGGTTTGAAATTGACGCCGCTGATCCGATGGCGCAATATTCCGTCTATGCCCCAAATATGTGGCCACGAACGCCCAACGGGTTCAAAGATGTGATCACGGGCTATTATGTGAAATCAATGGGCGTTGCTTTGGATCTTTTGTCGGCGATTGCAGACGTCTTAGAATGCGATAGCAGCTATTTTGATGACAAGTTTTCCAAGCCTATGGCGCTGTTGCGCGGAAACTATTACCCCGCACGGCCAAGCTGGGCAGGGGAGAACGATTATGGAATTGCTGAACATACCGATTATGGCTGTGTGACATTGCTAGCAAGTGATGGCATCGCTGGGCTTGAGGCCAAGACAACATCGGGTGATTGGATTGCCATCACAGCCGAACCAGGTGAATTCATTATCAATTTTGGCGAAATGCTTGAGATTTGGACCAATGGACGGGTAGGGCGACGCCGCATCGTGTGCGCGGGACTTCGCAAGAACGGATTTCAGTTCCCTTGTTTTTTAACCCCAACTACGACACCAATGTCGCCCCGTGGGGCGCACAAGAAACCGTGAGTGCCGGTGAACATTTGACCAAGCGGTTTAATGAAACCTATCTGCATCTGAAAGACGGATCGCAGCCCAAAGCGGTTGCCAAACTTGCCAGTTAGATATCGAATTTAATCGACTCGCCGCATCCACAGGCTTCGGTCACGTTGGGATTGTTGAATTTGAAACCGGATTCAAGCAAACTGATCTCGTAATCGATTTGCGTACCAAACAAAAACATTTGTGCCATCGGGGCGATTAACACCCGGGCACCGTCTTGTTCGACAACCTCGTCATGCGGGTCGGTCGTATCGACGTATTCAAGGGTGTATTCCATCCCTGCACAGCCACCCTTTTTCAAGCCAAGGCGCAGGCCATAATGCCCGCCACGTTCCATCAGGGATGAAATTTGTTTAACTGCCGCTGGCGTTAATGAAACAGGTGCTTTTCCGGGGATCGAGAACATGTGTGTGTACCTGCTGTTTGCGTGGTTACATAAAACCCAATTCTAGTCTGGCTTCGTCGCTCATCATGTCCATGCCCCATGGTGGTTCCCATGTGAGCTGTACTTCGACATGTTGAACGCCGGCAACGGGCGTGACCGCTTCGCTAACCCAGCCTGGCATTTCGCCCGCAACGGGGCATCCTGGCGCAGTCAGTGACATGACAACCCGCACCACGTTTTCATCATTTATATCAATGGTATAAATCAGCCCGAGATCAAAGATGTTTACTGGAATTTCAGGGTCATAGACCGTGCGACATGCTTCGACCACTGCGTCATACAGCGGATGATCTGTCGATGAGGGTTCAATCAAAGGAGTGCCCTCAATTGGGTGCATAGCGGTGGTCATTTTCTGTTCCGTCTTATTACCTGACAAAACATATAGGGTATTCTCGTCTAAACGTCCAGTACTGCAACGCAGAAAGGTTACGCCTAGGGCAATGCCAAATTCGCGACCTGCTCTGCAATTGGTAACGTGTTCATCGGGTTCATTTCATTAGAAATACCTTCGACATCATCGATGTTGCGCCACACGTCATTGTTGAAAATTTCCAGCGCTGAAAAGTTTCTTTTATACCCCATCTTGTCGCTGCCAGGCACCCAATAGCCCAGATAAACATATGGCAGGTTGCTCGCGCGCGCCAATTCGATATGGTCCAAAATAATGTAGGTGCCCAGTGATCGTTTATGGTGGTCAGGATCAAAGAACGAATACACCAAGCTTAGGCCATCATCCAAAACATCCGTCAGGCAGCACCCAATTAAAGACGTACCATTAAAATATTCAATCAGCCGCGTTTTGATCGGTGTTTCCTCGATCATTGCGGCAAATTCAAAGACATCCATGTCCGCCATGCCGCCGGTTGAATGGCGTTGCGATAAATATTTTTTAAACAGCTCAAACTGTTCCTCAGTTGCCCATGGTGACCGCATAAACCGCATCATTGACGCGTTTTTGCGTGAAACCCGGCGTTGCGCTGATGACGGTTCAAAATCGGCAACCCGAATGCGGGCAGACATGCATGCACAGCATTCAACGCAGGATGGGCGGTACAAAACATTTTGCGAACGTCTGAACCCCTGTTTTGACAAGGTATCGTTTAATTTCTGTGCATTATCGCATTGCAACGACGTAAACAGCTTACGTTCCTGCCGATCGTTCAAATAAGGGCAGGTCTGTGGTGCCGTCACATAAAACTGCGGCGCGATGGGCAAAGAATGTCTCATGCGCAAAATGTATCAAGGCCACGAATGGGATGCAATTGAAATTCATGGCCCAGATTTATTTAATAAAATCAATCAGTAACGTCGATTGATCATTGTTGTGCCTAAAATCAAGTCGGTCACGCCTTTTCCGGAGCTGTGAGTCGCCATCAAAATACAGGACACAAGTTGGATAAACGGTAGCGCAAAAGAAATGTATAGTCCTGTGGTATGCAAAAGCGCTCCAAACATTTCCAGCTTTTGGTCGTCACTTTGACGCAGTTCGATCGCCATCATGCGCATCCCAAGTGTCGCAGAGCCTGAGGCCAAGGTGATTACACGATATACAAAACCTACAATGGCAACGAACAGCGGGAAAAAGAACAATGCTGTAAACGCAGTGAGGGGCGTAAGGATTGCGCCAATGATAACGATCAAGGCTAGGTCGATGATCCAAGCGATCAATCGTTTTGGGGCGACGCTTTCATAAAACTCTGGGTGGGTTTCGGGATGCGGTAACATATCAGTATCTCTTTAAATAGCGCCCCCCGGGATTGGGGGACACAGGAATTATGCGTTTTGTTTGTCGCGTTCGTTCAAGAATTCGTCAAATTCCGCTTTGTCTTTTGCCTTGCGAAGGCGGTTCATAAACTCTTCGAAATCTTTTTGTTCTTGTGCCAAACGGTCCAGCGTATCCATGCGATAGGCATCAAAGGCCGAATTTCCGCTGGTCTTCCAATGCATACGGTGTGCACGACGATGAGAATTGCAAGAGGATGTGAACATTTTTTTACTCCAAATCATATAGGCAAGAAGGGCAAGTCCAACTGGCCAGAAAAAGATTAATCCAAGCACTGTTGCACCGATCCAAGCCCCTTTACCTTTACGGTCAAGCCAGCCTTCGGATCGTTCAAACCAATTTGGTTTGGCAAAAGAGGCTGGAATATCAGCGGCAGTCGTCATTTTTTTCTCCTTTAGACAATGTGAATGCTTTTCACATTAAGACAAATGGGTAGGGGGTGATGACTTGCCAAGGGGTAATGTAAATTATTTTTACATTATTTTATTAAATTAATTAAATTCAATGATTTGCGCATTGATAATCTGTGCTAACTTGCTTGGTTGAACCGAAAAAACGTGGTTTGGTGTGCCAGCGGCCACCCAGATTTCTTCAAACTCGATCAGGCGTGGATCCATAAATGTGCGACTGGGGCTCAGATGGCCGATAGGGGAAACACCCCCAATCGCAAACCCCGTCTTTTGACGAACCACTGTGGCATCAGCCTTTATCATTTCTTCGCCCGCAATTGCTGAGGCTCTTGTTATGTCAACGCTATTACCACCAGCGGTTAGAAACAAATAAACATCCTGTGTCTTGGCCCCTTGAAAGATAATGGATTTCCCGATTTGATCTACGCCACAGCCAACTTGTTCTGCGGCCATCTGTGCGGTTTTGGCCAATCCTGTTTCACGAATGTTGTCTGACAATCCTGCGGCATTGATTGCTGCTTTGACACGGTTCAAACTTTTGCTCATTGTCGATCTTACCAGTTTATTAAGGAGCCATGATGACTTTTGCCCGATCACTTAGCCATAGTCCACACCCCTATGACGTGGCGATGGCAGCCGATACAGTCAAGGGCTTGGACGTCACGGGCGAATTGCGTGAATTTTTGTCGTCAGTGGGCGGATGTAGCCCCTATCTAAAATCGCTGATTCAAAAGGAACAGGATTGGCTTTTGCCAGCGCTTGTTGATGGTGGCGATGTAATATCGGTGGAATACGATCGCCTGCGTGCGCTGTCCTATGACCATGTGTCTGCCGGCCTGCGTCAAGCAAAGCGGCGGATCGCTCTCTATGTTGCTTTGTGTGATCTGGGTCACGTATGGCCACTGGAAAAGGTGGTTTCAACCTTGACTGATTTTGCTGATTTGTCTGTGACGCTCGCGTTAAATGCTGCGCTTGGCACCGAACTTGCGCGCGGCCGGATCCCTGGTTTTGACACAGACCAAGACCCACAGCAAATGGGGTATTTCGTGCTTGCGATGGGCAAGATGGGGGCGCATGAACTAAACTATTCATCCGATATCGATCTGATTTGTCTGTTTGACGAAGCGCGCTATGATGCATATGATTTTTTTCAGGCGCGCAGTCGCTTGATCAAAGCGACCAAATCAATGTCGGCACTATTGAATGACTTTACGCCCGATGGTTATGTCTTTCGCACCGATTTAAGGTTGCGACCCGATCCAGCTGTAACACCTGTTTGCATGGGCATAGATGCGGCGGAAAGGTATTACGAATCTTTAGGGCGCACTTGGGAACGCGCCGCCTATATAAAAGCGCGTGTTTGCGCGGGCGACCAAACCACGGGGCAACGGTTTTTGAAAAATATGGCGCCGTTTGTGTGGCGCAAGCATTTGGATTTTGCAGCGATCGAAGATGCACATAGATTGCGCCTGCGTTATCGCGAACACAAAGGGACGGGTGGGCCTATCACCTTAAGTGGGCATAATATGAAGCTCGGGCGTGGCGGTATACGCGAGATTGAGTTTTTCACCCAAACGCGCCAGTTGATTGCCGGCGGACGTGACCCATCTTTGCGGTGTCGTGGCACGCTCGAAGGTTTGGATCGCTTGGCTGATCAGGATTGGATTGATCGTGACACAGCGATGCGCTTGTCTAATCATTATCGCGCCCATCGTACGGTCGAACACAGATTACAAATGATCAATGATGCTCAAACCCATGATCTGCCGCAAACTGACGATGGGTTTGAACGGCTTGCCGCTTTGATGGGGCAATCGGCAGCGGATCTTAGATCAAATCTGCGCGAGCGATTAGAAGATGTCCATCACACAACCGAAGGGTTTTTTACACCTTCCAACCCAACTGTAACGGCAGACGCAAACCCACAAGAAGCAGAAATCATTGCCCGCTGGCCGTCTTATGCCGCCTTGCGCAGTGAACGTGCCGAGGCGATTTTTGATCGATTGCGTCCCGAAATCCTGACACGGCTGAGAAATGCCGCCAAACCAGACGAAGCACTTTTGTCATTTGATCGGTTTCTGAAAGGGCTTCCCGCGGGCGTACAGTTATTTTCTCTGTTCCAATCCAACTCCCAATTGATCGACCTGTTAATTGATGTGATTGGGACAGCGCCTGCGTTGGCGGCCTATCTGTCGCGCAACGCCCAAGTTTTGGATGCGGTGATTGGTGGGTCCTTTTGGGATCCTTGGCCAAGTATCGATACGCTGGCGGCGGATTTGACGATGCGATTGACCCGCGAAGGCGATTATGAACACAAACTAGACGGCACGCGGCGTTGGGGAAAAGAATGGCATTTCCGTATTGGCGTGCATTTATTGCGCGGTATCATCGATGCGCAAACCGCGTCGCGCCAATATGCAGACTTGGCGCAGGCCATGCTCCAGGGACTTTGGCCTGAGGTCATGTCTGAATTTGCCCGAAAACATGGACCAGCGCCCGGTCGCGGTGCTGTCGTGTTAGGGATGGGTTCGCTAGGAGCAGGGCGCCTTCATGCAAATTCAGATTTGGATATGATCGTCATTTATGACGCGCAAGGTATTGATATATCAGACGGAAAGCGCCCATTGAATGCACGCACATATTACGCGCGTCTCACACAGGCTCTGATTACTGCAATGACTGCGCCTATGGCAGAAGGGCGTTTGTATGAGGTGGACATGCGGTTGCGTCCGTCAGGGAACAAAGGTCCTGTGGCGACATCTTGGGATGCTTTTCAAAGCTATCAACAGAACGAGGCGTGGATTTGGGAACATTTGGCGTTGTCGCGTGCGCGCGTGGTCGCAGGCCCGTCCGCCTTGGCGCGCGATGTAGAACGTCTAAGAGCAGGGTTGATGGGCGGGCGCGATGCCGACCACGTCAGCCAAGCATTGTCAAAAATGCGGGCGCGGATTGCTGCGGTCAAGGGCGACGATGATCCATGGCAGATAAAGGTCGGTGCAGGCCGCCTGCAAGATATCGAGCTTTTTTCACAAATGGGTGCCTTGATTGCAGGATCTGATCAACGCGATGTCGCGTCTGGTTTAAGATGTGCAAAAGATATCGGTGTGATCACCGATGCGGATCGCATAGAGCTTGAGGCGACATATGATTTATTTTGGCGGCTACAGGTTGCATCACGTCTTTTGTCGGAAAACCGCATGAACCCTGCCGAAACGGGGGCCGCCGGACAGGAATTTCTATTGCGCTTGGTCGGGTGTCGCGATTTGACCGAATTAGAGGCCAAAATGATCCAGCAGGCGCACATAAGTCAGGCCATAATCGACCGAGCCTTGCCCGAGCCAAAGGAGGACACCGATGAAAGGTGACGCAATTGATCCCAAAGCGCTGATCAGAGAAGCCTATGCCATCGACGGAATTACCCTGTCCGAATGTCGAAGTATTTTTTTGGATTGGGCCTTGAGTGTTCCTTTAGACAGTGACACCAAGGATCTTATTGTAAAATTACTAGAGCGTTATCAACCTGATGCGCCAGATCACCCGATGACTGTGACCTTGGCAGAGGGCTTGGAAACTATGAGCAAGCCGCGTCGTCGCGGCGGGTGGCGAAGCCGCGAGCGTTGAATTTTTCTTAAGATATCGGATCGCTGACGCGTTTCGATCGCTGCGGCGACTTTGCCCCCGGACACCCAGCGTATTTCATCAAAGATGACAATATCGGTGCCTAAATCGATAGTTTTGTCCCATGACTGCCGCGTTCGCGATAGGGCGTCGTCGAATAATGCGCGCGGTAACATTTTGAAAAATGCGAAGGCGATGCAAAGCCGCAGGCCAAGGCCACGTTGATCACACTCATGTCGGTTTGCATCAAAAGATTGCGGGCTTTTTGCAGGCGCAATTCCATGTAATAGCGTTTTGGACTGCGGCTGAGGTAACGGCGGAACAACCGTTCAAGTTGCCGCGTGGACATACCAACGTTTTTGGCCAAGGTCGCGGGACTGATCGGTTCCTCGATATTTTGCTCCATCATTTGGATGACTTGGCTCAGTTTTGGATGCCGCACGCCGATGCGTGTCGGAACAGACAGGCGTTGCGTGTCTTGGTCGGTGCGGATCGAGCTATAGATCATTTGATCTGCAACCGCGTTTGCCAATTCTTCACCATGATCATCTGCGATGATTTTCAGCATCAAATCAATCGACGATGTGCCGCCCGCCGTTGATAACCGGTTCCCATCGACAACAAACACCGATTTCGTCAGATTAACCTCAAGAAACTCTTCGGAAAAACTGTCTTGGTTTTCCCAATGGATTGTCGCACGCTTTCCATCCAGCAGTCCTGCTTTTGCCAACGGATAAGCCGCGGTACAAAGGCCGCCCATGGTAAGGCCACGGCGCGCTTCGCGACGGATCCAATTCAATAACCGTTTTGTCGTTGCGCTTTGAATATTCATGCCACCACAAAGTATTGCGATGTCGTCACGATGCAATTCAACCAAATCATCATCCAGTTTGAAAACTGTACCGGCAGAACATCCCACCTCTTGGCCGCCATCGCCTATGAATTTCCAGCTATAGAGTTCACGATTTGCCATGCGATTTGCGATGCGCAATGCATCTAGGGCCGAAGCAAACGACAGCAATGTGAAATTTTCCATCAACACAAAAACAAAGCGCTTTGGCGCTTTGGGGGCTGTGTCAACTTCGATTATTTGCCGCGTTGCTTTCATTTTTTACCTGCACATGCTGAGTCTTAACTTACACATGCTCAAAACTTCCCGTTCGCGTCAAGAGATGTCGTAAATTTACCCATGGCCCTTTGGGATATCGCAGTATATAAGCCCAATATTGATATCGCTAATGCATGGAGTACACAATGAGCGAATGGCAAAAAACCAATTGGCGCAACAAGCCACGGGTTCAGATGCCTGATTATACGGATCAGGAGGCGCTGAATGCAGTCGAAAGTCAGCTGTCACATTATCCGCCGCTTGTTTTTGCGGGCGAAGCACGGAATTTGAAAAAACAATTGGCTGCGGCATCGCGTGGTGACGCATTCCTGTTGCAGGGCGGGGACTGTGCGGAAAGCTTTGCACAATTTACCGCAGATGGCATTCGCGACACGTTCAAGGTTATGTTGCAAATGGCGATGGTTCTGACCTATGGCGCAAAGGTGC
>Ga0181607_10001834_pt1 | contig 18952 bp, 16 predicted proteins | sample 041ome_9_FD_132420 | JGI IMG/M metagenome (GOLD analysis project Ga0181607, IMG submission 132420) | Coastal salt marsh microbial communities from the Groves Creek Marsh, Skidaway Island, Georgia - 041413US metaG (megahit assembly) | ecosystem: Environmental > Aquatic > Marine > Intertidal zone...
AATGCTCGAGCATTATGGCGAGAATGTCGGCACCAAGATCGCCCGCAAGCATCTTGGCTGGTACACCAAGGGCCTGCACGGCTCGGCTGACTTCCGCAACAAGGTGAACTTCATCGACGATCCGAAAGTGGTTCTCGATGAAATGGAGCGGTTCTACGAGCCATTCGTAAGGCGCAAGGCGGCGTGAGCCAGCAGGTCGAAGGTGTTCCGGGTGCTGCCGAGCAGATTGCCGGGCTTACCTTCGCCATGCTGGTGGTGACACCCGATCTTGCAGTCAAATCCGTAAACCCTGCCGCAGAAAACCTGCTGGGCCGCAGTGCCCGGCGATTGGTGGGTCAGGATATCGTCGATGTGCTCGATTTCGGCGAACCCGAAATCGCCAAGCGCATTCGCCGCGGTGAAGAGCAGTTGATTGCTCGGGGCCTTCCCCTTAAATCTGGCGACAAGACCGTCAGCGTAAACCTGACCATTTCTCCGCTGCAGACCCACCCGGGATGGCGCGTGGTCACGCTATCCGATGCAGGGCAGGGTGAACGCTTCGGTGACGAAGAACGCCGCGCCAATCTGCGCGGCCCTGCCGTTTTGGCCCACGAAATCAAGAACCCGCTCGCTGCGATCAAGGGAGCTGCGCAGCTTGTGGCTCGCAAGCTGGAAGAGAAGGATCGCCACCTTACCAGCCTGATTGCCGACGAGGTGGATCGCATTGCCTCGCTTATCGACCGGATGCAGCGGCTTGGCCGCGAAAAGGCGGAACCGGTGGCCCCGGTGAATCTCCATTCCGCCATTCACCGCGCCCTCAACACCGTGCGTGCGGCCAGCGACCACCCCTTCCGTGTGCGCGAGGAATTCGATCCGTCTCTTCCGGAGGTGCTCGCCAATGAAGGGGCGCTGGTGCAGGTTCTCATCAACCTCATTTCCAACGCGCGCGATGCATGCGCGGGCAGGCAGCAGCCCGAAGTGATGATCCAGACGCGCTTCGTGAGCGGCCTTGTGATGAATGTGATCCGCCTTGGCAGGCCGGTAAAGCTGCCGATCGAAATCCAGGTCAGCGACAACGGGCCGGGCATCGACCCGGAATATGCCGAGCACATCTTCGAGCCCTTCGTTTCCAGCAAGCCCAGCGGGCAGGGGCTGGGTCTTGCGCTGGTGCAGAAGCTGGTCCGGGATATGGACGGGCGCATCAGCCACGACCGCGAAGATGCCAATGGCTGGACGCATTTCCGCATCCACCTGCCGATGGCGAAGTAAGAGAGGGAAGAGGGAAACCATGGCGAGACGCGCCCTTGTGGTTGAGGACGACACGTCCATCGCGCTGGTGATGACAGCGGCGCTGGAGGATGAGGCCTTCACGGTCGATCGCTGCGACAAGATTGCCGAGCGCGACAGGCTGCTCGCCGAAAACGAGTATGACGTGATGCTGACCGACGTCATCCTGCTGGATGGAGACGGGATCGAGACGCTAGGCCAGGTCACCGAAACCTATCCCGACATGCCGATCATCATCCTCTCGGCACAGAACACGCTCGATACGGCAGTGCGTGCCAGCGATACCGGCGCCTTCGAATATTTCCCTAAGCCTTTCGATCTGGACGAGTTGGTGAAGGCGGCAATCCAGGCTGCGGATTCACGCAATGATGCCGGGCATGAAGAGGCTGACGCCGGCGATGGCGTGCCCCTTATCGGTCGCAGCCAGCCGATGCAGGAAGTCTACCGCATGATCACGCGCGTGCTGCGCAATGATCTGTCGGTGCTGGTGTTGGGCGAATCCGGCACGGGCAAGGAACTGGTGGCAGAGGCAATCCACGAGCTTGGCTCGCGGCGGACCGGCCCCTTCGTGGCCGTGAACACGGCTGCCATCCCGCGCGAACTGATCGAAAGCGAGCTGTTCGGGCACGAGAAAGGCGCCTTCACCGGCGCTACCTGTCGCAATATCGGCAAGTTTGAAGAGGCAAGTAGCGGAACGCTGTTCCTCGATGAAATTGGCGATATGCCGCCGGAGGCGCAGACGCGCCTGCTGCGCGCCTTGCAATCGGGCCGTATCCGAAGGGTGGGCGGCGATCAGGAGATCGCGGTGGACGTGCGCATTATCGCTGCCACCAATCGCGCGCTCGAGCCGCTGATTGCGGCAGGCGGTTTTCGTGAGGACCTGTATTACCGCCTCAATGTTGTGCCTATCCAGTTGCCTGCGTTGCGTGACAGGACGGATGATATCGAGCCGCTGGCGCGGCATTTTCTTCGGCTTGCATCCAAGGAGGGTCTGCCGAAGCGCAGGCTTTCCTCCGACGCGGCACAATTGCTATCCCGTCAGCAGTGGCGCGGCAATGTGCGCGAATTGCGAAACTTCATGTTCCGCGCCGCCTTGCTTGCCCGTGAAGAGGAGATCGACAAGGGCGTTGTCGAAAGTCTGCTCCACAGCGGCGCGATGGAGAGCAGCTTGCCTGTGGACGGCAATATCGAGGCTGTAATCGGCCAGTGGCTGGCGGATGCCAATTTCCCGGCAGGCCAAGTATATCACGGCGCGCTGGCGGTGCTGGAAAAGCCCTTGTTCGAACATGCCCTGCGCCAGACAGGCGGCAACCAGCTGCGCGCGGCACAAGTGCTCGGGATCAATCGCAATACATTGCGCAAGAGACTAGGCGAACTGGACATCGATCCGGAAAACTTCATTGACGCGGGATAATCCTGCGCATTCGCGGACAAAAAGCTTGCAAATCGGCAACAGCAACGTTGTAAGCTTGCAACGTGGCCACGGACGCAACTCCTACCGCAACGGAACACACACCGCGCAAGCTTCCGCGGTGGTGGCGGCAGGCCCAGCTCACCGCAAGACGCATCAACCTTTTCCTGTGGCTGGAAGTGGCATGCTTCGCCGCGCTGCTGATCATGCTCTTCACGTCATATCTGGCGCTGGCCCGCATGTCGGACTCGGGCGAAATCGTGCCGTCAGCGCAAGCAGCGGCCATGCTGCTGGGAACGCTGATCCCGGCCCTTGGTCTGATCGTCCTGTGGGGCAGGCGCATCGCCATCAGGCGCGCTGGCAGCACCACCGCGCGTCTGCATGTGAACCTGGTGTTCTTCTTCTCGCTGATCGCCGCCATTCCAACGCTGTTCGTGGCGGTCTTCGCCTCGATCCTGTTCCAGTCCGGCGTTGAATTCTGGTTTTCGGACCAGCAGCGCGGCATCCTTGAAAATGCCAATGAGCTGGCTCGTGGCTATTATGACGAGAACCAGCGTTCGGTTGAAGCGGAGGCCATCGCCATGGCCGGTGACGTGCGGTTTCTGCTTGCCGAAATGCCAATCAGCAGTTCGGAATTCCAGGAGCAGTACTTCCTGCAGGTCTATTCGCGCGAACTGAGCGAAAGCGCGATCCTGCTGCTCACCCCCGAAGGCGAATGGCGCACTCCGGCAATCGTGCAGCCGGGTGAGGATTCGTCGCAGGACCGGATCACCCCCGAGGTGATGGATCGTCTGCGGGCAGGGGAGCAGGTGGTGGTGACCGCCACTGCCGAACGCACCGAGGCGGTTATTCCACTTGACCAGGAGGCTGGCCTCTACCTGTATATCGCCCGGGACTCGCTGGCAGGCGCTCTGGTTCAATGGGAGCGCGCGCAAAGCGTGGTCAGCTCGTACGAGGAACTGACCGAGCGAGCGCGCATCCTGCAATTGCAATTCAACCTGATGCTGTTCGGCGTCTCGCTGTTCCTCGTCGGGCTGGCCGTGTGGGCCGCACTGCGCTTTGCAGACAGGCAGGTGAAACCGCTCGCGGATCTTGTGAATGCAGCCGGAGAAATCGGCGCCGGCAACTACGCGATGCGCGTTTCAGGGCGCACCGGCACGGACGAAATCGGCCTGCTCAACCGCGCGTTCAACCGCATGTCCGCCCAGATCGAAACACAGACTGACGCGCTGATCGGCGCGAACCGCCAGCTAGGTGAACGCCGCGCCTTCATCGAAGCGGTGATCCAGTCCATCACCGCGGGCATCATTTCGGTGGATGCGCAGGGCGAAGTCCTGCTGATGAACAATTCGGCGCAAACGCTCCTGCTCGAAAAGCCCGGCCCCAGCATGGTCGGGCTAAAGCTTGAGGGCATCTCGCCGGAGATCGCTGCGCTAGTGGAAAACGAGGCCAGCAGCGGGCTGGTACAATACAGCAAGGACGGCGAACTGTTGACGCTTGCGGTGAAAGTGTCTCCAGCCACCGATGGCCACGTGATCACCTTCGAGGATATCACCCGTCAGCTGCTCGACCAGCGACAGGCCGCATGGTCGGATGTGGCGCGCCGCATCGCGCATGAAATCAAGAATCCGCTCACGCCGATCCAGCTCGCTACGGAACGTTTGAAGCGTCGCTACGGCAAGCAGATCGAAACAGATACCGAGCTGTTTGACGAGCTGACGGGCACGATCATCAGGCAGGTCGGGGACCTGCGAAAGATGGTGGACGAGTTCTCTTCCTTCGCGCGCCTGCCGAAGCCCGTTTTCCGGCACGAGGACGCCGTCGATCTCGTCCGGCAGGCGCTGTTCCTGCAGGAAGTCGGCAATCCGGATATCGACTACACCTTCGAAGCCACAGGCGAAGTGCCGTACATGGAATGCGATCGGCACCAGTTCGGACAGGCGATGACGAATGTCCTCAAGAACGCAGCTGAGGCCGTCGAGGCAAGGCGGCGCGATGCTGGCACGGATTTCCGCGGCAACATCGCCGTCGCCGTCACTCCGTTGAAGCACCATCTGCAAGTGACCGTGACAGACAACGGCGTGGGCCTGCCTGGCGGCCATGAGAACATCATGGAGCCATATGTCACCACGCGCGAGAAAGGCACCGGCCTTGGCCTCGCCATCGTGAAGAAAATCGTTGAGGAACATGGTGGCGAGCTTGGCCTTACCCATGCACCGCAAGGCGGCACCGTGGCCACGCTGTGCTTCGCCTTCAACCCTGCCGATATTGATACTGGAAGCGAGGCTGCCGAATGACAGCCAGGGAGACTGATTGATGGCGCTCGACATACTCGTTGTCGATGACGAGAAGGACATCCGCGAACTGGTGGCCGGCGTGCTCAGCGATGAGGGCTACGAATGCCGGACAGCAGGCGACAGCACCAGCGCGTTGAGAATGGTTGACGAGCGGCGGCCCAGCCTCGTGCTTCTCGATGTGTGGTTGCACGGCAGCCCGATGGACGGCATCGAAGTGCTCGATGCGATCAAGCAGCGCGAACCGGAAATGCCGGTGATCATCTTTTCAGGGCACGGCAACATCGACACTGCCGTTTCCGCCGTCAGTCGCGGCGCGATGGACTTTATCGAAAAGCCCTTCGAAGCAGAACGCCTTTTGCTGCTGGTAGAGCGTGCGACCGAAACAGAACGCTTGCGGCGCGAAAATGCACGGCTGCGCGAAGGCTTCAATTCCACCGATGAGTTCACCGGCAATTCCAACGTTATCAACCAGGTGCGCGCCACTCTTAAGCGAGTGGCCAATACCGGCAGCCGGGTGCTGATCAGCGGGCCGGGCGGGGCAGGCAAGGAAGTGGCGGCACGGCTGCTCCATGCGTGGAGCCCGCGGGCAAGCAATGCTTTCGTCACCGTGAACTCCGCCCGCATAACGCCCGAACGTTTCGAGCAGGAACTGTTTGGCGAAGAGGCGGAAGGCAAGCTGGTGCGTCCCGGCCTATTGGAAACGGCAGATGGGGGCACGCTCTATCTGGACGAGGTGGCAGACATGCCGCTGAGCACACAGGCGCGTATCCTGCGCGTCCTGACTGACCAGAGTTTCGTGCGCGTTGGCGGATCGCGGCAGGTGGGTGTGGACGTGCGCGTCGTATCCTCCACAGCGCGCGACCTTGAAGTAGAGATCGCCGAAAAGCGCTTTCGCGAAGACCTGTTCTACCGCCTGAATGTTGTCCCTATCGCCATACCTTCGCTGGCGGACCGGCGTGATGACATTCCCGCCCTGGCGAACCACTTTTTCACCCGTAACGCTCGCGAGCAGGGGCTGCAACCGCCGACTGTAACACCCGAGGCTGCGGCTGCGTTGCAAGCTTACGATTGGCCCGGCAATGTTCGCCAGCTGCGCAACGTGGTTGAACGCACAGTGATCCTTGCTCCGCGCGACAAGTTCGAGAAGATCGAACCCGACATGCTTCCTGCCGAGATCACTGGCGAAAGCGACGAGGGCGGGGGCGGCATGAGTTCGCTGATGGGTGTTCCCCTGCGCGAGGCGCGTGAGAGTTTCGAGCGTGAATATCTCCGCATCCAGATTCGCCGTTTTTCTGGAAACATTTCCAAGACTGCCGGCTTTATCGGGATGGAAAGATCAGCCTTGCACAGGAAATTGAAAATTCTGGGCATGGGCGACCGCAAGGATATTGCCGAAAAGCCCGACGAAAAATAATCTCGACCGTGAAAATTTCAGAGGAAACCGCATTCCAAAAGTGATATGGAGTCGGTGGACGATCGGTTGACCCTTGCTTGTCACAAGGGTCTGCCAGGATGCGCATTGCGACACAGCAATCGCCAAGAAAATTGGAGTCAAAAACATGACCAGGACGACACTTTCCGCACGTGCGAAGCCGGCATCCGAAGAAGAAGCCGCACCTGCCCCCGCACCCGTCCACAAAGGCGGCAATTTGCAGGACATCTTCCTGAATTACCTTCGGAAAGAGAAAATTCCCGTCACCATGTTCCTAGTGAAGGGCGTGAAGCTGCAGGGCATTGTTACCTGGTTTGACAACTTTTCGATCCTGCTTCGCAGGGACGGGCAGTCGCAGCTCGTCTACAAGCACGCCATTTCCACCATCATGCCCGGCCAGCCTGTTGATGCCGAGCAGTTCGGCGTGGGCGTGGAAGGTAACCGTCGGCAGCGCCAGTTGCAGGACATTTTCCTCACCCGCGTGCGCGAAGCAGGCGTGCAGGTCACCATGTTCCTGATCAACGGCGTGATGCTGCAGGGTCGCATTGCCAGCTTTGACCTGTTCTGCATGCTGCTTGAGCGTGACGGTTTCGTTCAATTGGCCTACAAGCACGCCGTCTCCACCATCCAGCCCGCTGTGAATGTCGAGCTGAGTGGGGAGTTTGACGACGATGAAGGCGACGACGACTGATATTCGATAATGAAGAGGTAGAGGGCGAGGTAACCCGCGGTGCGCGGGCCCTTGTGGTGTGCCCGGACATCCGCCAGCACCGCTCCAGCCAGGACCCCGAAGCAAGGCTGGAGGAGGCGAGGGGGCTTGCTCTCGCAATCGGCATCGTAGTCGCCGAAAGTTATATCCTGCCCGTGCGCGATGTACGGCCGAATACGCTGTTCGGTGAAGGCCAGGTCCAGCGCATGGTCAGCGATTGCGAACTGGCGGAAGCTGAGCTGGTGATCGTGGATGGTTCGCTGTCGCCGATCCAGCAGCGCAACCTTGAAGACAAGCTCAAGCGCAAGGTGATCGACCGCACCGGCCTCATCCTTGAAATCTTCGGGGAACGCGCATCCACGGCTGAAGGCCGCTTGCAGGTCGAACTCGCGCATCTCGATTACCAGCAGAGCCGTCTTGTCCGCAGCTGGACCCATCTTGAGCGCCAGCGTGGCGGCTTCGGCTTCCTCGGCGGGCCGGGCGAAACGCAGATCGAGGCTGACAGGCGCATGATCCGCAACCGCATGGCCAAACTGCGTCGCGAGCTGGAGCAAGTGCGCAAGACCCGTGAACTGCATCGCAAACGGCGGGGAAGGGCGCCCTGGCCGGTCATCGCACTCGTCGGCTATACCAACGCCGGAAAATCAACTCTGTTCAATCGGGTAACCGGCGCGGACGTGATGGCGGAAGACCTGCTGTTTGCCACGCTTGACCCGACCATGCGGGCGATTTCGCTGGCCGGAGTGGAGAAGGCCATCCTGTCAGACACGGTTGGCTTCATTTCCGACCTGCCGACACAACTTGTCGCCGCTTTTCGCGCTACGCTGGAAGAGGTAACTGCGGCGGACATCATCGTCCACGTGCGCGATATCGCCAATCCTGACACTGCGACACAGAAGGCCCAGGTTCTCGCCGTGTTGGCGGATCTTGGCGTGATCGACGGTGAGGAAGGCGAAAGCACGATCCCGATCATCGAGTTGTGGAACAAGTGGGACCTTCTGGACGAAGATCGCCGTTCGGATCTCGAAGTTGTCGCTGCAGCGGACGAGGACATCCTGCCCATGTCGGCCATCACCGGCTTTGGTGTTGATGCGGTGATGGAGCGGCTCGGATCGTTGCTGACCGGAGACGCGCGCACCCATGAAATCATTGTTCCGGCGAGTTACGGGCAAAAGATTGCATGGCTCCATGCCCACGGCGACGTGCTGGAAGATATCGACGGTGGCGAGGGCGCGGATGGCCCGACAAGGAAGCTGGTCGTCCGGCTGACAGCGCGGGAATTCGGTCGCTACTCCTCGATGGAGCCCCATCAGGCATAATATCGGCGGGCTGGATTAGCGCTCCTTGCGCTTCGCTTCCTGCCAATGGGCTTCCTGCTCTTCGAGAGAAAGGCTGGCGAAATTCTCTCCCTTGCTGGCGGTCTGCTCCTCCATTGTCCTGAAACGTTTTTCGAACTTGGCGTTGGCGGCGCGCAATGCTTCTTCAGGATCCACGCCGTAGCGCCGGACAACATTGACCGCGGCAAACAGGAGATCGCCCGCTTCGATCAGGCGCTCGCTTTCGGGAGCTTCGTCTAACTCCCGCATCTCTTCGTCCACCTTGGCGCGAGGACCGTTGACGTCCGGCCAGTCAAAACCAACGCGTGCGGCACGCTTTTGCAGTTTCTCGGCACGCATCAGAGCCGGCAATGCCTGGGCAACGCCGTCAAGTGCACTGGTCGCGCCTTTCTCTGCGCGTTCGGCTTCTTTCAGTTCCTCCCAGCGTGCTTTCTGGCCTGTTTGTGGTTCGTCAGCGAAGATATGCGGATGGCGTGTTATCATCTTGTCGGAGATTGAGGCCGCCACATCCTCGAAACTGAAAAGTCCGGCTTCTTCAGCCATGCGAGCGTGGAAAACAACTTGCAGCAGTAGATCGCCAAGTTCTCCGCGCAAGTCATCCATGTCGTTGCGCTCGATGGCATCGGCAACCTCATAGGCTTCCTCGATCGTGTACGGCGCGATGGTGGCGAAGTCCTGCGCGATATCCCAGTCACATCCGGTATCCTTATCGCGGAGCCGGGCCATGATGGAGAGGAGGCGGTCGATCTGTCTGGTCATTTGCTCGGGGTGATAATATATATTATGTTAAACATAGGAACGGAGCGGATGGGCATTTCGCGCCCTCCTGCGGCCGTCATAGCTGCAACACCATGCCGTCATAACCCACCAGCACGTCCTTTGGTGTTTCTGCTGACAAGCTGGCGTAATCCATACTCTTGTCGAGATGCGTCAGCACCAGCTTGCGCGCCTTGCATCGCCGAGCAAGATCGATTGCCATCGTCAGATGCGCATGTGTTGGATGCGGTTCCCGGCGAAGGCAATCACAAACGAGCACATCGACGCCTTTCAGCATCGCCAGCATGGCATCGGTAATCTCGCTGAAATCGGTCGTGTATGCGATTGATTGTCCGTCTGCTTCAAAGCGATATCCGGTGCACTTGGTAGGACCGTGCGGCATCTCGACGCTCTCGACGGAAAAGCCTGCGTGAATTCGTAGTTTCTCAAGATCCTGCAGTTCCACGATACTGGGATAACCAAATTCACCGCTGAAGACATAGCTGAAACGGTGTTTCAGGCGTCGAACAGTCTCTTGGGAAGCAAAACCCGGGATCGGCGCCGCTCTTCCGAAGCGCAAAGGCCGCAAGTCATCGATACCGTGGCAATGATCTGCGTGATCATGTGTCCAAAAAACGCCATCTATCTTGCTGATATCGTTAGCAAGAAGTTGCTGACGCAAGTCTGTAGACGTGTCGACAAGAAGCTTCGTGCCAGCACCGGATTCCACAATGATAGAGACCCTTGACCGGCGGTTCTTCGGTTCATTCGGATCGCATTCGCCCCAGTCGTTGCCGATGCGTGGAACGCCGGTTGAGGTTCCGCAACCCAGGACGATCAGCTTCACGCAGAAGCCCCGAAGAAAAGCTTGTAGAAATTGCGCGTGGTGGTTTCGGCGAGCTGCTCGACGCTTTCACCGCGCAGGCCCGCGACAAATTCCGCCGTGTTGCGGACAAAAGCAGGCTCACAAGTCTTGCCCCGATGTGGCACCGGCGCGAGGAAAGGGCTGTCAGTTTCGACAAGAATACGCTCCGCAGGAATTTCCTTCGCAAATTCCTGCAGTTCCTGCGCGTTCTTGAATGTCACGATACCCGACAGCGAGATTGTTAGACCGAGATCGAGGACCTTGCGGCCAAAAGCCGTCGAAGCGGTGAAGCAATGGATCAGCGCGGGAAAGGCGCCCTTCTCCATCTCGTCCGCCAATATATCGGCCGTGTCGTCATCGGCATCACGCGTGTGGATGATCAGCGGCAGGCCCGTCTCGCGCGAGACTTCGATATGCGTGCGGAACAGCGCCTGCTGCACCGCCCGATCTGATTTGTCGTAATAATAGTCGAGCCCGGTTTCACCGATAGCAATCACCCGGGGATGTTTGGCTGCGTCCAGCAGGGCGCCCTTCCCCAGATCCGCGTGCTGGTCAGCCTCGTGCGGATGAATGCCGATGCTGGCCCAGACATCGCTTTCACGCTCTGCGGTGGCGACGATATCTTCCCATTCGCTCTGCCGGGTCGAGATGTTCAGGAAGGCCTGCACACCGGCGGCCCGGGCATTTTCAAGCACTTCGCCCTGACGGTCCACCAGCCCCTTGTAGTTGAGGTGGCAATGGCTATCGACCAGCATCAACCGGCACCTTCTGCAGCTTCCGGCAGTTCGAGACGGGGGAACAGGCCTTGCGGCTTGTCCAGCTGGTAATCGCTCTCGGCCAGAGGTGAATACCAGTGTGAGCGGATACCTTCGATGCTTCGCAGATCATCGGCAATGCCCATGGCATCGAGCAATTTGCGAGAAGAACCCGGAATGACGGGCGAGATAGCCACGGTGAGCTGCGCGATAACAATGTAGAGCGTGGCCAACACAGTCTTCATCCGCTCGAAATCGGTCTTCTTGAGTGCCCAGGGGGCCTGCGCGTCGATATAGGCGTTGCAGGCAAAGACCGCGCCCATCCAAGCTTCGAGACCTTGTGCGAAGGCCAGCTTGTCGAAGGCTTCTGGCATCTCCTGCGCGATCACGCGGTCGACATGCTCAAACAGTGCCTCGTCCTCGGCAGTGTGGCCATCTATCTGCGGAAGGTTGCCTTCGCAGTTCTTGTACAGCAGCGACAGCGTGCGCTGCGCGAGGTTGCCAAAGCTGTTTGCCAGCTCCGCATTGTTACGGTTTACAATGGCTTCTGCCGAATAGCTGCCATCCTGCCCGAAGCTGAATTCACGGAGCAAGAAGTAGCGCAAGGGATCCACGCCGAACTGGTCTGCCAGTTCAGACGGGTCCGTCACATTACCGGCAGACTTGCTTTCCTTCTTGCCGTCTCGGCTCAGCAGGAAGCCGTGCCCGAACACCTTTTTCGGCAGGGCAACCTTCGCGCTCATCAGGAAAGCGGGCCAGTACACCGTGTGGAAACGGACAATGTCCTTGCCGATCAGGTGCAGGTCGGCCGGCCAGAACTTCTCCATGTCTGGCGTCTGGTCAGGATAGCCCAGCCCGGTGAGGTAATTGGTGAGGGCATCGACCCACACATACATCACATGCTCTTCATGCCCCGGTACCTTCACGCCCCAGTCAAAGCTGGTGCGGCTGACGGACAAATCTCGCAATCCGCCTTCGACAAAGCGGATCACTTCATTGCGGCGGCTGTCAGGCTGGATGAAATCCGGGTTGTCGCGATAGTGTGCGAGCAGCGGTTCCTGGTATTTGGACAAGCGGAAGAACCAGCTTTCCTCCACGGTCCATTCCACCGGAGTGCCCTGGGGGGATAGCTTTTCGCCCCCCTCCCCGTCTTCCAGCTCGCTTTCGTCGTAATAGGCTTCGTCGCGAACCGAGTACCAGCCTTCGTAGCGATCGAGGTAAAGGTCGCCGCTGGCTTCCATCGCCTGCCAGATCGCCTGGGTGGCGCGGTGGTGTTCATCCTCCGTGGTGCGGATGAAGCGGTCATAGGAAATGTCGAGCTTGTCGAACAGGCTGCGGAAATGGCCGGACATTTCGTCCGCCAGTTCGCGCGGCGTGATGCCGAGATCGCGCGCCTTTTGCGCCATCTTCAGGCCATGCTCGTCCGTCCCGGTCTGGAAGCGCACTTCGCGACCGCGCAGCCGCTGGAAGCGAGCCATGATGTCAGCCGCGATCGTTTCATAGGCATGGCCGATATGCGGCTTGCCATTGGGATAGTGAATCGCGGTGGTGAGATAGTAGGGATCAGCCATTTGCCGTTTCCCTAGAAGCGGCAAGGTTGGTGAGCAAGGTGCCTATTTCCATCACCAGCAATCCGGGATCGAAATTATAGGTCGGGAACTGGGCAGCGAGCCGCACTAGATTGGCGTGGGCTTCCACCAGGTCGGGTATGCCAGCGGTGTCCACCTCATCCATTTCGCGGGTCACGACGCTGCGTGCCAGTTCAATGGCGGCCATCTGGCGCTGACGATCAGGCCGGGTCCCCATCGCATCCGCCAGCATGCCCCGAAGTTTGAATCCGGCATCGCCATTGCGGACGATTTCCACCATCAGCTTGTGCAACTTGCCGAGTTCCAGTTCGACAAATTCCAGCGCCACACCAGGGGAACCGCCCGCACCGGCAATAGCAGCCGCGCGCGTCGCGGCATCGGCTTCGGGCGCTTCGCTGGCGAGCACTGCATCGATCTGGGCATCCGAAAGCTCCGGGAAACGCAGCACACGGCAGCGCGAGCGGATAGTCGGCAACAAGCGGCCGGGCCGGTGCGTGCCGAGCAGGAAGAACGTGCCCACCGGCGGTTCTTCCAGGCTCTTGAGAAGCGCGTTCGAGGCGCCTTTTTCAAGGTCATCAGCGGGATCGATGATGATGACCCGCCTGCTGCCGAGCGTAGGCCGCTTGGTGATGCGCTGCTGCATCTCGCGTACCTGCTCGATCGTGATGTTCCGGCGCAGCTGGTAGGGCTTGCCTTCTTCCTTCTTCTTCTCGTCGCCTTTGACCGGAAGATGCGTCAGCACCATGATGTCAGGATGATCGCCGGCAGGTTGTGGAACGCCATCTTCGGCCACAAGTTCGCGCGCAGCCTGCATGGCGAAGCTTGCCTTGCCGATCCCTCGCTTGCCGGCAAGAATCCAGCCGTGATGCAGGCGGGAACCCTGCTGGGCAGCGCGCCATTCACTCCAGGGCTGCTCATGGCCGACAAGGCCCGTCATGCCAGTTCCGCCTTTTGCCTGATGGCGTTCATTACCTGCGCATGGACTTCGTCGGGCGAGCCATTACCGTCAATGCGCACCACCCGCTCCGGCTCTGCCTGGGCAATCGCCGCAAAGCGAGCGGCAACCTTGGCGTGGAAAGCGGCATCGCGTCCGCCGATTCTGTCCCGCTCGTCACCATCGCGCAAGGAAACACGCCGTTCGGCAGTTTCCGGCGAGACTTCGATCAGCAAGGTCAGGTCCGGCAGGAAACGCGCTGAACCGATGCGGTGGAGTTCCATGATGTCAGCATCCTCCATGCCCCCTTCCCCACCCTGATAGGCGCGGGAGGAGTCGAGGAAACGGTCACAGACAACCCATTTGCCTTCGGCGAGCGCAGGCCGGATCAGACTGAAAACATGATCCGCACGGGCAGCAGCAAACAGCAGCGCTTCGGAAGGCAGGTTCCATCCCGGTCCGGCAGGATCGAGGAGCAAATTCCGGATGGCTTCTGCACCCTCTGTGCCGCCCGGCTCGCGCGTCAATTCGCAATCCTGCCCAAGCGATTCAAGTGCGCCGGCCAGCATCTTCGCCTGTGTCGACTTTCCGCAGCCCTCACCGCCTTCAAAGGTAATGAACAAGCCGCGCTTCACGAAAGGAACCTTTGCACACCGTTGACGAGCCTTTGCCATGCATTGGCCTGGGGAACGCTCGCCGATGCCCCAAGAGGCACATCGTATGTCGGCAACCCGTCCACGATTACGCGCAAGGTGGCCACCTCGTCCCCCTTGGCGATCGGTGCCTGCAGTGGTCCTTCATAACGAATGGTCGCCGAGAGTATGCCGCCGGAATCGGAAGGCACAGCAACCGCCAACCCTTCCGGCAGTTCCAGACCCACTTCACCTGTCGCGCCGTTTTGCACGCTGGCCGCGCCTATGCGGTACCCTGCAGGTGCGATCTGCTGCGGGGCAATGCCTGAAAATCCCCACTCAAGGAACGCCCGTGCCAATTCTTCGCGTTCGCCGGACGATGGCACACCTGCCAGAACCATGATGAGGCGTCGCCCGTCACGGCTACCGGAGCCGAGGAACGTGTAGCCTGCCTCGCTGGTGAAGCCGGTCTTCATCCCGTCAGCACCGGGGACGACGCCGGTAACCGGATCATGGTTGGCCTGCGTCCGGCCGCGCCATGTCAACTGGCGATTGCCGATGTAATGTGCGTAGAGCTCGGGATAATCGCGGACCAGCGCTTCGCCCAGCAGGGCAAGGTCACTGGCCGTGGTGAAAGTGCGGCCTTCGTCGGGAAAGCCGTTGGCCGAGCCGAAATGCGTACCTTTCATGCCCAGCGCCATCGCGTTCTCGCTCATGAGCGCCGTCCACGCCGCGACTGATCCGACTGCCGCTTGCGCCAGAGCCACGCTCGCATCATTGCCGGATACAGTTGTCGCGCCCAGCAGCAACTCGCCGAAGGTCGGTACTTCGCCTGCACGCAGGAACATGGACGAGCCTTCCCCAGACCATTCTTGCTCCAGCTCCTCGCTGATAGGAACCAGGGTGGAGGTGGAGATACGGCCTTCATCGATCAGGCGGAAGGCAGTGTAGGCCGTCATCACCTTTACAACGGACGCAGGCATGAAACGCCGGTTCGACTCCCGCTCGAACAGCCGCTGGCCGTTGGACAGGTCGACCATCAGGGCAACCGGCACATCATCGGGCACAGGCGCAGGTTCGGCGCTGGCGGGAATGGACCCTGCCAGTGCCGCCAACAGCATCAACGCCGGAATGGTCTGATATCGTGCCAATGTCGCTCCCGCTTACGCGATGCGGGATGCCGCACCGTGGGACTTAGCCGTCCTTGAAGATTCGAGCTTCCGTATAACCGGCTGCCCGCACAATGGCGAGCGCGGCTTCGGCTTGTGCACGGGTTGCGAAGGGACCGGTGCGGACGCGATAGAAGCTGCCCGATTGCTCGACCCGTCGGCCTATCGCGCTGGCGACACCCTGCGCGCGTTCCCTGTTCGACAGCGCAGCTGCCTGAACCACGAAGCCATTGGTAATGACCTGCTCTGAAGGAGCGGGTTCGGTCGTGGCCGTGGCCGCAGGTGCGGATGCCACTTGCGAACCAGAGATTCGCACGGGGCGACGATCGCTGCTTTCGATTACGGCGAATGCCTCGTCGAAACTGTCTGTTTCCAAGGGGGGCTTCTGGAACAGCTTGCACTATGGGCGGGTCTTCCGCAGGCGCAACTGCGGGTTCAACGATGGCAATTGGCGGCAGTTCCTCAACCTCGGCGACTTCTGCCAAATCGGTTTCAGTGACCGGCGCAACGGGTTCGAGTTCCTGCGGCACGTCGTTCTCTGCACGAAGACTGGCCGATCCTTCAGCAGGCAGGCGGCGCTTCAATACCTCCACCAGACCCATCGGCGTATCCATGCGCAGCGGTGCCGCCTCGTCTGACCGCAGCAGCGCGCGTTGCTCTTCTGGCGGATTGACCCGACGCACACGCACCGGCGTGTTCGAAGCCGCCTCAAGGCGCGTCATGGCGGCAGGGGAAAGTGAGATGAGGTGGTTCGAGTCCATCGGCCCGCGCTGTTCGAGGCGAACAAGGATCGTGCGGCCAGTTTCCAGCGAAGTGACCTCGACATAGAAGGGATAAGGCAGCGTATGATGCCCGCCTGTGATGCCTTCTCCCGTCCCCGCAACCACATAGCCGACCTCGTCATGATTAAGGACGTCTGCCGGTGTGTATTGCGTGTCGCCCACCATGTAGGGCGCGCCGATCACCACCGGGTAAGCGGCTTGCGGTCCGTTCTGCAACGCGGCGCCGACTACGGGCATGGCTGACGGGGAACCGCCACCCAGCGCGCCGCAAGCGGCCAAGGCCATAGTACTGGAAAGGATCAGGCAGGCACGTGCGATACGGCCTGTTTTGCTGTCACCGGGCAATCTCATCTGCAAGCAACCCCACACTCATTGCGTAGTAGTTCGAGCAGTTATATTCGAGGATAACCCTATAATTCTGGGTTAAGAGATATCCGGGATAGGCCGGACCATCGGGTTCGAACAGGCTGGCCATCACGTCGTCACCGATGTTTCCGCGCGGCTCAACGCCCAATTCCCGCCATTCGCGCACGGTCATCCACTTGCTGTGGCGCTCGTGCACACGCGGACAAACCGGTGATACGACATCGTTAACGATCGTGTCGCGGTCCACCGAATTGGGAACATAGGCGCGAACGCCCCAAGGCTGGCCTGTTCGCCAACCCGAATCGCGGAAATAGTTGGCGATGGAATGGAGCGTATCTGCATCCGAGTTCCAGATATCGCGCACGCCATCACCATCGCCATCAACTGCGAGGCGCAGGTAGACGCTGGGAAGGAACTGCGGATTGCCGAAAGCGCCGGCCCAGCTGCCCACCAGCGTGCTGCGCGCAATGCCGCTGTCGGCAATCTTGAGCACATCGATCAGTTCGCGCTCAAACAGGTCGCGGCGACGGCCCTCCCAGGCCAGCGTTGCCAGCGAACGCGGAAGGTCGAAGCTGCCCTTCATCGCGCCATAGGCGGTTTCATGACCCCAGATCGCAACGATGATTTCGGCAGGGACGCCATATTGCTGCTCAGCCTCGTTCGCGAGCGAAGCCACGCGGCGCATGGTCCGCACGCCGCCATCGATACGAGACTGGGTGTTGTGGCGGTTGATAAAGCTGCTCATCCATGCAAAGCCAGTATCGGGATTGACGTTCCCGCCTGACGAGACATTGCCCTGGTCCAGCTCGATCACGCGGTTGTTCGGCGTCATCCCGCTGAAGATCGCGCGCACCGTCGCATCGCTCACCCCCTCGGCGCGTGCCTTGGCTGCCACCTCATCGAGATAAGCTTCGAAGGTTTCGCTCTGCGCAACGGCAGGAACTGCAGGAACAGTGGCGGAAAGGAATAGCGCGGCGGCCGCAAACAGGGGGAATTTCTTCATATTCTCAATCTGCCATGCGAAAGGGCGACAGGATATTCCGCGCCGCCCCAATCGCGTTGAACGGAGTCGGAAACAGGGCCAACTGCTTTGTGCCCCGTTGCCGACCGGATTACTGGTCAATCAAGATCAGGCTGCATGCCCGGATTGTTAGCCAGCATTTCCGAAAACGGCGGGAAGCCGCAATTGTCCTGGTCCCCGCAATTGGTGACCGTGTGGATGTAGCGCAGCTTACCATTCTCGATCCTGAACGTGTGGCTGTCCGGGCGCTTGCTCTCTCCGAATTCGAGGAAGACGTTCACCGCGCCCTTGGCTTCATCAACGATGTAGCGACGGTTGGTGAGTTCCACGCCCTCGGGAACCCCCACGTTGCAGCTATCGGTTGCTTCGCCGCGGCCGGTGTAAACGCCGCCCTCAAGCCTTGCGCAGGGCGTGCCCCACGGCACTTCCACAGTGGGATCGTTGAACAGGTCAAGATAGGCATCGGCAGCTGCGATCAGTTCCTGTCGGGTGCTGCGATCACCTTCGGGGATTTCGCTCCAGTCCTCACGGCTGGCGTAATAGGCAGTACGCTCGGCATCGAACAGCCAGTCGCCTTCATCGGTGGTTATGTTGTCAAACGGACCAACGCCGAAGAAACCATTGCTGACCTGCGTGGCCAGCACTTCCATCTTGCCATCTTCCGTCTTGGTCACGGCCTCGACATAAACCTTGCAGCTGGTGGTATCGAGCAACGACATCGACCAGAGCACTTCACGGGGATGATCCAGGAAACCGCCCAGCGACTTGCGCTGGAAATTCTCATTGTAATCAACCCACTCGCCCAGGTTCATGGTCATCATCGTGCCCTGTTCGAGCGCGGCGATCCAGCTGTCAGCAATTTCCTGCGTCAACACGCGGTCACAGCCGCCCTGTGCGGCGGCGGGGTTGGCAAAGGTGATGGCTGCGGATGCGGCCAGTGCGGCAAAAGCCAAGCGCTTCATTGAATTGGTATCCTCTCTCTCGATCCCAAGGGAGAAGCGGCATTCGCCGCACCTCCCGCAAACTCGTGAGTCACCTTAAGATAAACGTTCGAACCTGTCACGATGCTGAAAGCCATTCTCTAACCCGTGACAAGCGCCGCAGACCTCGCTAGTGGCCACATCGCTCGCGCGGACAGGTGGCAGAGCGGTTGAATGCACTGGTCTTGAAAACCAGCGAGGGTGCAAGCCCTCCGTGGGTTCGAATCCCACCCTGTCCGCCAGAAATACCCCTATCAGTATGTAATATAATGATATTTATACAGATATCGTATTGGGATACATTTAGGATACATTTTTAAGATATGTCCAGATTGGCATGTCCGACTCGGCGCAAAGCTGAGCGTGCTAATGTCGAACTGCATCTTCCTAAACGAAAAGGGGCTAGGAGTTACCCCAGCCCCTTCCTGAACCCCTTGCGTCGAACCACCAACAGCAAGGAACTGTTTGCGCCAGGGGGCGGATGTAGTCAAAGGCAAGTAGTGGAAACGTTCATCAGGATACGAGCCGGGGAGAGTTTTAATTTTTCACGTGTAATCGACACCGGGCCTGTGAATCCATCGTGTGTTTCAGTTTCAGCTATTTAGGGCACTTGGGAAAGCGAATTTTCCTCGGTCGTTTAAAGCGCCAACT
>Ga0181607_10001837_pt1 | contig 18947 bp, 20 predicted proteins | sample 041ome_9_FD_132420 | JGI IMG/M metagenome (GOLD analysis project Ga0181607, IMG submission 132420) | Coastal salt marsh microbial communities from the Groves Creek Marsh, Skidaway Island, Georgia - 041413US metaG (megahit assembly) | ecosystem: Environmental > Aquatic > Marine > Intertidal zone...
GCCGTCGCCGGCTGATCCTTCCTTTACCGGAAAACGAACACAAGGCGGCCGCCGGGGGAAACCTCGGCGGCCGTTTTGCTTGTGGGCCGCCGGTGATTCGCTGTGCACGGAATTGTCGAGTGATTCCAATGCGTGGAACACATGGAACACGGACCTGAAGCAGAAAAATCTCGCGGTAGAATCGTCCGTTTGGCAAGGTGGAAGCGGCAAGCGGGCGAGTGATGGGGCCAATGCGGGCACCGTATGGCAAAAGGTCCCCCCGACGCTGGCTCGACACGCGAGCTGTAGGAAAGTAAGCTGCTGACGGAGCAGGCCAAGTTCTCCCCAAGCGCCGCCTACCCACTTGGCACCGCTTCGCCGCACTCTATAAGGGCGCAAACCACCCGCAAGAGGCCTTGTCCGATATGCTCCTTCCCGATTCCAAACGTATCCTGCTCAAACTATCGGGCGAGGTGCTGATGGGGGACCAGCAGTTCGGGATCGATCCGGCCACCGTGCTGGAACTGGCCAAGGAAGTGAAGGCCGCCAAGGACAGCGGCTTGCAGATCTGTCTCGTGATCGGTGGCGGCAATATCTTCCGTGGCATGTCCGGCGCGGCGCAGGGGATGGACCGGGCGCAGGCAGACTACATGGGCATGCTCGCCACGGTGATGAATGCGCTGGCGATGCAGAGCGCGCTGGAGCAACTGGGCGTCCACACCCGCGTGCAGAGCGCGGTGCAGATGGACCAGGTGTGCGAGCCGGTGATCCGCCGCCGGGCAGAGCGGCACCTCGAAAAGGGCCGGGTGGTGATCTTTGCAGCGGGCGTGGGTGCGCCTTACTTCACTACTGACAGCGGCGCCGCACTGCGTGCAGCGGAAATGCGCTGTGATGCGCTGCTGAAGGGCACCAGCGTGGACGGGGTTTACGACTCCGATCCCAAGAGTAACCGGGGTGCAAAACGTTATGATACCGTCACCTATGGCAAGGTGCTGGCAGATAATCTCAAGGTCATGGATGCCTCTGCAGTGGCGCTGTGCCGCGATAACGACATTCCCATCGTGGTCTTCTCAATCCGCGAAAAGGGCAATGTCGCGCGCGTGCTGGCGGGCGAGGGCGTGCAAACCATCGTGCAGAATTGAAGAGGAAGCTTGAACCATGGCAAAATATGACAAGGCCGATGTCGAACGTCGCATGGCGGGTGCGGTCGAGAGCCTGAAGGGCGATCTTGGCGGCCTGCGCACGGGCCGCGCCAACACCGCGTTGCTCGATCCGGTGATGTGCGAGGTCTATGGCGCGATGATGCCGATCAACCAGGTCGCCACCGTCTCCGCGCCCGAACCGCGCATGCTCAGCGTGCAGGTGTGGGACAAGGGCAATGTGATCGCGGTGGAAAAGGGCATCGCCCACGCCAACCTTGGCCTGAACCCGATGACGGACGGCCAGACCATCCGCCTGCCCATGCCGGACCTGACGGAAGAGCGCCGCAAGGAGCTGGCCAAGCTGGCGGGCAAATATGCCGAGAACGCCAAGATCGCCATCCGCAACGTGCGCCGCGATGCCAACGAAGCGCTGAAGGAAGACGAGAAGAAGAAGGAAATCTCCGAGGACGACCGCAAGCGTCTGGAGGACGAAGTCCAGAAGATGACCGACAAATATGTTGCCGATGCCGATGCTGCCGCGACGCAGAAGGAAAAGGAAATCATGACGCAGTGATCGCGCGGCCTATCGCACACGGATCACGGAAATGACGGACCTGACCACACCGCGCCATGTCGCCATCATCATGGACGGCAACGGCCGCTGGGCGAAGAAGCGGCACCTGCCGCGCGCCATGGGCCATCGCGAGGGCGGGGAGGCGCTGCGCCGTACGGTCAAGGCTTGCGACAAGCTGGGTATCGATTGCCTGACGCTCTACGCTTTCTCCTCCGAAAACTGGAAGCGGGACGAGGAGGAGATTTCCGACCTCATGAACCTGATGCGCCGTTTCATCGAGGCCAATCTCGATGACATGGTGGAACAGGGCGTGAAGCTGAAGATCATCGGCGACTACAAGGCCTTCCAGCCCGATATTGTCGAGCGGCTGGAATATGCGCTGGCCAGGACCAGCGGTGGTTCGCGCACGCTGGCGGTGGCGCTGAACTATGGCGCGCAACAGGAAATCGCGCGCGCTGCGGCCAAGGCTGCTGCGGCTGGCGAGGTGAGCGTGGACAGCATCGCGGCCCATCTCGACACGGCAGACCTGCTGCCGCTGGACCTGCTGATCCGCACCAGCGGCGAGGTGCGCCTGTCCAACTTCCTGCTGTGGCAGGCGGCCTATGCCGAAATGATTTTCACCGATGTGCTATGGCCCGATTTCGACGAGACGCACCTGCGCGCCGCGCTGGATGAATTCGCGAAGAGGGAGAGGCGATATGGCGGACGCTGAGGCGGCAGAGAAACCGAAGAAGAAATCTGACCTTGGCATCCGCACGCTGTCTGCCGTGGTCATGCTGGCTATCGCGATAGGCGCGTTTGCGGCCGGGGGCTGGTGGCTGAAGGGCTTCATCTACCTTGTCGCGCTGGGCACCTTTGCGGAACTGGTCCGCATGGTGCTGCGCGGCGGCTATGGCGCAACCGGGACGGCAGCGTGGCTGCTGTTCGGCGCGGTCTACACCGGTTCGGCAGCATATTTCCTCACCACAGGCGATCCGGTGCTGGTGCTGCTAGTGGTGGCGGTGGTGGTCACGGTGGACGTGTCCGCCTATTTCAGCGGGCGGTTATTCGGTAAAAAGAAAATCGCCCCGTCGATCAGCCCCTCCAAGACATGGGCCGGCCTGTTCGGCGCGATGATCATGGCGAGCCTGCTGATGGGCTGGCTCGGCTATCTCGCATTCGCCGTGTCTGCAGGCAAAACACCCGAACCGCAGTCGTTCTCAATCTGGCCGATCCTCGCCTTTGCGCTGGGCGGCGCGATCATGGCAGTGCTGGCACAGGCCGGGGATTTCCTCGAAAGCTGGCTCAAGCGGCGGGCTGGCATGAAGGATTCGTCCAACCTCATCCCCGGCCACGGCGGGTTCTTTGACCGCACCGATGGCCTCATCCCCGTTTCGATTGCGCTGGGCATCCTCGCCAACGTACAGCTGACCTGATGACCCGTTCCATCACAATCCTCGGCGCCACCGGCTCCATCGGCGCGAGTACGCTGGACCTGATCCGGCAGGACCGCGATGCGTGGGACGTGAGAGCCCTCACTGCCAATTGCTCGGCGAAGAAACTGGCGGCGCTCGCCGTGGAATTCGGCGCGGACATGGCGGTGGTGGGTGACGCAACCTGCCTTGCCGACCTGCGCGAAGCCTTGTCCGGCACATCCATCCGCGCAGAGGGCGGGGCGCAGGCACTGTGCGAGGCAGCCGCACTCGGCGCGGACGTGACCGTGGCCGCCATCGTCGGCTGCGCGGGTCTTGCGCCCGTGATGGCAGCGGTGGAGCAGGGCAAGACCCTCGCTCTCGCCAACAAGGAAGCGCTGGTTTCTGCCGGTGACATCCTGATGGACGCGGTGGCGAAACACGGCGCCACGTTGTTGCCGACAGACAGCGAGCACAATGCGATCTTCCAGTGCCTCGACGGCGGCGAACTCTCCGATATTCGCTGGATCACGCTGACCGCCAGCGGCGGCCCGTTCCGCGAATGGAGCCACGAACAGCTCGCGCAGGCCAAGCGCGAACAGGCGCTGAAGCATCCCAACTGGGACATGGGCGCGAAAATCACCATCGATTCCGCCACCATGATGAACAAGGGGCTGGAGTTCATCGAGGCGTGGCATCTGTTCCCCGTGGGGCTGGACCGGCTGCGTATCGTGGTCCACCCGCAAAGCGTGATCCACTCGATGGTCGAATATCGCGACGGTTCCACGCTGGCCCAGCTTGGCCCGCCCGACATGCGCGTGCCGATTGCCAGCTGCCTTGCCTGGCCCGGCCGGATGGACACGAATTGCAAGCCGCTGGACTTGCCGACCATCGGCCAGCTGACCTTTTTCGAGCCTGACGAGGACCGCTTTCCCGCCACGAAACTGGCGCGAGAGGCGGTCCATGCGGGCGGCGCGGCCCCCGCCGTGCTCAATGCCGCGAACGAGGTGGCGGTGTCCGCTTTCCTTGACGGTCAGATCACGTTCACGCAAATTTCGGCATTGGTGGCCAGAACCCTCGACCAGCAGTTGCCTCCGCCGCCCGCAAGCCTTGCAGAAGTGCTGGGCGTGGATGGCGAAGCGCGGCGCCGGGCGATAGAGCTATTGTGAGTTGATGGCTGAATGACGGATACAATCGAGAGCGTTCCCTTCTGGATGATGATCGTCGGCTTCCTGCTGATGCTGGGGCCGCTCGTCACCCTGCATGAGCTGGGGCATTACCTTGTCGGGCGCTGGTTCGGCGTGAAGGCCGACGTGTTCTCCGTAGGCTTCGGTAAAGAGGTTGCCGGGTGGACCGACAAGCGCGGCACCCGCTGGCGCATCTCCGCCTTGCCGCTGGGCGGATATGTCCAGTTTGCCGGCGACATGAGCCCTGCCAGCCAGCCGTCCGAAGAATATCTTGCCCTGCCGCCGGAAGAGCGCGAGAAGTGCTTCCAGGCGCGCAAGCTTTACCAGAAGGCGCTGATCGTGGCGGCAGGCCCGGTCACCAACCTGCTGATCGCGGTGGCGATCTTTGCTGCCTTTGCGATGGCTTACGGCAAGCCCACCATCCCGCCGGTGATCGGCGCCTTCGCCGAGGATGCCGCCGCCCTTGCCGCAGGCATGGAAGAGGGCGACCGGATCATCGCCGTCGATGGCAAGGAAATCGCCGACTTCCGCGATATCCGCAACATGGTGATCGCATTCCCCGAAAAGACCATCGAAATCACCTATGAGCGAGATGGCGACGTGGAGACGATTCCTGTCACCATCAACAGCGTGGAAATGGTTGACCGCTTCGGCAATGAATCGCGCCTCGGCATGATCGGCATTGCCCCGCAAGGCGGCGAATTCGTGACCGTCGGCCCCATCGAGGCGACCGTGTTTGCGGTGGACGAAAGCTGGAACGCTCTGAAGATGATGGTCACCGGTATCGGCCAGATCATCATGGGCGAACGCAGCGTGAAGGAGCTGGGCGGGCCGATCACCATGGCCAAGTATTCCGGCGAGCAGCTGAGCCTCGGCTGGCCGGAATTCGTCAGTTTCGTGGCCTTCATCTCGCTTAATTTGGCATTCATCAATCTGCTGCCAATCCCTGTCCTCGACGGCGGGCACCTCGCTTTCTACGCGGCAGAAGCGATCCGCCGGAAACCAGCCAGCGCGCGCAGTCAGGAATGGGCGTTCCGCACCGGCCTCGCACTCGTGCTGGCTTTGATGCTGTTCGTTACACTGGTGGATATTGCCAAGCTGACTTTCTGGGGCAGCTAGGCGGGGAAAAGGACACGGCTAGCCGCGCGAAACACCCCTCATCGCTTGATAGTCCGGGCAGCATCGGGCAAGGGGCGCCTTTCACCTTGTGAGTGGTTTTCGAATTTGGCCCGATGGGGGTCGGGTCAAGGCAGCGCAAGTTCAATGGCGCAAGGGTCTGGTTTCGGGCCGATGGAAATGGACGGGATGATGAATTCCAAGGCGAATAGCACAAAAGCTTCGCACTTTGCCGCGGCCCTGATGGGTTGCACTATCCTTGCAGGATTGCCCTCTGGCGTGTTTGCCCAGGATGCCGATGCTGAACCGGCAGCGGCCAGTGCCAGCGTGGAACAGGCCAGTCCTGCCCCGGCACCTGTTGCCGCGCAGGAACAGGGCGACGTGATCCGCACGATCGCAGTGGCCGGTGCCCAGCGCCTCGAGCCGGAAACGATCATCAGCTACATCCAGCTGCGCGTGGGCCAGGTCTATACCGCTGCCCGCGCTGACCAGGCGCTGATCGATCTTGCCGCGACCGAGCTGTTTGCCGATTTCGAAATCGCCAACAACAACGGCAACGTGCTGATCACGGTCGAGGAAAACCCGATCATCAACCGCATCATCTTCGAAGGCAACAAGCGCCTCGACGATGACGAGATCATCGAGGAGATCAACCTCTCCCCGCGCCAGATCTTCACTCGCTCGCGCGTCCGCGCGGACGTGGCCCGTATTATCGAGCTGTACAAGCGCCAGGGCCGCTATGCCGCCGTGGTCGAACCGCAGATGGTGCAGCTGGACCAGAACCGCGTTGACGTGATCTACGAGATTACCGAGGGCCCCAAATCCAAGGTTCGCCAGATCAACATCATCGGCAACGAAGCTTTCTCCGATGGTGACCTGAAGGGCGAGATGGTCACCAAGGAATCCGGCCTGCTGAAGATTTTCAGCTCGAACACCAGCTATGACCCGGACAGGCTGCAGTATGACCAGCAGCTGCTGCGCCAGTACTACCTGACCGAAGGCTATGCCGATTTCCGCGTGGTTTCGGCCGTGGCGGAACTGACGCCCGACAAGCGCGACTTCATCATCACCTATGTGCTGGAAGAAGGCGAACGCTACAAGTTCGGCGATGTCGAGGTGATCAGCCAGCTGCGCGATTTCGACAGCGACCTGCTCACCGCATCACTGGGGATCGAAGCGGGCGACTGGTACAATGCCGAGCTGGTGGACAACACCATCGAAGGCCTGACCGAAACCGCCGGCACCTTCGGCTATGCCTTCGCGCAGGTGCGCCCGGAATTCTTCCCGGATCGCGAAAACCTGACCATGGGCCTGCGCTTCACCTTGACCGACGCCCCGCGCGTTTACGTCGAAGAGATCCAGATCAACGGCAACACGCTGACGCAGGACAAGGTGGTTCGCCGCGAGTTCCGCCTCGTAGAAGGCGACGCTTTCAGCTCGCTGCAGGTTCAGCGCTCCACCGCGCGCATCAACTCGCTGGGCTATTTCCAGGAGAACTTCGAGATCGAGCAGGTCGAAGGCAGCGCGCCTGATCTGATCATCCTGCAAGCCAACCTGCAGGAAGAGCCGACTGGCGAACTGTCGCTCTCGGCTGGCTTCTCCTCGCTCGAAAGCTTCATCTTCCAGGGCTCGATCCGGCAGAACAACTTCCGCGGCCGTGGCCAGACGGTGGGCCTGTCGCTCAACTATTCGCGCTATTCGCGTTCGGGCTCGATCAGCTTCTCGGAACCCTATCTGTTCGATCGCAACATCTTCGCCGGGATCGACATCTACCGGCAGGATTACAACAACGGCTATTTCAACCGCCAGAGCGCGACCTACGAGCAGTCCACCACGGGTATCGGCCTGCGTCTTGGCGTTCCGGTCACGGAATATCTCTCGGTTATCGGCCGCTACACGCTGAACTTCGAAGACATCACGATCGACGAATCGCAGTTCTTCGCGGACTTTGACGGTGACGGCACCACGCAGTGCGAACCGTTGCTGGCCGGGCGCTATCTGTGCGATGCCATCGGCAGTCGCACCAATTCGATCCTCGGCCTTTCGGCGGTCTACAACACGCTGGATTCCCGCTTGCGCCCGACCCGCGGCGAAACCGTGACCGTGGGTGTCGATGTTGCGGGCCTGGGCGGCAGCACGCGCTACGTCCGCCTCAACGCGCAGGCCGCCAAGTTCTGGAATCTTGGCAGCAACTTCATCTTCTCGCTACAGGCAGAAGGCGGTGCGATCAACGGTCTGGGTGACGGTGTGCGCCTGACAGACCGCTTCTTCCTGGGCGAGCCGGACATGCGCGGCTTTGACATTCGCGGCGTCGGTCCGCGCGTGATCAGGCAGTTCTACGTCAAGGATGAAGACGGCAACGACGTGCTCCTGCCGCTCACTGGCGAAAATCGCCGGAACAACCAGGATGATGCGCTGGGCGGCAAGTATTTCTACTTCGGTCGTGCCGAAATGGAGATTCCGCTGGGCACCGGTGCCCGCGAAATGGGCATCCGTCCTTCGGTCTTCCTCGATATCGGTTCGGTCTGGGGTGTGGAAACGCCCACGCTGGTGCAGAGCCCGCTGCCCGATGGCCTGTTCATTCCGCAGCGTGATGGCAACGGCCTGTCCCAATACACCCAGCTTGTCCGTGACGACACTGGTGCAGTCACCGGTGCGACCGTGGTTACCAACCCGATCGCGCCCGATGGCTCGCTCAACACGCCCATCGGTTTGCAGTTGCCGCCTTTCCAGGAAAACTTCTTTGGCAACTCACCGAAGCCGCGTCTTTCCTTGGGCGTAGGTGTGAACTGGAACTCGCCCTTCGGCCCGTTCCGGATCGACCTTGCTCACACTTTTCTCAGCCAGGAAGGCGATGAAACCAAAACGCTTTCGTTCAACGTAGGAACATCATTCTAATGTTTAAGATCATCAAGCCGGCGCTCGTAGCTGGCCTCGCCATTGCTGCCATTTCCGCTCCTGCCAGCGCGCAGGTGAACGGCATGGCCACTTCGAACATCGGCCTTACGGTCGCCAATTCGCAGGCCCTGCAGACCGGTTTCCAGCAGATCAACACCACTTACCAGTCGCAGATCACGCAGGTGGAGCAGCTTAACCAGCAGCGTATGCAGCTGGTCCAGCAGCTCGATACCAACAACGATGGCAACCTCGACGAAGCCGAGCAGGCCGTGCTGAACGAGAGCAACCCCACCGTGCAGCAGATCGGCCAGCTGGAATCGCAGATCGGCGAACTGCAGCGGCCGACACAGCTGGCGCGCCTTTATGTCGTCAACCAGGTCGGCCAGAACTACGCGGCTGCTGTCGACCAGGTAATGACCAACCGCGACATCAAGGTGATGCTGGCTCCCGAAGCGGTCGATTTCGCTGTCGAGGGTCTGGATGTCACCGCGCTGGTGGTGGAAGCGCTCAACGCCCGCCTGCCTTCTGTTTCGATCACGCCGCCGCAGGGCTGGCAGCCGAACCAGGCAACCGTGGAACTGATGCAGGAAGTGCAGCGCATCTACGCGATCTTCGCGCAGCAGCAGGCCGCGCAGGCGCAGCAGCAGGGTGGCCAGGCGGCTTCCGGTGAGGAAGTTCGTCGCAACTAAGCGGCGAAGACGAGGGGCAGGGCATGAGCGACAGCGATAAGCCATACGACATTGCACGCATCCTTCAGGCCCTGCCGCATCGTTACCCGATGCTGCTGGTAGACCGGGTGGCCGAGCTGAAGATTGGCGAGGAGATCACCGCGATCAAGGCGGTGAGCTTCAACGAAGCCTTCTTCCAGGGCCATTTCCCAGGCCGCCCGATCATGCCGGGCGTGTTGCAGGTGGAAGCGCTGGCACAGGCTGCCGGTATCCTCGCCGTGGAAACGCTCGAACTCGCCGGCAGCGGCAAGCTCGTTTACTTCATGGCGATCGAGAACGCCAAGTTCCGCGCTCCGGTGGAGCCGGGCTGCCTGCTCGAGCTCAACGTCGGCTTCGTCCAGCAGCGCGCCAAGGTGTGCAAGTTCTGGGGCAAGGCCAGCGTGGGCGGCAAGGTTACCTGCGACGTGCAGTTTACGGCGATGATCGCCTGATTTTATGTGCGAAGGCGCATCCGCGCCTTCATCCTCACCGGTCGATACCTCCCCCCGGATGAAGTCCGGGGGCGGTCCGGGCGGGCAGTCGCCCTTTGGCTGCCGCGACCAGGGTTTTGGGCTTGAAATACCAAGGTTGCGCCTGTAAGGGCGCGCCTTTGAGGAACTTATCAATCCTTCGGGCCGGTCGGAACCGGTCTGACAGACAAGGAAAAATGCCATGAAGGCCGATACGCATCCCGATTACCACATGATCACGGTCAAGATGACCGATGGCACCGAATTCCAGACGCGCTCCACCTGGGGCAAGGAAGGCGACACCATGACGCTGGAAATCGACCCGACCAGCCACCCGGCATGGACCGGCGGCCCGCAGCGCATCCAGGACGGTGGCCGCGTTGCCAAGTTCAACAAGCGTTTCGGCGGTCTCTCGCTCAAGAAGTAAGCGAGCGCTCGCAAGCGACATTCGAAAGGGCGGTTCTGCGGGGCCGCCCTTTTTCGTTGGTGCTACCAGCCGTCCTTGCCCCACTTCCCGTCGGGCGAGGGCGTGAAGGTCAACGTGCCGCTCAGCCGTCGTTCGCCACCGTGATCCAGCTGGTGATGCTGGCCATCGTTCACCGGAATCTCGGGGAAATCCTCGTAAGGACGCACGCCCTCCAGCGTGGCGGCGTTGATTGCGTACATATCCGGATCGGATCGCGGCTGGTGAAAGCAATGGATGCCGCATTTCGCGCAGAAGTGATGCTTCGCCGCATGGGTGTTGAAGCTGTAGCAGGTGAGCGCATCCTCGCCCGCAGTCACTTTCAGAGCTTCGAGCGGGATATAGACCATCACCGCCCCCTTCATCGCGCAGATCGAGCAATTGCAGCGCGATCCGCTGAGCTCCTCCGGGACCTCCGCCTCGAACTGCACCGATCCGCAGTGGCAGCTGCCTGTCCTGATCATCGTGCCATCACCCCCACGGCCTTTCGCGATACCATTTCGTGATCACATACTTCAGCCCCTGGCGCACCTTCATCCCGTGATGAAGCGTGTTGGGGTTGTAGCGACCATCTTCGCGCCGGTTGTTCCAGCACACCAGTGTGCCGGTTTCGGGCTGGAAGGTCTTCTTGATGGTCTTGAACCGTGTGCCGCCGCCTGACGAAACATCGTTCAGGTAGATCATGAAGGTCCATGTGCGGTTGCCCGCGACGGAGCAGAATTTCTCGAAGTCCGGCCCGTCCGGTTCGAAATAGTCGGTATGGGGTTTGAATTCCTGCCCCACGTCATAACGCTGACCCTGCACCGGCTCGCCGTGGTCCGGGTCGATACCGTTGAGCGCGAACAAGCGGCTTTCAAGATCGCGAACTGCCGGTTCGCGCGCGTCGAGGTCGCAAGTCTCGCTGGTGCGGAAGTAATTGTCGCCATTGGCATCGGCGATGGTCGAGGGGCGGCGATTCTTGTCGATCAGCGTGATCAGCCGCTGGCACAGCGGTGCAGGCAGGAAATCGGGGCAGAACAGCAGATCCAGCCGGTCTGTCGGGACCTGCCGCATGCCCTTTTCCGCCAGCAGGCGCGCAGTGCTCGTATCAAGGGGATTCGCCATGCTGAGGGTGATAGTGCGGCCAAGGGCAGAGGCAAGCGCGGCAACAATCTTGGCTGTGGGAGGGCGAACACGCAATTTTTGCTTTGCAAGAGCCGTCCCTTGTGCAAGAGGCGGCCTCCCGCGCGATTAGCCACTTGACCGGCGCGCGCAGGGCCCTACCAGCCACGCATCCTGGCATGCGTTGCCCGGGAATATGGCGATCGTAGCTCAGTTGGTTAGAGCGCCGGTTTGTGGTACCGGAGGTCGGGGGTTCGAGACCCCTCGATCGCCCCATTTTCCCCCCTTGCATAGCTGCCGATCTTGAATGCCGAGAAAAGGGGCAGGCAGCATGGCGACTTTCCTCAATTCACCCGATTGGGACGAGCACGAGCGGATCGAGCTGGTGCATGACCGGGTATCGGGCCTCACGGCCATTCTTGCGCTGCACTCCACCCATTGTGGCCCCGGCGCGGGCGGCACGCGCTTCTGGCATTATGCCGATCCGGCCGATGCGATGACCGATGCCCTGCGCCTTTCACGCGGGATGAGCTACAAGAACGCCATGGCGGGTCTGCCGATGGGCGGCGGCAAGGCGGTGGTGCTGCTCGATGCAGACCGGCGCAAGACTGACGCGATGCTCGCCGCATTTGGCGATGCGGTGGAAGCGCTGGGCGGCGCTTACGTGACAGCAGAGGACGTTGGCGCCAGCGAAGCGGACATGGTCGCCATTGCGCAGCGCACCCGTCACGTCTGCGGCCTTCCGGCAGAACCGGGCATGGCGGGCGGAGATCCCGGACCGTTTACGGCTTTCGGTATCTACCAGGGCATCAAGGCGGCGGTGGAATTCAAGCTGGGCAAGGCGAGCATGGCGGGCGTGCATGTGGTCTTGCAAGGCTGCGGCAGCGTGGGCGGCGGCGTGGCGCGCCTGCTGGCAGCCGATGGCGCAAAACTGACCGTGGCCGATATAGATGACGCCAAGGCAGCGGCGCTGGCTGACGCTGTCGGCGGCAAGGCGGTTGCGGCGGCCGAGATCATGGCCACGCCGTGCGATGTCTTTTCGCCCAATGCGCTGGGCGCGATCCTCGACGCTACCGGCATCGCTGCACTCGATTGCGCGATCGTGGCAGGCGGTGCGAACAACCAGATCGCGCGGCCCGAAAACGGGCTGGAACTGTGGCAGCGCGATATTCTCTATGCGCCCGATTACGTGATCAACGCTGGTGGCATCATCAATGTCAGCCTCGAATATCTCGCCCGGCGCGACGGCCAGCCGTGCACCGTGGACGAGGTGAATCGCCGGATTGGCCAGATCCCCGACAGGCTGCGCGAAATCTGGCACCAAAGTGCGGAAAAAGGGCAGGGCGCGGAAATTGTGGCAGGTGACATGGCCCGCAAGCTGATCGGTCGCTGACAGCAAGCTGACGGCAAGGGCGGAATCGGCGCAATTCGGGCATCTCGCCCTTGTGATCCGGTCCCGCAACTGCCAAAGGGACAAGCTCAATTTCGCGACTGAAATTCTTTGTTCCGATGCACAGTTTTGCCAATCCTGCCCGCTTCCTGAGGCTCGCCAAATGGCTCACCCCGCTTTTGCTGGTGAGCGGTGTCGTGCTGACCCTCGTTTCGCTGGTACCCGGCTATGCCAACGCCCCGCCTGACAGGCTGATGGGCGATTCGGTGAAAATCCTCTTCATCCACGTTCCCGCCGCATGGCTGGGGATGGGCGGCTGGACGACGATTGCCATCGCCAGCCTGGTGGAACTGGTGTGGCGGCACCCGCTGGCAGCCATCGCTGCGCGCGCGGCGGCAGTGCCCGGCGCGGTGTTTGCTTTCATCTGCCTTGCCACCGGATCGATTTGGGGCCGCCCGACCTGGGGAACATGGTGGGTCTGGGATGGCAGGCTCACTTCCATGCTGGTGCTGCTGTTCCTCTATCTTGGCTATATTGCGCTGTCCTCGGCACTGGCGCGCGAAGGTTCTTCCAGGCGCATCGCCGCGATCTTCGGCATCGTGGGGGCTGTGAACATCCCGATCATCAACCGTTCGGTGGTGTGGTGGAACTCGCTGCACCAGCCGCCCAGCCTGACGATGGGCAATTCCGCGATTGATCCGGTCTATCTCTACCCGCTCCTTGGCGCTACGCTGGGTTTCAGCCTGCTGTTCGGGGCGCTGGTGCTGATGCGGATGCGCACGATCCTGGCAGACATGCAGGCAGAGGCGCGCCTGCGCCGCAAGGCCATGCAGGCGGCAGAGGGACTTTAAGAGAGCTACCAATGCGCGAAACATTCGACATGATGGCCTTCGTGCATGGCGCATATGCGGTGACGATTGTCAGCGTGGTGGTATTGCTGGGCTGGAGCTGGCTTGCCATGCGCAAGGCCGAGAAAAGGCGTGACGAGGCGAGAGGCGACAGGTCCGAGAAATGAGCACCGGGATCAAACCGAAACACCAGCGGTTGGTGCTGCTGATCATCGCGCTGGTGGCGCTTGTGGGGGCAGGGCTGCTCGCGGCATGGGCGCTGCGCAACCAGGCCAACTATTTCTACCTGCCCAGCGAAATCGTGTCCGAAGCCCCGGGGCCAGACGAGGCGGTGCGCCTTGGTGGCATGGTGGAGATGGGCTCGATCAACACGGCTGAGGACGGCGTGACCGTGCAGTTCATCGTCGGCGATGGCGATGCCCGCGTGCCGGTCAGCTTTACCGGCATCGTGCCGGCGCTGTTCGTGGAAGGATCGGGTGTGGTCGCCGAAGGCAGCATGGGCGCGGATGGCACTTTCATTGCTACCAACCTGCTCGCCAAGCATGATGAGAACTACATGCCGCGCGAACTGGAAGGCATGTCGACCGAAGAAGTCCGTGCCGAGATCGAGGCGACCTTGGAATGATTGCAGAATTCGGGCTTGCCGCGCTCTGGCTCGCTGCTGCGCTTGCGGGCTTGCAGCTGTTTGCCGGCTTCATGGGCCTGCGCCCTGGAGGCGGAGGGATAGCCGTGCTGGCGCGTCCGGCCGCGCTGGTGCAGGCTTTGCTGTGCGGTATATCCTTCCTCGTCTTGCTCTGGCTGTTCGCCCGGACAGACCTTTCCGTGGCGCTGGTTGCGGCAAACTCGCACTCTGCCAAGCCTCTGATTTTCAAGCTTTCTGGTACCTGGGGTAACCATGAAGGCTCGATGCTGCTGTGGGTCACCGTGATGGCGCTGGCTGGCGGTCTGATCGCCTTTATCGAGCGGCGCCTGCCAGAAAAGACCATGCTGGCAACGCTTGGCGCACAGGCCTTCGTTGCGCTGGGTTTCTATGCCTTCCTGCTGTTCAGTTCCAACCCGTTCGAGCGGCTTCCGGTCGCGCCGATGGAGGGTAACGGCCTCAATCCGCTGTTGCAGGATATCGGCCTCGCCTTCCATCCGCCCACGCTTTATTTCGGTTATGTCGGCCTGTCGGTGGCGTTCAGCTTTGTGGTCGGCGCGCTGCTGACGCGGCAGGTAACACCGGAATTTGCCCGCGTGATGCGCCCTTGGGTGCTGGGCGCATGGTGCCTGCTGACGGTGGGCATCACTGCTGGTTCCTACTGGGCTTATTACGAGCTCGGCTGGGGCGGCTGGTGGTTCTGGGACCCGGTGGAAAATGCCTCGCTGATGCCGTGGCTGGCGGCGACGGCGCTGCTTCATTCTGTCAGCGTTCTGGCGGCGCGCGATGCCTTGCGCGCATGGACGGTGATGTTGGGCGTGATCGCATTCTCGATGAGCATGGTCGGCACCTTCCTCGTGCGTTCGGGCATCCTCACCTCCGTCCATGCCTTTGCTGTGGACCCGGAGCGCGGCAGCTTCATCCTTGCGCTGCTGGCGCTCAACATTGGTGGTGCGCTGGCAATCTTTGCCACCCGCGCCGGCACGGTGGCGGAGGGTGAGCGCTTTTCCGTCTTGAGCCGCGAAGGCGCACTGGTGATCAACAATGTCGCGCTATCCGCCATTCTTGGCATCGTGCTGCTGGGCACGCTTTATCCGCTGCTGACCGAAGCGTTCGACGTGCGCGTGTCCGTTGGCCCGCCTTATTTCAATCCGGTGAGCGCGATCTTCCTGTTCCCCATGCTGGTGGTGCTCGCCATCGGCCCGATCCTTCGCTGGCGGGGAGACAGCTTTGCCCGCATCCGCATGCCGGTGATCAGTCTGGGATTGTTGTTGCTGGTTTCCATCATCGCGCTCTGGGTCATCACCGGCATCGGCATTCTGCCTTTGCTCGGCCTTGCGCTGGCGCTTGTGGTCGCAGTTGGCAGTTTGCTCCCTTTGCGCGGTCGTTCTCTGCGCCGCCTGCCGATTGCGGTATGGGGCATGGTGATCGCTCACTTCGGGGTGGCCGTGGCGCTGTTCGGGATGGCTTCGGACACGGCCTTCCAGCAGGAACGGCTGGTTGCGGCCAATATCGGAGACGTGGTGGAGGTTGGCCCCTGGTCTGCCCAGCTTGAATCGGTTACGCCCGTCGCTGGCCCCAACTGGACCGCCATCGAGGCGAGCCTGACGCTGTTCTACGAAGGCAAGGAAGTGACCACCGCGCATCCGCAGGCGCGCAGCTGCTGGTCTCCGCCCACCGAAACCAGCGAAGTGGCGCTGACCACGCGCCGGAACGGCCAGCTCTACACAGCGCTAGGTAATCAGGCGGAGGACGGGCGCTGGCAGCTGCGGCTGTGGTGGAAGCCCTTCGTCACATGGATCTGGTTTGGCGGCCTGTTGATCGCCCTTGGCGGCGCGCTGGCGCTGGTCGGGCGCGTTGTCGGCGATATCCGCCGCCGCGTGGCCGGTAAGAAAATCACGGACCGCAAGGCCGATCAAGAAGCTCTGGCAGCGGAGGCAGCATCATGAAGCGCTTGCGCATCTTCCTGTGGGGCCTCGTCGGCCTCGCGCTGTTCCTGTTTGGCCTGTTTGCCTACCAGCTGACCCAGCCGAAGGATGAATTCGTCGAAAGTGCCATGATCGGCCAGCCGATCCCCGCGTTTGACCTTCGTCCTGCCATTGCTGACCGGCCCGGCCTGTCTTCTGCAGACCTTGCAGACGGTAATGCCAAGCTGGTGAATATTTTCGCCAGCTGGTGCGTGCCTTGCCGCGCGGAGGCTCCGCATCTCGAAACCCTGCGGATGAGCGGTGCGGAAATCGTAGGCATCGCTATTCGTGACCGGGAGGAGGACGTGAACCGCTTCCTCGCCGTTTATGGCAACCCGTTCACCCGTATCGGGGCTGACGACATCAGCGAAGTGCAATTGTCGCTCGGATCGTCCGGCGTACCGGAAACCTTCGTGGTCGATGGCAATGGCGTGATTACCTATCAGCACATCGGCGATATCCGCGCAGATGACGTGGCAATGATCCTTGAAAAGCTGCGGGAGGCGGGGGCATGAAGCGCCTGATCGCCCTGCTGGCACTCGTATTGGCCGCTCCGCTGGCCGCGCAGGACAGCCTGCCGCCTGCACCCTATGCCTATAACCAGCTGGAAGATCCGGAGCTTGAGCGGAAGGCACATGACCTGATGCTGACGCTGCGCTGCCTCAAGTGCCAGAGCCAGTCGATTGCCGACAGCGATGCGCCGATGGCGGGCGATATGCGCCACCAGGTCCGCACCCGCCTTGCCGCAGGCGAAACCCCGGACCAGATCCGCACATGGATGATAGAGCGTTATGGCAATTACGTGAGCTATGAGCCGCGCGTCACCGCTACCACATGGCCTCTGTTCGTTATTCCGTTCGTGTTGCTGCTGATCGCAGGCCTGATCATCCGTGGCCGCCTGACGCGGAAAGCACCGGCGCAGGAGGGCGCGGAATGACCAGCTTGCTGACTATGGCTGCCGCTGCCGCCGGACCGATGAACGAGGCACCGCTGACCGAATTCGGACCGGTAAGCACTCCGGGTATGATGGTGTGGGTAGTCGCCATTGCGCTGGCGATCGCCTCCTTCGCCGTTGGCGTGCTGGTGTTCCGCTTGCCCAAGGCGACCTGGGCCAGCCTTGCGGCGGCGCTGGTGTTCGGCCTTGCCGGGTATACCTTGCAGGCCAGTCCCGATGTTCCGGCGGCTCCCAAGGCGTTGCAGCAGGAAAGCTTCTCCGACGACTGGCAGATCCTCTATTCTCGCGAATTGCTGGTAGGCCAGCGCCTCAAGTCCGGTTCGCGCATGATGGTGACGGCCAACGGCTTTGCCCGGCAAGGCCGCTTCGAAACCGCATCGCAGATCCTGCGCGGGATCGTGGAAGAAAACCCGCAGGATTTCGAAGCATGGGTGGCGCTGGGCAATGCGCTGACCGAACAGGCAGACGGCATGCTGACGCAGGCTTCCGTCTATGCCTTCCGCGAGGCGAGCGAGATTGCACCGGAAAACCCCGCGCCGTCCTATTTCATGGGGCTTTCGTTGATCCGTACCGGGCGGATGATGGAAGCCTATCAGGTGTGGAGCGGGGCGCTGCGCCAAATGCCTTTGCCCTCCGACGGCACGACGCCGGACGATGCCACGCTGTTCATGGCAGACCGGGTGATGCGGCTGGAACAGATGTTGCAGCAGTCCGGGGCCTTGCCCCCTGCTGAAGCGGGCAGCGATACTGCGGCGGATCAGCAACAGTGATGTTGCAATGCAGCATGTTGCGGAAGCCGTCCGCCGCTGCTATTCGCGCCGCCTTCCAGCGCTTGAAGGCGCGAACAGGGGCGTAAATCCCGATGAGTGCAGCCACCAACGGCAATGACACGCAGAGCGCCAAGCTGAAGCTGGCGGCGGGTGCAATCGGCATCGTCTTCGGCGATATCGGTACCAGCCCGCTGTATGCTTTCCGCGAGACTTTTCGCGGTGCGCACAAGCTGCCGATTGACGATCTCCATATCCTTGGCGTGGTCAGCCTGATCTTCTGGTCGATGACGCTGGTCGTCTCGATCCAGTATGTCTCGATCCTGATGCGCGCGGATAACAACGGGCAGGGCGGCAGCCTTGCGCTGGTGGCGCTGCTTTCACGCCGCCTTGGCAAGACGAATTACGGCTGGCTGATAGTGCTGTTGGGCGTGTTTGCGACGGCGCTGTTCTATGGCGATTCCATGATCACGCCGGCCATCTCCGTTCTATCGGCGGTGGAAGGGCTTATGGTTGTGGACGAGGGGCTTGCGCCCTACGTTATCCCTATCGCGCTGGGCCTGCTGGTGGCGCTGTTCGCCATCCAGAAGCGCGGCACGGCCAAAGTCGGCGCGCTGTTTGCGCCGGTCATGCTGGTCTATTTCGCGGTTATCGCCACGCTGGGGACGATCCAGATTGTCAACACCCCGGAAGTGCTCTGGGCGCTGAACCCGTGGTACGCGGTGCAGTTCTTCATCACGGACAAGTTCCTCGCCTTCCTGGCGCTTGGTTCGGTTGTGCTGGCGGTGACCGGTTCCGAAGCGCTCTATTCCGATATGGGCCATTTCGGCCGCGGACCGATGCGCCTGTCATGGTTCGGCTTTGTGATGCCCTGCCTGCTGCTCAACTATTTCGGTCAGGGCGCGATGATCCTGGGACTGGGCGATGCTGCGGCGGAAGAAGCGATCATGAGCCCGTTCTTCTTCCTTGCCCCCGAATATCTGCGCCTGCCGTTGGTGCTGCTGGCGACTGCAGCCACCTTCATTGCCAGCCAGGCTGTGATTTCGGGCAGCTTCTCTATCACCCATCAAGCGATCCAGCTGGGCTTCATTCCGCGCCTCGGCATCCGCCATACGTCGGACGAACACTCCGGCCAGATCTACATCCCGGTGATCAACTGGGCGCTGATGGTGGCCGTTATCATCCTTGTGCTCACCTTCCGCAATTCCTCCAACCTCGCCAGCGCATATGGCATCGCGGTGACCGGCGCGGTCACGCTCGACACGTTGCTGATGGCGGTGCTGTTTGTGGGTGTTTGGAAGTGGCGCATGTGGATCGCGGTGCCGGTGGTGCTGCTGTTCCTGATCGTGGAC
>Ga0181607_10001838_pt1 | contig 18945 bp, 15 predicted proteins | sample 041ome_9_FD_132420 | JGI IMG/M metagenome (GOLD analysis project Ga0181607, IMG submission 132420) | Coastal salt marsh microbial communities from the Groves Creek Marsh, Skidaway Island, Georgia - 041413US metaG (megahit assembly) | ecosystem: Environmental > Aquatic > Marine > Intertidal zone...
CACAGGGGGGTCAGTCTTAATGGATAGTCTAGTTTTTTAAGACCATTTCACTCCTGTAGTTTTCACAAGACTAGTCATTAAGACAAACCCCGTGCAAAATGTCTTAATGACGAGTCTTGTTCGCGCGCCGGTTGGGCGTGAAAGACTAGGCATTAAGACATTCACGTCGACGACGCGCCGCGACGGTATCCAATCAGCATAACCCCACACAGGGCACTTCCCAGGTCACACAGGTCGCGGGACGCGCGCGGGCGCGGTCGCGGTCGCGGTCGCGGTCGCGTCCGCGCCGTCCGTGGGGCGCCGTCGCCGTCGCCGTCGCCGGCAGTGCGCGGCGCGCGAGGTGGATGGTGCGCGGACCCGCGCGGCGACGGCGGGGCGGTGCGCGCGAGGACGAGGGTGGGGGCGACGACGACGACGATGACGACGACGACGACGACGACGACGACGACGACGACGACGACGGTGGCGCGCCAATGCGCGGTGGGACACACCACGGGCTAAATTTAGCCACGGTGTGGACGTGCGCGGCGTACGTGACGTGGGTGCTCATGGGCACCGTGGCGTGGGTGTCGCATTTGGGTGAACGCGCACCGATGTTGGCGATGGTGCTGCCCGCGCGAGGGTGGCCGTCGAATGCGGCGTGCGATGGAGTTGGGGTGTTTTTAGCGCGCAACGCGCCGCTGAGTTTGATTTTTGTGATACCGCATTCGTTGGCGTTGCCGAGTAGGTTGTATGGCGTCGTGGGCGTGTATGGGCGTTTAGTGTATAATGTGATATCGGCGGCGATGTTGCATGTGTTTTTGTGGGCGTTTACGCCGTTGAAAACTCCAGTGGTGCGTAGGTTTGCGACGACGACGACGACGACGACGACGACGACGCGACGGTGTACGTAGCTCGCGCAAAGGCGTCCACACAGTGTGTGTCTCACGTTCGCACCGCCGCACTGAATCCGAGTAACTGACGGTGAATGATTTTTTGTCTTTATTTCGGCCGCTAGGTGATGACAATGCCGTTTAACGAGATGTTTCACACGTGTTTGTCCATCGGGTGTCTCGCGTACGCGTCGTACGCTTTTTTGCGTACGCCGGAAACGCTCGGTTTACTCGGCGTGTCGACAGCGTTGAGAATGCGCGATGCAAAGTATGCTAATCCATCACCTGGAATGGATGCAATCACATGGATGGGCGTGACGACTTGGCGTCTCGGTGGGGCTTTTGCGTTTGTTTTATTCACAGGCGTTTCCATCATTCCGCAAGAGTTGACTTTGGGCGACTGCATCACGCGATGCATAGCCGCTGTGTATTTGCGGCAACGTTCGAGATCGTTTCGAGAATGGGTGGAAAAGATAGAACATGTACATTTATTGACGTGGTGCGTTCGAGCATTCTTACTTAGCAGCGCATGCTATAGCATTTGGCGCGGAGGTGGCGACGCGCGCACGGTGTTTTGGATCTTCGCCGGCGCCGGAGCGCTCGCCAGTATCCTTCGACTCGCCGAATCGAGTCGCTCGGACGTCACCAGCGACTCAAAGCACACTCGCGTAAAGTCAATGTCGAAATCAAATCAAGCGGTATCTCCCGATCTGGCGCCCGCCACGGCATCGAGCGTTGAGCGCGTCGAACCCGCGTCGGCACACGACGTCGACGACTCTGGCGCCCGCGCCTGGCGTGCGTGGGCCCCGCTTCAACGCACATCTACAATTTCTGTCTCATAAACATCCCCGTTGTTTTCTATTGTTTGGTAGTATCTGTTGTTGTTGTCCTATGCATAGCACGTAGTCTTGTTTAGTATTATTGGCAAAGCGCGCGAAGGCGAAGTCATTTGTCCCCAAAAAAACCTCCCAGCCGCCGCACGTTGAGGCGCCATTCATTCGCACGCCACCGATCGTCATGCGCGCCAACGAGCCGTCTGCGGCTGCGCCCGAAGGACCATCGTTTAGCGCACTCACACCCGCGCTCGATGCGCGCTCGCTCGCGACGCTCGACGCGCTCGGGTTCGTGCGCGCGACGCCCGTGCAAGCGGCGACGATTCCTCTGCTGTGCTCGCATAAAGATGTCGCGGTCGAAGCGTGCACGGGGAGCGGCAAAACCCTCGCGTTCGTCCTGCCCATGGTTGAAATCTTATGGCGAAGCGTAAAGACGATGAAGAGACACGACGTGGGGGCGTTGATTGTGTCACCAACGCGAGAGTTGGCGGCACAGATACACGCGGTGGCGGCTCCGTTTGCGCGAGCGTTGAGTAAAGCGGAGGATGATTCTGAGAAGGATAAGGTTTCGATGTTACTCACGGGAGGTACAGATGTTGCTAAAGATGTCGCGGCGTTTGCGCGGGATTCGCCGCTGGTGTTGATCGCCACGCCTGGGCGTTTGTGGGACGTCATGCAGCGCAGTCGAGAGTTGAGCGTGAAAAAGTGCGAGTTGTTAATCTTAGACGAAGCCGACCGATTGCTAGGAATGGGATTCATGGCGACTTTGAATAACATTATCGCACGATTACCGAAACAGCGCCGTACGGGGTTATTTAGCGCGACTCAGACTGAAGAAGTCACGGAATTGGCGCGCGCTGGCTTGAGAAATCCAGTGCGCGTGACGGTACGAGACGCGTTGAACGCAGCAGCCAAAGCTGCCGGTGAAAAGACAGGAAAGTTACCCACGCAACTGCAGTTATTATATCGCGTTTGTCCAGTCGACGCAAAGTTGTGGCATTTGGTGAATTTCATCAAGGAACATCGCGAATGTAAAGTCATCGTATACTTTTTGACGTGCGCATGCGTAGACTTTTATGAATCCGCCTTGAGTGCAGTGCTCTCGGACATTCATCCAGTTGCGCTGCATGGCAAAATGAAACAGAGTGCTCGAGAAGCTGCGCTTGGAAAGTTTACCACGCAAGAAGCTGGGATTTTAATGTGCACTGATATCGCGGCCCGAGGCCTCGACATCCCAGGAGTCGACTGGATTGTGCAGTTTGACCCTCCACAAGACCCGGCGGCGTTCGTCCATCGCGTCGGCCGCACGGCACGCATGGGACGAGAAGGAAGTGCAATTGTATTCCTAACTTCAAATAGTGAGGCGAGCTATGTGGACTTTCTGCGCATTCGAGGTGTAGAAATCAAACCTGCCCCAGGGACGCGAGAACACGCTGCAGTTGCCGCTGGCGACGCGGCTGATGATGATGACGACGGTGAAATCGAGCTTGAAGACAGCGTTCTCAAGCAATTAAAATCTGCTGAAAATGCTGAACGTGCGGGCGCGGCTGAAATGCACGCTAAACTTCGCAAAGCTAGTGAGTCGAGCCGGGAGATCATGGAAAAGGGCGTGCGAGCTTACGTCTCCTTCATCAGAGGCTACAAAGAGCACCATTGTCGTTTCATCTTTCGATTCAAAGAACTCGAATATGGTGCGTTGGGCATGGCTATGGGTTTACTTCGTTTACCGAAGATGAAAGAAATCCGCAAAGCGCCAAAAAAGTTTATGGAATGTTTCCAAGAATCAACCGTCGACGTCGACTCTGTCACCTTCAACGACAAGGCGAGAGAAAAGCAACGTCAAAAATCTCTCAAAGAGGCGGAAGATGCGGCTGAAGCTCAAAGGCTAATCGACGCCGATAAACCCAAGTTCAAGAAGAAAGACAAACCCGAGCCCGAAGCTAAGCGCCTCACCGCGTTCAAGCGGCGGAAAGAAGAGTCGAAAGCTGATTTGGAAGAGCTCGACGACGACTATCGCGCGTTGAAAAAATGGAAAAAGGGGAAAATGACAGATGAAGAATTTGATCTTGAGATTGGATTTGACGAAGAAACGTTGAACGCCAAACCCAAGAAGAAGGGGAATAATAAGAATTAGAGAGATAGATAGATCTAGAACGTATATTTAGGTGATAATGAAAAAATCTGTGCTGTATGCTATGCTACTTCGCGAGCGATTTTCTAATGACGCCGCCCCACTTCTTGAGAAGCGTATCTACATCACCATCCATGCGCGTTCCGACGCCTCCCCACACCAATAAATCAGGCATATCTCTCAAGCCATTCTCACCCACCACGCGCACGACTTCAAATCCAAGTCGGCTGTAATATCGCACTAATTTTGTCGCGTACTCGTTCCCATCATCGATGGCTAACAACTCGCACTTTTTACACCCAGCCTCGTGCGCGGTGAGCAACGACATCGTCCCGAGCAATATCGCAATCCCAAACGTACTACGCATTGTCACCTTCTCATTCGCATTAATGCGTGAATTATACACTCGCATTGAATCCATGTGTAGAATCCCAAACGGCGGCGGCGCCACGAACCCTTCGTGCGTGGCTACAATGTTCACATCCTCGTCGGCATCATTCGACTTCAACGCCGCCGCCGCCGACGACGACGACGACGCTCCACCCGCACTCATACGACGCACATCACCATCATCATCCAATCGTCGCGCAATCATCTTAAACACCGGTCCAGTAAACGCCGTTTCAAGCGTGAGCCCGCGCGCGTTCGCCGCGAGCTCCAACTCCTCTCTGGTGATGACATCCGACGGCTTCAACGTCGACGACGCGCGCGCGATCGTCATTCGCGCGTGTCCACGCGCGCGATACATCGTGCGGGGCATCGCCAGGCGCGCTCGCGCGTGCGTCGCCATGGCGCGCGCGAAAAAGTGCGGTGACGTGTTGAATATTCGTAAATATTCTTAACCACTTTCGCACCCTTGGCGCCACACTTTGCCGCGCGCGTCCGAACGAACGGGCGCGGTTTGGACACGACGGCGACGACGACGATGTCGATGGCGAGCGCCACGGTGTGCGCGGGCGTGCGCGGGCGAGCGCGGGCGATGACAACGCGACGCGCCGGTGCGGAGCGCGCGCAAAGTGCGATCGATGGCGCAAGGTTGTTGACGCGCTCGACGACGAGGTTATCGACGAGCGCACCGCGAACGCACACGCGATGTGCGGTGACGGCGGATGGGAGATCCAACGCGCGCGTCGATGGCGATGAAGACGACGAGGAGGAGGAGGACGATGCGTTTTATACGTGGCGCGTGGGCGGTGCGAATGATTTGAAGATTACGCACTTGCGCGACGTATATAGAGGCGAGAAACCACTGAAGGCGATCCCGAGTCCGTTCTGCACAAAGTCGAGTTGTCCATTGACGGTTGGTCCTCGCACGTCGTTGACGTATAATCGTACGTTTGTTTCGAACAATGACCGAATTTTGTTGAACTCGGTGGCTTTTGGAAGCGCGACGGACCCAAACGCAACGTGTTCGATTCAAGACGATATATTCAACGAGAGCGGGTGCGATTATATGCCTGAATGGGTCATGCGTGCGGGTCCTAGAAGTGAAATTTATTTTGAGCCGTCAGAAGTGCACGCAGCGATCGTGACGTGTGGAGGATTGTGTCCGGGAATCAACGACGTCATTCGCTCCATCGTAAACACCCTCGAGTCGGGTTACGGAGTGAAGAAGATTAGCGGCATTAGATACGGGTTTAAGGGATTCTTTGATCCCAAGTCTGAACCCATGGTATTAAATCGTAAGGTTGTACAGAACATTCACCACATCGGAGGGTCGATTTTAGGATCCGGGCGCGGCGGCGGCGACGTAGAGAAAATTGTTGAATCCGTCATCGCACGAGGTATAAACATGGTGTTTGTGATTGGCGGCAACGGATCGCACGCTGGGGCGAACGCAATTTCTCAAGAGTGTGCGAAACGGGGAGTGAAGGTGTCTGTAGTCGGGGTGCCAAAAACTATTGATAACGACATTCTCCTTTTGGACAAGACGTTTGGGTTTGACACCGCCGTGGAGGAGGCGCAAAAGGCTATTCAAGCCGCCGCCATCGAGGCACAAAGTGCGTATCGCGGTGTGGGTGTGGTCAAACTCATGGGGCGACAGAGCGGATTTATCGCAATGTTCGCCACGCTAGCAAACGGACAGGTGGATTGTTGTCTGATTCCCGAAGTGCCGTTTACGGTGCACGGACAGAATGGCGTCATCGAGTACGTGCGCAACCTGTTGGATACCCAAGGCCACGCCGTGATTGTCCTCGCCGAAGGCGCCGGGCAAGAGTACGTCGCCACCGAAGGTACCGATGCCGGAGGCAACCCGAAGCTCGGCGATATCGGTCAATGGTTTTGCAAACAGCTCAAGTCGGAAATCAAATGCGACGTCAAGTACATTGATCCCACGTACATGGTGCGCGGGTGCGTAGCGAACGCTCACGATTCAATCATGTGCACCGTTCTCGGGCAAAACGCCGCCCACGGCGCTTTTGCTGGATTTACCGGTATATCTGTTGGTTCCGTCAGTGCGCACACCGCATTTCTCCCCATACCTCGCATGATAGAACGCGAGCGTTTAGTCGACCCCGAGGGTCGCATGTACCATCGCGCGCTCTCCGCCACGGGTCAACCCGACTTTCATTAATCTTGGTTTTCCATCGCAACCGCGTCGTGAACGACGTCGTTGTCGACATCAACGTACTCCATCGACGACGACGACGACGCGCACGTCGTGATAAAATCATTCTCAACATTGTAAATAACCGAGCTCGAGTTCGAGCGCGCATCCACAAAAATCCATCCAAAAACCCCACGTGTGCTCGCCCGCCGCCGTCAAACGCGCGCGCGTTTAAAATCGACGACAATGGCGACCGAAGCCGATGCCCCGGCGGCGCTGAAGGAGTTCCCTGAGTTCCCTGGTGAACCCATGAGTAAATCGTACGTGCATCGACCGACGACCGACGACCGACGACCGATGCCATCGACCGATGGATGACCGAGAACGCGTTTTAAACACTCGCTGGGACGCGCACGACGGACTGACGAAACACGCTCGGTGCACGCGACGGGAATAGGGAATATAAGAAGCGATTGAAAATGAAACAAACGGAAGAGAAGAAAGCAGCCAAGGACGCAGCCAAGGCGGAACAGGCGGCGAATGCCCCGGTGAAGGAAAAGTCAGAAGAGGACGAGGAGGCTGATTTGGACCCGACGCAGTACACGCAAAACCGAATCAACAAGGTGAACGCGGAAAAGGCGAAGGGTGTGGCGGTGTACCCTCATAAGTATCATGTGGATACGAGAATTACTGAGTTTATTGAAAAGTACTCGACCTTGGCGGATGCGACGAATGCTGAGGGCGTGTCGGTATCCATCGCCGGACGGATTATGTCCAAGCGTGCCAGCGGGAAAAAGTTGTACTTTTACGATCTCGTTGCCGATGGTAAGAAGATTCAAATCATGGCGGACGAAGGTAGCGCCACGGATTATGATTTCGCTAAGATTCATACCGCGACACGTCGCGGTGATATCGTTGGCTTAAAGGGTATGCCGGGTAAGACCAAGCGCGGTGAACTTTCCATTTTCCCGACGAGTATGCAAATCTTGACTCCGTGCTTGCACATGCTTCCGGGTTTCTCTGGATTGAAGGATGTTGAAACGCGTTTCCGTATGCGTTTCCTCGATTTGATCATGAACAACGAGGTACGCGATACGTTCTACATCCGCTCCAACATTATTCGCTACGTGCGCAAGTATTTGGATGACCGTGATTTCCTCGAGGTTGAAACACCGATGATGAACATGATTGCGGGCGGTGCTACCGCTCGTCCGTTCATCACACACCACAATGACTTGAACATGACACTTTTCATGCGTATTGCGCCTGAACTTTATCTCAAGGAGCTTGTCGTCGGTGGTATTGAACGCGTGTATGAAATCGGTCGCCAGTTCCGTAACGAGGGCATCGACATGACGCACAACCCGGAATTCACCACGTGCGAATTCTATCAAGCGTATGCGGATTACAATGACTTGATGGATATGACGGAAGACATGATTTCTAGCATGGTTTACGCCATCAAGGGATCGTACAAGATTCAATATCACGCTCATGGCGCGGATGAGCCGCCGATTGAAATTGACTTTACGCCTCCGTTCCGCCGTATCTCCATGGTTTCTGGCCTTGAAGAAGCGCTGAACATCAAGTTCCCGTCTTATGACTTTGCTACCCAAGAAGTGGAAGACTTCCTTAAGAATTTGATCAAGGAGAAGGAAATCGAAATGACCCCGCCGTACACCACGGCGCGTATGTTGGATGAACTCGTTGGGGAGTACTTAGAGTCTCAGCTCATCAACCCGGGCTTCATTTGCGATCACCCGCAAATCATGTCTCCGTTGGCCAAGTATCACCGCACTCACCCGGGTTTGACTGAGCGCTTCGAGCTCTTCGTGAACACCAAGGAGTTGTGCAACGCGTACACCGAGTTGAACGATCCCATCGACCAGCGCGACCGCTTTGACGAACAAGCCAAGGCGAAATCTAGCGGTGACGACGAAGCTATGTTGATTGACGAAACTTTCGTGCAATCTTTGGAGTATGGTTTACCACCAACCGGGGGCTGGGGCTTGGGTGTCGACCGCCTCACGATGCTTCTTGCGGACAAGAACAACATCAAGGAAGTTCTTCTCTTCCCGGCGATGAAGCCCGAGATGGACAACAACACCGAGGCCATGGCCGCGATGTCTGTCAACGCTTAATTGGTTATTACGCATGTATGAAGTTGCGCTTGAACGCTCACGCTCACTTGAAAACGCTAAGAATAACACATTGTCAATATCAAATTCAAATTTAGAACGAAGTGAACAAGTGGCGCGACGTGGCTTTTTAATTGTTTTTGAATCTCTATCGTCATTAAAATAATCAATCGCGAGCTAAAAGGTGCGTGAAGGTTGTTCCATGAATTATTTCTTCTCTTCAACCTTCTTCGACGGAGACTCCATGGTCTCAACCTCAGACATCGCACCTAAGTCGCCAAAGCGGCTGGAGAAGCGGGACACTTGGCCAGCGTCGGTCATAATCGCCGAGGAGCGACCTTGGAAGAACGGGTGGTTGCCACTCCAGATATCCACAACGTACTCAGCTTGAGTACCACCCACGGTCATCACTTCCTCACCGTTGCAGAACACCTTCGCCTCTTCAAACCATTGCGGCTGCTTGTCCGCTTGCGCGCGCATCGTCACCGCTTGGCGAGCCTGTACGTCACACCGTAAAATATAAACAAACACCCTCGTCAGTCATCGCGATCAATCACCCACAACCATCATCCACCCATCGTCCTCGTCCTCGTCGCCATCTCTTCATCGTCATTGTCCCATCCGATCGCACGCACGACCCCCCTCTTTGCTCGCGCGGTCTCTACGCAGCACCCTTATCGGCGCAAACCCTCACCGACACGCCGCCCACGCGCCCGCCTCTCGCGCGCCACGCGACGCCGACACCACCCCCGCGCGCACGCGCACGCGCGCGCACTAAAATCATCCACACCACCCGCCATCGCGAGACGCCCGCGGCGTACATCCACGACCGCATCGTCGTCGCACCCCCCGTCGTCGCCCCATCGCTGACCCTAAGCCCCGACGTCGTCGCCACCATCGACGCATCTCGCGCCCCATCCACGCCCCACCGCGCGCGACGCGCACACGCGAATCGCACGCACACACGCACCTTGCTCGCGCTCACGCGCACGACCGCACTCGCGCGCGTCGTCGTCGTCGTCGTCGTCGTCATGGACATCATGCGGTCTCGCGCGGCGTCGGTGTGACGTCCGCGCGCGCGCGCGCGGTGGGCCTCGACCGTCGTCCACGCACGCCTCCATCGATCATCGATGTCGATCGCGCGTGCGATTGATCGATCGATGGTGTCGATCGAGTTCTCGAAGTTCTCGATGGCGCATACGCCTCGATCGAGGGACGCGCGCGCGGGCGTCGGCGTGGGTGCGGATGGATGTGTGTACCCGCGTGTGTGTGATGGAGGTGTGATTGGTGACATACTGTGTGTGTACCCCTTCGTGCGCACACATCTGCGCCTGGGCACGCCGTCGTCGTCCGTCGGCAGTCGTCGGCGCGCGGGATGGCGACGGCGACGATGGCGACGACGACGACGACGACGACGAGTGCGAACACTGGGGACGGGGCGTCGCGTAAGCGACGACACGGCGAACGGGACGCGACGACGACGACGACGACGAGCGGCGCGGGTGGTGCGACGACGAGCGGCGCGGGTGGTGCGCACGGGACGGCGGTCACGGCGGCGACGACGACGACGACGACGACGAGCTACGGGGGGGATGCGCATGCGAGTGATGCGGATGATGTCAGTGAGCGCGAACGTAGCGGGTGTTCGACGCTGTATAAACGCAAGTGCGCTGGGGATCGATTCGCGCGGCGCTTGATTGATTTTCGAGGATTCGAGTTGAGCGATAGACAGGCGAATGAGATTGCGCGGTTTATTGATTTACTTCCGCCGGAGATGGAACCTTTAGTGCGAGAGACGTTGGATAATTGTGCGGATATTGATGACGCCATTGCAAAGTTGGCGAGCGTGAAGATGGTTGAACAAACCACGGCGTGCTCGGTGGGGGACTTTAGCGAACCGGCGATTTCAGAGGCGCACTCGGCAGGGGGGGATATGGGTGATTTAACGTCAAAGGCGCGATCGGAGCGCGAGGCAGCGGCAGAAGGAAACAGAATGGCGACGAGCGCTGCTCCAGTACTCACGGCGGAGTGGGTGAATGGTGTGGTGAATGAAATGGCGGCTTCAAAAGACGTGTCAGACGCGCAAAATCGCGCGTCGCGCGTATTGCAAGCGTTCGAAGGCGCCGTTCGCCATCGATGCGCCGAAATTAGTGATTATAGTAAAGTGATGAAGATGAAGCGAGAGAACGCTCTATTGAAGCGCGCGGTTGCGATCCAAAATTCTCGCATGCAAGAGCTCGCGCCGCTCCAAGCGCGCGTGCGAGAGCTCGAGGGGTTGTGCGCACACTACAGCGAACAACTTCAGGCGGAGCAGCGGCAAAATTACTCGCTGAGTGTTAACTTACGCTTAGCCATGGATCAGTCGCCGCTACCATCGAGGAATCATGATGTATTCTGAATACAAACACAGAGATAACTTGTTGTAAAACAAAGAAAAGTTGTATTGCAAGATTAAAAATACGCGCAAGCACTTATTCGTCGTCGTCGTCGTCACCCTCCCTCCACCCTGGTGGACCTTTAAGCAATCTGAATGTTATGTTGATTCTTTCCCCTTCGACTGGCACGTGATTCTTTGGAACTCCGTGGTAGTGCGTGTGCTGTAGCGCGCCATCCATCACCATGAGACTACCATTTTCTAGAAAGATTGACGTCTTTGACTTTGTCTTGTTCTTTATCTGCACGTCAAATCTCCTGGTATGACCTAAACTAATAGCTGCAATCGTCGCGTTACGACCGAGCTCGGGCTCATCGTCAGCGTGAAGCGCCATGGAATCCATTCCGTCTCTGTAGCGGTTTAACAATATGTGATTGAAACTGGCGCCACATTTTTCTTCGACGCGTGCCATGAGCGTGGCTAACACTGGCGATACTTGCACGGGATCAAGAGTCTGCCCAGAATATTTGTATGGAATATCTCCCGCCCACGACACTAAGCGTGGCTGAATAACTTCTTTCGTGACATTCTCTTCAGGTTGCCAGACAACAATGCTTCGCTGCGCCCATTCGACTGGGGGCGATTCTAGCAACGAACGCAAGAGCGAATCCGCCTCTTCGCCGCTTAAGAACCCTCGGCAATATCCTAGTCGACCATCTGATTCAGCTGGGTCGATTGTTTTATACACAAGCTCACCATCTCTGAGTTCGCGGTCACCTTCAACAAAGCCTTGGAAGCCGCGCTTCATGGATTCTTGAAACTGTTCTTCAACGCGGCGCTTTTGATCCTCGATGCTTATTCCCATGGCATCCAAAAGCACCTCCTCCATGTCGTCGTAGCTTTTTACTACAATTTCACCCTCGGCGATCGCCATCGCATCTGGCGTCGCTTGACGCTTCAAACGCTGCAAATTTTGAGATGCCTGGCGGCGAACTTCGCGCACCCACTCGAGCCGTTTCTTAATGTACAGTTTGACCAAATCAGACGATTGTTTCGACAACAGCGGGCCGATAATTTCATCGCGCATGCTCAGCGTCAGTTCACACGCGCCGCTACTGTTTCTATCTACGCACAAAATCACGTGCATCGTACCATTCTCCACGACCAAACTTTCGTTTGTAATTTCCCAACCATTCGCCGCACACCATCGACGCATTTGCGCGGCGTCTTTGGCTGGTGGATTCAAAACCAATCGCATCACCCCTTGTCGCGCGCCATCGAGCGCTAAACCACCATCAGTCAATATTCGAGTCATCGTATTTCCTCCCACACCAGCGATGACGACAATATCCACGCGTTCATTCGGCTCAATCGCCGCCAACCCGTCGCCTTCGCGCAACGCCACGCGCGCGCTCACCGCGTCTTCGCCAATCACCTCTCCACCTCGACGCACGTTTTGCCTCGCCACCACGAGCTCGAGTTCAGATCTATCAATAGCGATTACTTTTTCTACTTCCTCGCGCGCGCACATACCCAGCGCGAGCAACGCGTGTCCGCAACACACGTCGGCGACGACGACGCCTCCGCCCGTGCCTCCGCCCGCGAAGCCTCCACCGCCGACGCCTGCCAACGCAAATGTCGCCAGCGCATCGAACCGCGACGACCATGCCCACGACGCCGCGCGTGGAGCATCGCCAACCCCTGGTTTTACCGGCGCGTCGGGCGTACCGCGCACTTTAAACCACCGCCGCGTGTCGCGCTGCGGCGCTCGGCCAGGACGCAGCGGCGCGGCGCACGCGTGACGAGGACGCGCGGACGACGACGACGACGACGACGCGCGCGCGGCGGCGCATCGAGAGAACGCCATGCGGCGCGGCGCGACGTCGAATGACCTCGAGCGGTGACGACCGCGCGCGGTCGATGCGTTCGAAAGCGCATCGATATCGATGGCGAGCCACATTGATCGATCGCGGCATCGATCAATGTCAACTCGCGATCGATGGAACACGCGGGGATGGTTTTCTTTTCAAACCACCGATGACAGACGGCTCGGCGTTGAAGGATGCGCGTGTCTGCAGTGCGCGACGACGACGAGAGACGACGACGAGGGTCGACGAGGACGATGGCGACGGGCATGGCGCAGTCGTCGAAGAACGCGATCACGCTGAAAGGATCCACCGAGCTCGTGACTGAGTTTTTTGGCTACGCGGTGAACAACATTTTGTACCAACGCGGGGTGTACCCGCCCGAGGAGTTTGAACGAAAGCACAAATACGGACTAGGGTTGATGGTGACCACGGAGGAGAAGTTGAAGGAGTATTTGGTGCAAGTGCTTGAGCAAATTAATGCGTGGTTGATGAGTAAGGATTTGCAAAAGCTGGTGCTGGTGTTGACGAATGTTCAAACCAAGGAAACCGTCGAGCGCTGGGTATTTGACGTACAAACGGATGCTGGGATCACGGCCGAAAGTGAGGGTAAGGATAAGAGTGAGAAAGAAATTATGGGGGAGATCCAGGCAATCATTCGGCAAATCACGGCGTCGGTGACATTTTTGCCACTTTTAGAAGGCGAGTGCGCGTTTGAGTTGCTGGCATACACGGGTAAGGAGAGCGCCACGCCGAGCGAATGGGAAGAATCCGATCCAAAGTTCGTGCGTGATAGTGTAGAGATGAAGTTGCGTTCGTTTTCCACGAAGGTGCACTCAGTGGATGCTTCGGTGTCATACAAGACGGAGGGAGATGAATAGTGTGTTCTTTGTCATTGTCATATGAGATTAAAAGCTTGTTTTTATTAAATCAATACGCGCAGTGATACTAAGCAATGCGCCTAAGCAGACGTCGTCGCCGTTTCCTTGACATCGTTCGTCGCTTCAGGCGTGTTCGCTTCGGACGGCGGCACTAATTGCCAGAACTTGGGCAAGTACGTCGCCCAGTCAGCGAGGATGCGCTTCGCCTTGGGAGAACCCGTCTTCTCCGCGTGTGCGGTGATAAGACCCTTGAGCTGAGCCTCACCAGCTTGCGTGATCACGCGCTGCATGATCACAATTTCACCATTCACCTTGGACTCGAACGTGCCATCCTCGTCGAGGAAGTATCCGAGACCACCAGTCATACCCGCGCCGACGTTGCGGCCAACCTTGCCGAGAGCGACGACGCAACCACCAGTCATGTATTCGCAGCAGTGGTCTCCCGTACCTTCCACAACCGCTTCTCCGAGCGAGTTACGCACCGCAAAACGCTCACCAGCCCGACCGCTGATGAACACTTGACCACCCGTAGCACCGTACAAGCACGCGTTACCCGCGATGCTCGCGCCTTCTGGCGCGAACGGAGAGTCGGGAGGAGGCATGATCGCAATTTCACCACCGCTCATGCTCTTTGCGACGTAATCGTTCGCCTCACCCACAAGTCTGACCTTCATGCCTCCAACAACGAAAGCTCCGAAGGATTGACCACTGGAACCCTCCAAGTCTAAGGTGAGGGAACCAGCGAAACCGCTGTCGCCATACTTCTTGGCGATTTGGCCAGCGACGCGAGCGCACGCGGCGCGGTCAATGTTGATAATTTCAGCCTTCTTGGTGAAAGTACCTTCATTTGCGATGCACTTTTGCACTTCAGGATCATCGAGGATTCTGTCATCGAGGACAACCCCATCGTTGTGCGTCGGCTGCGCGATGCGGTCGCTCGAAGCGCCAGCCTCACCAGAGGACGTGGTGAGGAAGGACAAGTCAAGGGAGCCGGTCTTCGACGGGCGCGCATCAATTTGAGAGAGCAAGTCGTTGCGCCCGATGATTTCGTCCATGGATCTGTAACCCATTTGGGCGAGGATCGATCGAACTTCTTCCGCAGCATACATGAAGAAGTTGACAAGGTCGCTCGGCGCACCCGGGAAACGAGCGCGAAGTTCTTCGCGCTGGGAAGCAACACCAACCGGGCAGTTGTTCGTGTGACAAATACGCGCCATGACGCAACCGGTCGCAATCATCGCAACAGTACCGAAGCCGTACTCGTCGGCACCCATGAGCGCCGTTTGCACAACATCCAAGCCAGAGCGGCAACCACCATCGGCGCGCAAGACGACGCGTTCCCGAAGGCCGTTCTCGACGAGAGTTCTGTGAGACTCGACGAGACCCATTTCCAACGGACCACCGCAGTGCTTGATAGAAGACAACGGAGAGGCACCGGTACCACCGTCACCACCAGAAATTTGGATGATGTCGGCGTTCGCCTTGGCGACGCCAGACGCGACCGTACCGATACCGGCTTGAGACACAAGCTTCACGGACACCTTGGAGTTCTTGTTGACCATGTGCAAGTCATAGATGAGCTGCGCAAGATCTTCAATCGAATAGATGTCGTGGTGCGGCGGCGGAGAAATGAGAGGCACACCCGCCTTGGAGCGTCGAAGCCATGCAATGTACGGGGAAACCTTCTTACCCGGCAATTGACCACCTTCACCCGGCTTGGCGCCTTGAGAAACCTTAATTTCGGTTTGGTTCGCGGACATCAAGAAAGACGTGGTGACACCGAAACGACCAGAAGCGACTTGCTTGATAGCAGACGACGCAACATCGCCATTTTGCATACCACGAAGGTACGGGAAAGTTTCGGACTTACCATCGGCATCGGCATCATCAATCGGGATGAAACGCTTCGGGTCCTCGCCACCTTCACCAGAGTTGGACTTGCCACCGATGCGATTCATCGCGACGGCGATAGACTCGTGACATTCTTGGGAAATAGCACCCAAAGACATACCACCAGTGCAGAAACGCGTGCAGATATCAGCGACCGATTCAACTTCATCAATGGAAATCGGCTGGCGGTCAGACTTGATTTCAAGCTGGTCGCGCAAGCAAGTGTACGGGCGGTTGTTGCGGTGTTCTTGGTATGCACCCCAGAACTCGTCATTCTTTTCACCACCGCCGAGGCCAACGGCCTTGTGGAGAAGCTTGGACATCTCTTGGTTGTTGCCGTGGTACTCCAAACCAGGCTTGACTTGGAACATACCGCGCGCTTCAACCTTAGCCATTTCTTCAGACTCACCCGGGAACGCCGATTGAACAAACATGTGCGTTTCAGCGGCAAGTTCATCCATGGTGAGACCACCGATGCGGGACACCGTACCCTTGAAAGCAGTACCGATGACTTCCGGACCAAGACCGTAGCATTCAAAAATTTGGGCACCTTGGTACGAAGTAATCATAGAAATACCCATCTTGGATAAAATCTTCTTGAGGCCCTTATTGAGCGCTCCCTTGAAGTTCAGTTGCACATCTTCAACGGTGATGGCACCCATCTTTCCGCGAGAAATAGCAGTCTCGATCTTTGGGGACATTCTCCACGAACGGCAAGTTTCAAGAGCCAACCAAGGGCACACCGCGTGCGCGCCGTAGCCAACCAACATGGCGACGTGGTGGGTGCTGAAGGCGGAAGCGGACTCAACCACAATAGATGCCCGGGTACGGAGACCTTGGGCAATCAAATAGTGGTGCAAGGCACCAACCGCGAGGAGAGACGGAATGGCTGGGGAGTCCGGACCTTGGTCCGGGCGGTCAGTGATGACTACGCACTCGCTGCCGTTGCGAATCGCATCGGCGGCTTCTGCGCACATCTTGTCAAGGCCGGCCTTAAGGGCACCAGACGCACCACCAGCGGCATAGCGCGCCGGAATGGTGGCAGTCTTGAGCTTCGGGTGGTTCTTCACGACTTCCAACTCAGAGTCAAAGAGGACCGGGGAGCTGAGCATGACCGGCGGCGATTCCTTACCTTGTGTGTCGAGCAAGTTACCCTTGGCACCGAGAGTCATCTCCAAAGACATGACGATACCTTCGCGAAGGGGATCGATCGCCGGGTTGGTGACTTGGGCAAATCGCTGCTTGAAATAGTCATAAAGCATACGAGGGCGGCTAGACAACACCGGCAACGGGGTGTCATCACCCATCGACCACGTCGGCTCAATGCCGTCAGACGCCATGGATTCGATGATCATCGTGATGTCTTCCGCGGCGAAACCGGCGCGGGCTTGAGATTCGATGAGTTGAATCGGATCCAACGTCGGCGCAGAAAGCGGAGCGACGCCCTTGATGGTCTCGATGGACTTCATGTATTGGCCGTACGGACGGGCCGCGGCGACCTCCTTGGCGATTTCCGTGTTCTCCTTGAACTCGCCAGTTTCCAAATCCGCCAAGATCATCATGCCCGGACCAAGACGGCCCTTGGCAACAACATTCTTGGAATTGGACATGACGTCACCGAGAACGCCGACTTCGGACGCAACATAGATGTAGTCGTCCGAGGTGCGCCAGAAGCGTGCCGGGCGCAAACCGTTACGGTCGAGGCGAGCGCCGAGTTGCTTACCGTCAGAAAAGACAAGCAACGCCGGACCATCCCACGCTTCTTGCATGCCAGCGTAGTAGTCGTAGAAATCATGAACTTCCGGAAAGGTCATGTCGAGTTCCGGATGGTTGCGGTGCGCTTCGGGCACAAGCAACATCATCGTCTCAGCCGGCGGGCGACCAGTTTGCACGAGAAGCTCGGCGACGCGATCGAGGTTGGCAGAGTCAGAGGCCGCAGGGTTGCAAATCGGGCGGAATTCCGGTTCGCGTCCGTTCCAGATCGGGTTTTGCATGTCGGCTTCCTTGGAAGCCATCCAGTTCAAGTTACCTTGGAGGGTGTTGATCTCACCGTTGTGACCCAAAAAGCGCATCGGCTGAGAGAGCGGCCACTTGGGCGTCGTGTTCGTGGAGAAACGACGGTGGTAAATGGAGAACTGAGTCTCGTAGTCCGGGTCTTCAAGATCCTTGTAGAACTTACCCAAGACCGCAGATCTAAGCATACCCTTGTACACAATAGTACGAGAGCTCAACGACGCAACGTAAAAGTTTTCAGCTAAGACGGCGTCGCCGAGCGTCTTCTTTTCGCACGTCTTGCGCGCAATGTACAACTTGCGCTCAAGCGCTTCGCGTTCAATGGCACCACCATCGACAAGAATTTGCTCCATCGCCGGTTGCGTCAACTTGGCAAGCGGACCAACAACTTTGTTGTCCACCGGCACCGGACGCCAGCCAAGAACCTTGAGGCCTTCGGCTTCACAGCTCGCCTCCAAGAGCTTCTTCGCCTCGGCAGCCTTGGCGCCATCCGTCGGCAAGAAGACTTGACCAACGGCAGAGGAGCCCTCAGAAAAGCCAGAAACACCGTTGGCGTCGCACCACTTGCCCAAAAGCTTCCAGGGAATGTGCGTCATCACCCCCACACCATCACCAGAGTCGTTATCAGCCGAGCACGCCCCGCGGTGCTCCATGCACCCCACGGCGGTTAACGAATCCTTGATTGTCTTGTGCGTGCGCTCCCCCTTGAGAGAAGCAATGAAACCCACACCACACGCATCATGCTCTTCCAATAACTGCGTGTTATCAACCGCACCACCCTCATACGTGGGCCATTCGCCATACACAGAGCCACGCTCCGCGAGGCACACCGTCGCCCGTCCCGCGCCCGGAGCGCGCGTCGACGTGCACCTCGGCAACGCCGCGGCTTTACGCAACCCAAAAAACAAAGGCGTGTGTGCCTGTGCGCGCGCGTCGAACACAAAACCCATTCGTCAGTCATCATCGCGTACATCACACCACAAAAATTGCGTGCCTGTGCGCACCAACGCGCTATACAATCGCACAACCCGCCCCGCGCGCGTCGACGATGCCCCCATCAATCAATCAATCAAATCAATCAAGGGGCTTAGGGTCGCGCCATCGTCATCGCGCGCGCGCACCGCATCGTGCACGCATACGTACCGTGTGCGCGTCCGATCGCGACGTCGCATCCATGCACGAAATAACTCGCGCGTGCGTACGTCTCGCGACGGTCGCGATCGCCGCCTTACGCGTCGTCATCCCACCGCGTCGCACGCCGCGCAGCGCGGGCGCCATCGTCGGCGTCGCCGTCATCGAAGCCATGATTGCGCGTCGGTTGCGGTGTGAAAACGACCGTGAAAACGTCCAGGTTTGGGTGATGAAAGAGTTGTGTTTTTGGACACACAAATTTCACGCCA
>Ga0181607_10001845_pt1 | contig 18912 bp, 15 predicted proteins | sample 041ome_9_FD_132420 | JGI IMG/M metagenome (GOLD analysis project Ga0181607, IMG submission 132420) | Coastal salt marsh microbial communities from the Groves Creek Marsh, Skidaway Island, Georgia - 041413US metaG (megahit assembly) | ecosystem: Environmental > Aquatic > Marine > Intertidal zone...
AATCCATCCTTCATTTGTCAGCTTGTTTATTGCAAAGTAATCGCCTGGATTATTTGATGATATTCCTAAATCTCTATATTTTAAATATTTTTCAAAATTTTTAGATGTATAGATTTTCCTTGCGTCATTAAAAGTAATAAATATTTTTTTATTTTCAATATTAATTTTATTTGAAATTTGATCTGCAATTTTAAAATCCCTCAAATTTGAAGATCCATAAGTAAAAGTTTTAAAATTTTTAATTTCAAAGTATTTTAACCCGGAAACTATAAACCTAGAATCTATTCCTGCACTTAATGGAACAATAATTTCATATGAATCAGATTTTTTTTTTAAATATAAAAATTGATTAGTTATTAATTGATCAAATTTCAAATTAGCATTTATATTTTTATTTTTATAGTTATATTTTGTTGAAAACCAAAAATTTTTATCTAATTTTGATTTAGTTAAGAAAATATATTCACATGGCTTTAAAGAGTTATAATTTTTATAATTTGTATTATTTGATATTCCATAACCGCTTAAATTAATTGCATCTAAATTTATCTGATTAATTTTTTTTTCTCTTAAATATTTTTTATTATCTGATATTATTAATCTGTTAGAAGCAAGGCTATAAATTAAAGGATAGCTGCACACATGGTCAACGGTACAAAATAAAAAATTTTTTGACCATAAAATAAAAAAAAAATGGCCTTCTATTTTTTTTATAATTTCAATAATATTCTTTTTATTTTCAATATCATAAATTTTTTTTAAGTTACAAATAATTTTTTTCTTTTTTTGCTCTTCATCTAACGAAGATTTAAAAATTATTTTATATGTTTGATTTTTGATATTAATAAATTCAAATTTAGATAAAGAATTTACATTAAAATTCATTTTTAATTTTAATTATTGATTTTTTTTTTAATTAAGAAATTATTTAATGCTAAATAATCTAAATCAGAATTTAAAAATACATTTATTGCATCGCTAGGATTATTAACAATTGGAAAGCCATGTAAATTAAATGATGTATTTATTACAGCAGCCATTTTAGTTATTTTATAAAATTCTTCTAAAATTTGATGAAAATTAAAATTCGAATCCTTTGTTACTACTTGTGGCCTAATTGTTCGATCTCGCAAATGACTGGCGGCAACTAAATGAAGATAATCCTTATTTTTTTTAGTATCAAACGCCATTGTCATAAATTTACTAGAAATATTTTTTGGGTTATCAAAATATCTTTTTTGCTGAGTATCAAGTATTGCGGGTGCAAATGGCATCCAAAAATCTCTCTGCTTAATCATAGAATTTATTTTTTCTACTGATAAGTAATTATCTGCTCTAGATATAATAGACCTATTACCTAAAGATCGAGCACCCCACTCCGCTCTTCCAGCGCATCGAGCAACGACTTTTCCTTTTGCTAACAATGCTGCTATTTTACAATTAAGCACTTTACTTGAGCTGTAAAATTTAAACATACTTTTATTTAATTTAAATTTTTTTATTGCTCTAAATTCATCTTCATAAAAAAATTCTTGGCCTAAATATAAATTTTTTAGTACAGAATTTTGATAATTTTTTTTTATAATTGATTGATAACTCAAATGTAAAGCTGCTCCAATTGACAGAGATTCATCTCCAGCACTTGGCATAATGTATAAATTTTTTAATTTTTTAATTTTCGAAATAAGATTGTTTGCTTTTACATTCATAAATACTCCACCACCAAGTACAACATTGTGAATATTTGTTTTTTTAATTGCTTCAGTAACTAACTGAACCAGAATTTCTTCGGTGAACATTTGTAATCCACCTGCAATATTATCAAATCTCTGCTCTGCAAGATTTTTTTTTAAAAAATCATAGCAATAATTCATTGATAGTTTAGTTTTTTTTTGAAAATTAATTTTTTTTTTATTAAAATAAATTAATTTTTTAAATATATTTTTTATTTTAGTGGCGTATTTTAAATTTGCATAAGGAGCCAAGCCCATTACTTTATATTCATGTTCCCAAGGCTTCATTCCCATCAATGCTGTTACTCTTGAATATATTTTACCTAAAGAAGAATCTCTTTTAGTCTCTGATATTTTTTTAAATTTTCCATTTTTGCAAATGTAAACTGTTCCACTTAAATTATCACCTGATCCATCTGCTGTAATAGCAAGCACTGCTTTTTTATTATTAAAAGGAGAAGTATAGAATGCTGAAGCCATATGACAAAAATGATGGTTATAAAACTTAATTTTATCATCTTTAATTTTTAAAAGTTTTTTTATTTCTAGCTTTCGCTCTTCAGTTCTTTGTTTAAAAATAATTTTTAAATAATCTTTAGGTTTATTTTCGTCATTTTTTTGATCATTAAAATTTACTTTATACCATGCAAGTGGGTTTATTAAGTAATCTTTACTATGCATAAACTCAGATGAAAAAACTACCTCTGAAATATCGTTTTTTTTCAAATTTAAAAAATTCAAACATGCAATTATTGATTTTGAGGGAAAGCCAACTTCATTTTTTTTTCTAGTAATTCTCTCTTCGAGAATTGATACGCAAATCTTTCCATTTTTGACTATAGTCGCTCCACAATTGTGGCCATCATGTATTCCAAGTATGTACATATTATCGAGAAGTTTTATATTTTTTTGTTTAAAACATATATCATAAAAAATATTTATTTTAGATATATTTAAAATATTTAAGTAGCCTTGGAAATTTGCAAATATTTTAAGCTTTCATTTTTACCACAATTAAACAAAAGATCTAAAAAAGATAAGTTTGGCAAAAATTTATTAGAATTATATTGTGGATAAATTGGATGTATAAAATTTTGGTATAAAAAATTTATTTTTTGATCAATAAAAATTTTTTTATGCTCTTCAAAAAAATATTTTTTTGCATTTGATCCAAATAAAAAGCATTCGCAATTTAAAAATTTTGTAATCTCCAATAATAGCTCTGATTTTTTTTTATCTTGAGTCAAACCATGCTTAATTAATTCAGATTGAAAAAAAATTTTTGTGTTAATTTGAAATATTTCAAGACCATACTGAATAAATTTATAAATAAATTTTGATAAATTATCTTCATCATTTTTATATAGATTTTCAATATCTGTGTAAATTTCATCAAAATAATTTGATTTAAGGTATGAGAAATATATTGTTTTCAAATGTTTTGATTTCCAATTTTTTTGCCTTTTGTCAATTAATACATTCGAAAATAAATTTTTTGTTGTGCTTTTGTCTACTGGTATAGACAACCAAAGACTTTTTTCAATAGAGTTGCTAATTACTTTATTCCTTGATTGAAAACTAAGTTTTGAATATTTTAAATCGTCAAGGAATACAAAATGATCACAGCTTTTAATTTTTGAAAAAAAACCTAACCAAGGAATAAATTGAATTTGATGTGCAGATAAAATTTTCATTAAAATTAATTTTTCTTAATAAAAAATAAGAATTTATATTATTTTAAATAACTAATTTGTCGAATTACTTCGAAGCACTCGGCATAGTCTTTTTCTATTTGCAGACCTCTGTAACCCATAACTTCAAGTATTTTTTTTTTACTCAAATAAGGTCTGTAAGATCTAGATTTATAATTTGATAAAGCCATTGCTTTTCTATTAGCTGATTGAATGTTTGTCTCAACATACAAATGTGAATTAAACTTAAATAAATTCCATGGCAATTCATATCCTAAAATTGTACATTTTTTAAATGCTCTAATTGCTTCATTTGTTATTGTTATGTGATCTTGATGAGTATCATGAGTTGAGTGACAAAAAACGATATCTGGATTTATTTTTTTTTTTAAATTTAACATATGATCAAGTATTTCTTGTCTGTGATAAGAAAAAGTTCTGACTGGCCAATTTTTTTCTATTAAGTTACTTTTTTTAAATCCAATAATCGATGTCGATTTGTACATTTCCCTTACTTGCTCATCTGGCTTAAATGGAGGTTTTGTAGATTTTTCTGCCTTTGTAAATACTGCATACCAACACTTAGATCCATTTTTTAAAAATTTTTGTATAGTTGCACCACAACCGATTTCTCCATCTTCAGGGTGAGGAGACAAAACTAAGATTTTTTTATTTTTAAAATTTATCATACAGATACTTATTTCTTAATTTTAACATTTCATTAGTTACTATAAACTTAATTATTAGCAAAATTAGATTTTACAAACTACTTAATTAGATTAATTTTTTACATTTTAAAAGTATTTTATTTAAATTAACTGCATTAAAATAGATTTATATATACAATGGACACTTAAATTTTCTAAATGAAAAAGATTAAAATTTTATGTCTTGATATCGAAGGAGGTCATGGTGGCTCATCGAAAAGTTTATTTTACTTATTGCAAAAAATTAACAAAAAAAAATTTAAAATTGAAGTGATCTGTAAAAAAGATAGTTGGCTTAAAGAAAAATATCATAAAGAAAATATTAAATGCATTATCGATCAATCTATGCCACGTGCTATTATTTTGCAAAAAATAAGTAGAAATTTTTTTTCATTAATATTTTTTATAATATATGTGTGGCCTAAATCTAAAAGATTTAGATTGCATCTTTTACAAAAATTAAAAAATATTGATATTCTTCATTGTAATCATATTAGCCTATTTTTGTTGGCATTTTGGATAAAAAAAAAATTACCAAAATTAAAAATTACTTTTCACATTAGAACGATGTTTTGGCCATATAAAAAAAATAATTGGCACTTTTTTTATAAATGGACACTAAAAATTACTAATAAAATATGTGATCACTTTATTTTTATAACTGAAAACGAAAAAAAAAATTTTTTACAAATCTTAAAACAAAAAGTTACAGGCACTGTAATTTATAATCCAGTTTTTAATACTATAAAAAAAATAGAAAATAAAAAAAAAAATCAATCACTTAATATTGTATCTTTATCTAACCATGAATTTTTACGTGGTACTGATCGAATAATAGAAGTGGCAAAACTCATCCCGGTTAATATACAAAAAAAATTTAAATTTTTAATGATAGGAAGCACAATGGCTCATAAAAGTTTTTTTGAAAGAATTTTAAAAAAAACACCAGTAAAAAAAAATTTAATAAAATATGCCCAACATTCAAATATATCGCATATGTTCAAATTTTATGGACATATAAATAATCCATTGCCAATTATAAAAAAAGGAGATCTGCTTATAAAACTTACTAGAGAGTTAAATCCTTGGGGCCGTGATATACTAGAAGCGATGTCAGTTGGAACACCAGTAATTTCATGCGGTACTTATAATAAATTTGTGAAATCAAATATTACTGGTTTTCTCCAAAAAAAATTTAATGCAAATGAAGTTGCTAAATGGATAATCAAAGTTGAAAAAAATAGATTGTTCTTAGATAAAATGAAAAAAAACAGTCTTAATAATATAGCAAAAATTTGCAATCAAAAAAAGCAGGTTGAAAAAATAGAAAAAATTTGGATCAAATTAAATAATTAATGATAATTACAAAAAAAAAATTTGCAAAAAAATTTAAATTTTGTCCTGTATTTACAGAACTAAAGTCATTGAAAAAAATTAAGGGGACAACATTGCTCTCAATTTTTGGTCCAATTATTCCCCTCTCAATATTAAAAAACTTCAAGTATTGTATTAATTTTCATCCTGGAACTCCTAATTATCCTGGTAGAGATCCCCATCACTGGGCATTATATGAAAATGCAAAATATTTTGGTGTAACTATTCATTTTATGAATGAAAAAGTAGATAGTGGAAAAATAATTTATGTCAAAAAATTTAAAATTCAAACATGCTCACCAAAAAAATTAATGAATACAACAAATAAATTAGCCATAAATATGATGAATGAAATGGGACTTAATTTTATAAAAAAAAAAATCACTATTAAAAAAAAAATTAAGTGGTTAGGAAAAAAAAGAACAAGAAATGAAATATTATTAAAAGCAAAAGAGACTAAACATTTTGCTTTTAAAGGTTTTTGCTAAAAAATTTATTTTAATATTTAAATGTTTTCCAAAAAAAATTGAGTGATAATTTTTCCCAATTTTTTTCTTTACGATCCACATTGTAAGTAAATCTATCATTAGCATAGTCTTTGGAATTAAAGGAATGTTCGTATATTGTCTTAAGCAAAGAACTCTTGGATTTTTCTAAAATTTTTTTACTGGATTGTTTACTAATTAAAAAATCAATATTTTTTTTTGTTGAAAAAAAATTATTACAATATTTTACACTAGGTAAATAATTTACTATTTGATGTTTACCGTATGAAAGAACTGGTTTTTTCATGCATACTGCCTCTATAGCTGATGTGCCAGTTATTGTAGCAACACAGAAACTTTTTTTAATCCAAGTCCATGGATGTAAAGTTGGATATGCTAAAACAACATTGGGCATTTGTATTAAAGTTTTATAGAACCATATAGATCTAGTTCCATATGCATTTGGCTGTTCCTTCACAACTATTTTAAAGTTTGATGGTACTGATTTTGACAACCATGTAATCATTTCAAGCGAATTAGAAAATTCAGGAGACAAACCTAGCAATGCTATTTCTGGCTCCAAGTGTAACGGAACATATATAAATTTTTCTTGATTGAGATGTTCAACTTTGACTGATTTATTTAATACATACTTATAGGCAAAAAATCTCATAATAATTACTTTCGTCCAAGCAAAATTTTTATAAGAATATTTTTTTTTGGATCTTAATATTATTGTTCTTAATTCCCTTATAAAATATGAAACCATCGTTTTTAATGTTCCAACAAAATTATATTTTACTGCAGACTGTATCCTAATTGCCTCAATTAATTGTTCAAACTTTAATTTTGTAAATTTTTTAAAACTATTTGATTTAAGATTTTTTTTTAAAGAACTGATAAATATTTTACTTGTATTAAAATCATTATCAGACCAAATATATCTTGAACCAATTCTAGATTCTGCGATTGTAAGATATTTTATTTTTTTTGAATTTGCTAAAATTGAAATATAATCATTTCTAGCAATTGAAATAATTACTTTAGGTTTTGATGTTAAAATAATTTTTTCCATGTTATCAAAAAAATAAAAGAAATAGTTTAGCTTTTCATAAAAACTCCAATTTGCTCTTTCAATTTCTGCATAATTATCTACATTTAATAGATAACCTCTTCCAAGTGCTCTATCTTTGCCTAAAAGAAAAGATAAATTTTGGTTATATTTTTTTTCAAAATTTAACGCTTTTTTTAAGATTTGTTTTTTATTAAACTTCTTAATATTTAAATTTTCTAATGATATCTGCTCAACAAATTTATTATTTATTTTATTATTTTTATAATTTTTTAATACAAATTTGTCTCTAACTATTAAATCAACTTCGTCGCCTCTATTTAAAAATTTATTAATTAAATTTAGTAAAAAAATTTTTTTTTGTGAAGAGATATGTACTAATATTTTCATGAGAAATAAATTAACATCTAGTTTTTATAATATCGTTTCTTTCTTTTTTTAAAATATCTAATAATAAATTAATTTTTTCTTTATAATTTTTATCATTAATTAAATTATACTGTTCATCTGGATCTTTAATTAAATCAAAATAGGCAACTGTATTAAGTTTATTTTTCTCTATCACCGTAAATAATTTATCTTTAGAAGTAGTAATAGTAAAATACAAATTATTTGACATCATGTCGGCAGATCCTCTTCCAGCATGTTCAGAAATAACAAATTTTTTTTTATTAATATATTTCCCTTTAAAAAAATTTGGCAAAAGTTCAAAACCCAATCTTTCTAAAAAGATTCTACTAGTGCTAATCGTGTCAATTAAAAAACTTTTCTTAGAAAACTTTTTCTTATTTTCAAAAATGATAACTGGCACTTCTAAATCTTCTCTATACATTTCTAAAAAATTTTCTTTAAATAGTTTTTTTCTTTTTGGCCTAGTTGAAGCATTTCCGTATCCATGGTCTGAAGTAATTAATAAAATAGTATTTTTATATTCTTTGCCACTTAGAATATGTATTAATTTTTTTAAATGCTCATCTAATAACATTAAAGAGGCATCATAATTAAATCTTCTATTAGTTAAATTATTAAATCGTGCATAAATCCATTTAAATAAAAAATAAAATTTTAAAAAATAATTTTTAAAGTCACTTATGTCTCTATTGTCATGCACATCCATACAATGAAAATAAAGAAAAAAAGGCTTTTTAGATTTATTTAACTTCTTAATAATCTCATAAAAGTAAAATTTAATTTTATTAAATTTTACAGTGATGTGACCAAGCCACATAAAAGGGAAAATATTTGGATTTTTAGATAAAAGTAATCTAAATCGCCAAATAAAAGCTGAGTACAGCCTATTTATAAAAATTTCAAAATTACTTACATTTTTTTTTCCTAAAAAGTCCTTGTAATTACCGGGTTGAATTTTTTCTATTTTTTTTTCAATTTCTTCTATGTTTTGATCTAAAATTTTTTTTTCAAGTCTAAATAAATTTACTAATTCATTGTTACTGATCAATAATTTTTTTGTCCATATAGATTTATCAAAATGTTCAATATTTTTAATTGAATAGTCTAAAAATATTCCAAATTCCTTTTTTAAATATTTTTTTGCTTTTATCTTGGATTTTTTTTTCTCTTTTAGGTATTGTGGCTTTAAAGTTCTTGATATTTTTTGTTCTAACAAAGTTTTAAAATCAACGCATGCTTTAATTTCATCAAATCCCCTATCATATCCATTTGCAATTCCAACTTGATTGCAATTTGACATAAAAAAAGTTTGATATCCCTTTTTTTTTAAAAATTCGACAATTGAAAGTGGCCTATTTCTAATTCCAGTGTCATAACCTCCATAATCAAGTGGATAAGATAGAGAAAATAAAGAAGGTAAAACAAATTGTGTGGATTGTGCATTAGCTACACATTTAAAAAAGGAAGATTTGTTTATTATTTTATTTAAATTTGGGAATAAAAATCTTCTCTTTTTTTCATCGTTTAGGGAATCAAATCTACATGAATCAATTACAAAAAAAATTCCGTTTTTCATTTTCTTGAACTAACATTCCATCCAAGTAAATTTTTCAAATGTTTAACCGAGTGTGTTTGTATAAGATTCATTCTATTTCCACCGCCAGGGTATGCAAGTGCTGTAACTAGTATATTATCATTACTATTAATTATTTTTTTTAAGAATAAAAATTTTAATACTTCTTTAAAAAAATCTAAATTTTTCTTTTTAAATTTTTTTGAATAATAAATACCTCTGACGCCTGCATATATATTAAAAGATCGTGCATTATTTTCGTCATCACTTACTGCAATTATTGGGATTTTAAAGTTTCTTAATGACAAACATCTTGCAGCAAACCCGGATCTCGTAATAGCTATTATTTTATTAATTTTTCCTTTTTTACATATTAGTTCGATGGCTTCTGCTGAATAATCAAAAGTTTTAATATCAAAATTTTTTAAAATCTTTTTTTCATTTAATCTTGTTTCGTAAATATCATCTTCAATGCTTGACGCTATATCCCTCATTGTTTCAACTGATTCTTTAAAAAAATTTCCAACAGCCGTTTCTCCAGACAACATAAGAACACTAGCTCCATCAATTATTGCATTTCCAATATCTGAAACTTCTGACCTAGTTGGAAACTTATTTAATATCATGTTATTTAAAAGTTCTGTTGCCACAATTACTGGTTTAGATAATTTTTTTCCTAAGTTAATTATTCGTTTTTGCATAATAGCTAAAGAATGATCTGATGTTTCTATAGACAAATCTCCACGATCAATCATAATTGCATCTGAGTAGGAAATAATTTCTTCAAGATTCCTGAGCCCTTTTGCGCTTTCAATTTTACTTACAATTTTTAGAAAAGAATTGGTCCCAATAAATTTTTTATATTTTTTTACATGATCGCCACTTTCAACAAAGCTTAATCCAATAAAATCGACTTTATTTTTTTTGGCAAACGAAACGAATTTCTTATCACGACTATTTAATAAAGAACCACCGAAGTCATATCCTGGTATATTTATTCCTTTTCCATTTTTTAATTCTCCTCCATTTAGAGCTTTGACATGTACATTTTTATATTGATCAATTTTTATTATTTTAAATGCTAAAGTTCCATCATCAGCAAAAATTATTTGATTTTTATTTACGAATTTATGAAAATTATTTTTATTAACTAAAATTTTTTCAAAATTATTTTTTATATTTTTCGATGCAAATACTAACACATCATTTTTTTTAAAATTAATATTTTTTTTAATTCCAGTAGTTCTTATTTTTTTACCAGGAATATCAAAAAGAATTGGTATATTTTTATTTATAGATTTAATCCTTTTAATTACCGTAGCATGCCATAAAAAGGTGTTATGAGACCCGTTCAATCGAAATATATCTGTACCTTTTTTTATTAATAAACATAGCTCATTGTAATTAGATGTTTTTGGACCAATGGTAGAAATAATTTTAATTTTATTCATGCTGGATAAATAGTCTATTTTTGTTTTTATTAATAACTTTTTCTACCATTTCTTCGTTAATAAATCTCTTATCTACTTGAATTCCTTTTGCAAATACTTTTCTTATATACGTTCCGCTAATTTCAATTATGGAACTCTTATCTTTATGAGGACAAACTTTTTCTGTTGTAATTAATTCACATTTTTTACAATAAAAAGGACCGGTAGAATAAATTATAGAAATTCCTATTTTTTTTTCAAATTTTTTTACATAATCTTGAGCTTCATATTTTTTATAGAAATTTGAAACACCGGCGTGATCTCTTCCAACAATAAAATGAGTGCAACCATAATTTTTTCTAATAATTGCATGAAATAGGGCTTCTCTGGGTCCGGCATATCTCATAAATGTAGTTAAAGATGCAAGAATAATTTTTTTTTTATTATAAAATTTTTTAATTAAAAATTTAAATGAATCCATTATTGCGCTTGCTGAATAATCCCCTATTTTTTTTTCACCTAACAGGGGTTGGATAAATATACAGTCGTAATTTTCAATTGCATTTCTAATTAGATATTCATGGGCTTTATGGGGAACGTTTCTTGTTTGAAATCCAACAATTTTTTTATATAAATTTTTTTTGAAATAATATTTTGATTGTTCTGGTTTTATTTCATAGCGCGAATAAAAATTTTTTACATTTTGAATAAACTTAGTTTTCCCACCTACAAAAAAGTTGGACTGATTATAAAAAAAATTTACACCTGGATGTAATTTGCTACTTGTGCCAAAAATTTTTTTTGCTACCTCTTTTTTTTTTAGTGAAAATATTTCAGGATTAAATATTTTACCAACTAATTTTTTTTTATAAAATAAATTAATTACTTTAGTTTTTGTTTTTATCTTTTCAGCAATATTTTGTTCAATATCAAGAATGATAGGTAATGGGAAAATTTTTTTTCTATAAATTTGGTTATTAACAACAGACAAAACTTCTTTTTTTTTCATGAAATCCTTAACGGGCAAAAAAGAACCAAATCCAAGTTTTTCTAACTCTAAATACTGTCTGAAATTTAAATTAATTTTAATCAATTTTGATATTTTTCTTTAAAATTTTAATCATTTGATTTATTGATAGCTTTTTTGTTTGATCAAAAACTAAGTTTGGATTTTTTGGTTCATTCCATTTTATATCCATACCAACTACGTTTTTTAATTTTTTCTTAAATGCTCTTGAATAAATATTTTTAATTTCTCTTTTTGCAAGAAATCCAATATCTGCTTTTAAATAAATTTCAAAATATTTTTTAAATAATTTTCTATTTCTACTTAAAAGTTTTGTATGAGAAAAAAGTGCAGCAACTACAACATTAAAATTTTGTTTTGCTAAAAAGGAAGCGATATTTTGCATTCTTGTTATCTGTTTAAATCTATCTTTTTCTTCGTAACCAAGATCATTAAATAAGTTTCTAATTAAATCTCCATCAATTAAAATAAATTTTTTTTTTGCAAAATTTTTACATATAGCCTTTGCTAATGTTGTTTTGCCTGATGCCGATAATCCTGTAATCCAAATAACCAATTTTAAAACCCAAGTTAAACAATTTTTTTAAATTTTAAATGTTCGTTTTATATTCATAATTTTTTTTTTAAAGTAAAAATTTTATAAACTAAATAATGATCCAATTTTTTGTCTCAAAAATTTAGTAAGAGGGATATACGTTGGATCACCTCTAAATGGATCTAAATGTTCATAATCTGATATTATTTTTTTATTACTATATGAATGTTTAAAATTAAATGTAATAAGTCTATTGCTTGCAGTTAATTGCACATGACCTTGCCAACAGCTTTCATTCTCTTTTAATAATTTACTTAATAAAATCTCCTTTGCAGAAAAAGGACTAATAATGATATTTTCAATTTTTCTACCGTCGGAGGATATTATGTAAGATTTAATTTTTCTTTTATAAGGATTTATAAAAACCAAAGATTCATCTAAATCTTTTCTCTTATCAATTGTAACTGTGGGATAGGCATCAATATATTTTTTTATGGATGCCATTTGATTAATAGTTGCTGGAGAACCAAATTTATATGCATTATCGGAAAGAAAAGATTTTTTATTTTTATGATAATATGTTGTATAAAAACTCATAGCTTGTCTGTCAGTAAAAATTGATTTTTTATTTTTTTCTATAAATGATAGCTCTGCATATCCAGGTAACTGAGAGAATTTATCCTGATCTTCAATTTCAAATTCTAAAAAACCTTGGCTTGCTTTATTAATTATTTTTAATTCATCGTGGAAAATTTTACCCTCTCTAAAGCCAGTAAATTTTACTTCAACTTCAAAATCATGATAATCTTTAGATATTCTTTCTTTCAATGCTTTAACAGGTATAATTACTTTTGTATTATAGCCAAGCGGCAGGGTTACAATTGTTGTATAAATATATGGAAACATTATTGGTGATCAATCGAAAATCTTTTTAATTCTTTGTCTGCAATAATTACGTGGCACTTATATTCTCCAGTACCTAACCAATTGATTAAAACTGAATCAAATTTATTTATAGTTAGATTGTCCAATTTTATCTCAAATAATTTTGAATTTAAAGAATTTAATGAGATATTATCTAACTTCAAAACCGAACCATCTTTTTTTAATACATTTATTTCTAGCTCTAATTTATTTTTTCCAATATTAAAAAAGCTTAAAAATTGTCTTTCTGCATCTGGGTTGTATACAAATGAATGCGAACCACCATTTATTGGCTTAATATCTTGACCATGTACTGCGCAAGATGCATTTTCTGATACAAATTGAATTTGCGGTCTTGTAGTTCCTCTGTATCCACTTTTCTTTGCAGCTTTAGTTAAACTTACCCATCCATGTTCTACTTCCATGCCTGAATCTGTCTTAAGAAGATCTGTTGGAATTTTTATTCTAATTTCTTTATTTTTTTCTAATAAATAAAATTTTTTCCAAATCAATTTACCTAATGAGTTGTAAAAATTAACATATATTTTATGCTGAACCAGACCCTCGTTATTTTTATATAAATTTGAAAAATTTGAAACCCAAATATAAATATCTAAGCTTTTACAATAAATTATTGGAAAATAATTTTTAATTACAATTGGAATAGCGGGTGAAAGAGTATCTATAAATTTATAAATTAATTGCTTAACACTTAGATTTAAAATATTTTTTTTAAAAAAAAATTTTTTTTGAATTGTAAAATTAGATGTGTGACTTACAAATTCATCTTCTAAATTTAATATACAAGCTGTACAACTCATGCCCGCATTTGATAATTTTTGAAAGTCCTCAAAACTTATATCTGGTTTATTTGAAATAATTTTCAAAATATCATTAACCCTTACATTGTTACAATAACAAATAATTTCATCATTTTTTTTTTCCATACTGTCCTACTTATAAATAAAAAACCCTAGTAAATTTATTTAATCATATTTAATTTTAGACATTTTTTGATAGTCTCCAAAATCATATATGGTTCCATTTTTTAAATAATAAATTACATCACAATTCTTTAAAGTTACAATACGATGGGAAATAATTATTTTTGTAATATTTTTTAATAATTCATTAACAGATTTCATCATATCTTCTTCTGTTTTAACATCCAATGAACTGGTGGATTCATCAAAAAACAAAATTTCTGGTTTTTTATACAGTGATCTTGCAACGCCGATTCTCTGTATTTGACCTCCTGAAAGCTTTATTCCTTTTTCTCCAACATTTGTCATAATGCCATCATCAGAATTTTTAACAAATGTTTCAAGTCTGGATAAACTAATGCATTCAAAAACTCTATCAGTATCTATTTGATTCTTGTCTATGCCAAATGCAATATTACTAGCAATTGTATCATCTAGTAAATTAATATTTTGAGGAACATATCCTAAAGTTTTGTGCCATGATGAAATATTAGTATTAATATCAATTCCATCGCAAGTTACAAATCCTGATGTTGGCTTTAGTAATCCAATCATTATATCCATCAATGTAGACTTTCCAGCTCCGCTTTCACCAATTATACCAATTGTACTATTTTTTTTTATTATTAAATTAATATTACTAAGTATTTTTTTTCCCGAACTCTCATATGCGAAATCTACATTTGATATTTTTATTTCTCTATTAAATGAAAATTTTGGGATATTTTCATTATAAGATAATATCAGTTTATCTTTTTTAATTTTGGATATTTCATTATTTAAAATACTCAATGAAGCTAAATCAAATAATAAATTCTGAAAAGCTAACAAAATTCTATTACCTGCAGGTAAAATTTTAAAAGCAGCTACTGCAAAAACACCAGAAATTGGTATAAATTCATCTAGACTTTTTTTTTCACTAATAAAGGTCAAACCTATTACCACCAAACTGATTACAGCAAGTAACTCATAAGACATTTTTGGCAACGACTTTATAAAATTTCTTAATAAGCTCAGCCTCCCATGTATAAAAACTGAATTAGAATACTCTTTAACAAAATAATTTATAGAATTTGATAATTTTATTTCTTTAATAGAAAATATTCCCTCATATAAAAACTTTAATTTTTTTGATTCAATTTTAGTTGCTTTATCTCCCCAAGAGTAAAATTTTGTTCTGGTTCCAAAATAATAAGCTAGACTTAAAAGCAAAAAAATTACAAAAATAAAAAAGGTGCTTTTAAAATCATAATATACAAGCAAGCCTACAACCCCAATAAATAAAAAAAAATCTGTAAAAATAGTAAAACAATTTTGAATTGTTGAATTAAATTTATCGACTAAAATACTGACATTTCTAATTAATATTGGAGATTGAGTTTTTGTATATTCCTCATATCCCATACTTAAATAACCTTGGTATAAAAAATTACATTTTTTAACAAGCAATCCTAACAAATATTTGAGTTGCAAATAATGAGTAATTGCAACAAAAAAAAACTTAAAAATAAAAAAAAACAAAATAAATAACAAACCAAAAACTATAATGTTTGCTTTGTCTACTTCCAAAGAAAAATAATTTTTAAAAAAAATAATTACTTCATTAACAAAATTATCTGAAATTAAAAATTTAATTGCGGGTAATACTAACGCTACACTAAATGTTTCAAGAATCGAAACAATTAATATAAAAAAAAAAATAGTAAAAAAACTTAATTTTTCAGAAAAGCTCAAAATACTAAAAACTTTTTTTAATGCATCCATAAATAAAATTTAATATTTATAATGTTTTTTAAACCAAGAAACAAAATTCTTAATTCCAATTTTATAACTAGTATTAGGTACGTAACCAATATAATTTTTTAATTTTTTTACGCTGCAGTTAGTGTCTTTGACATCTCCTTTTTGTATAGGCAAAAATTTTACCCTTGCTTTAATTTTTAAATTTTTTTCTATTTCGTTTATAAATCTCATTAGTTGAATTTTTTTTCCTCCACCTACATTTAAAATCTGAAAAGGCGCTGTAGAACTAACGGATAGATCTCTTTTTAATTTTAATTTTTTTGGTTTGCGTAGCGCGGCTAAATAAATAACTTTAACGACATCGTCAATATATGTGAAGTCTCTACTATGATTTCCATAATTATAAACTTCAATTTCTTTCCTTTTAATTATATTTTTTGTAAATTTAAATAATGCCATATCTGGCCTGCCCCAGGGCCCATAAACTGTGAAAAACCTCAGTCCAGTTGTTGGAAAATTATATAAGTGACTGTAAGAATGTGCTATCAGCTCATTTGATCTTTTTGTAGCTGCATAAAACTGAATTGGATGATCTGCCAAGTCTTTTTCTTTGAATTCTTTTTTGTCACTTAAACCATATACGCTACTAGTACTGGCGTACAAAAAATTTTTTATTTTTTTAATTTTTGAAATATTTATCAAATTAAAAAAACCAACAAGGTTACTTTTTAAATAACTTTCAGGATTCTCAAGAGAGTATCTCACGCCAGCTTGGGCCGCTAAATTAATAACAACTGAAAATTTATTTTCATTAAAAAATTTATTTAATTTTTTTGAGTCTGAAATATCTATTTTTTTGAAATGAAAATTTTTAAAATTTTTTAAAATCTTAAGTCTCTTTAATTTAAGATTTACATCATAATAATTATTTAAATTATCTAACCCAAAAACTTTATGTTTTTTTTTCAGACAAAATTTTGATAGATTAAAACCTATAAAACCTGCCGCACCTGTTATAAGAATATTCATTAATACTTGTTTACTATTCCCAATCTCAGTATTATTCAAACAAAAAATGACTAAACTATTTCCTCTTGACGTTGAAAGTTTAAAAAAATTAGGTGGGCATAAGTTTTTAAAACAAAACTTTATTTGGCCAACTAATGAAAAGATATTTCATAATATTGTAATTAAATTTTTTAATAATTTTATTAAAGAATCTATGTTGCAGGATAAAATGAAAAAAAAAATATTTTATGCGGACTATGGTTTTGCTTTTCATATTACTCAGATAGCTCATATAATTTTAACAAAAAAAATTCTTAAGAAAGCTAATATTAGACCTTTTCAAAGCTATGACACAATTTCAATTTTATCAAAAAATTCAGACCTAAAAAATCCCTTCTTATTAAAAAGAAAAAATTTTCTTATCAAGACAATTTTTCTATTAAAAAAAATTTTAATAAATACTTTTTTAAAAAAAAACTTTTACTTTAATGCTCCCACATTCATAGATTACGGAAGTACCAGTAGCGCTAAAATAAAATATGCCAAAATAAATAAAATAAATCTTGTCAAAAAGTATGATAATGACTTTTTTAATTTCAAAAAAAAAAAAAAAAATTATAAATTTTATTTTAAGATAGTTAAAAAATTAATAAATAACTTTGAAAACGAAATAAATAAAAAATTTAAAGTAGATATCTCTTTAAATTATCTTGTTAATATTTGGGCAGAGAGATTATCCTATGCTGATAATGCGGCAACTGTAATTTCTAAAAAAAAAAATAATTTTAGCGGAGCTTTGTTTGAAAATACTTCTTTATTAAAAACACGAATAATATCAACTATTTTTCAAAATCAAAAAAAAGAGAGTATTGGATTTGATCATGGTCACACTGCTCATCCTATTAATTATATTTATACCGCCTTTGACCCAATATCATTTAACAAATTTATAACAATATCTAACAAAACTAAAAATTCAATTCTCAAATCAGTAAGATATTATTTTAAAAAATTTGAAATAAAAATTGAATATTTTCACTTTAACATGAATATAAAAAAAAATTATTTAAAAAATAAATTACTAGCTCCTCCAAAAAAAATAAAAAAAATTATGCTAATGGGATGGCCTTTAAATTACAGAAAATACTATACTGGAGCCGGACATTTTTTTTACAATAAATTAATTTTTGAATTTGAGCTTATAAAAATTCTGAAGAAAAATAATTTTTATGTAATCTACAAGGCCCATCCAGATAGACCAACACAAATAATATCATTGTTCAAAGATGTAGTAGACGAAATAATTTTTGAAAAATTTGAAAGTGATCACGTACAAAACATGGCTGATGCTTATTTTTACAGTTACATAGGCACCTCAACTTTTGTAACAGCAATTTGTAGCAACAAACATGTTTTCTTATTAGATGATTTAAATTATTATAGATCTGATCACTTAAAATTATTAAAAAAAAGAATAAATTTAGTTGATTGTAAATTTAATCGTAAATTCAAAATAGATGAGAAAAAATTAATTAAAAAAATTAATAATTTAGATAAAAAAATTAATTATGAGTATATAGATCAATATTTATTTTAGTATTTTATTTATTGTTTTAATTTCATCAATACTGAGAAAATGCTTATTAGTTCCCGAACTATATTCAAAATTACTATTTACAGGCTTACCTTTATCTTTTTTTACTAAATTATTTTTTTGTTTCGATTGAAAATAAATATCTGGACTAATGATATAATAGTTTTTAAATTCAAATGTCTGATGCGCATCATGCGATGAGCACATAATTTCATGAATTTTTTCTCCAGGTCTAATACCTATAAACTTTAATCTAATTTTTTTACCAAAACTTTTTGCCAAATCTACTATTCTTACAGATGGTAGTTTAGGAATAAATATTTCTCCACCATTCATTTTTTCCATTGAGGAAATAGAAAAATTTATAGCTTGATTTAATGTTATCCAAAATCTAGTCATATTTTTATCTGTAATGGGCAATATGGTTGATCCACTCTTTATAATTTTTTCAAACTCCGGTAAAACTGAACCCCTAGATCCAACCACATTCCCATATCTTACAACAGAAAATCTTAAAGAAGATTTGCCAACTAAGTTATTTGCAGCTACAAATAACTTATCAGATACTAATTTAGATGCGCCGTATAAATTGCACGGACTAGCAGCCTTATCGGTTGATAAA
>Ga0181607_10001847_pt1 | contig 18889 bp, 6 predicted proteins | sample 041ome_9_FD_132420 | JGI IMG/M metagenome (GOLD analysis project Ga0181607, IMG submission 132420) | Coastal salt marsh microbial communities from the Groves Creek Marsh, Skidaway Island, Georgia - 041413US metaG (megahit assembly) | ecosystem: Environmental > Aquatic > Marine > Intertidal zone...
GACCTCACCGAATCAGCGAGGGGCTGCCCGGGCCGGCGAGACGGCGTCGCTGGCGAGTGAAGGCCATGGATGCCGAGAACGAAGCCAGCGTCGAGCGAGGAGAGGCCAGGATGGCCGAGCCGAGCGACCGGCGAGACGGCCCGGGCAGCCCCGAGCCCACTGCTATACTCCCCATCCCCATGCCCCCCACGCCCGCCTCCATCCTCCGCGAGACCTTCGGCCATGCCGGCTTCCAAGGCATGCAGGAGGACGTGGTGCAGCACGTAATCGCAGGCGGCCACGCGCTCGTGCTCAGCCCCACGGGCTCCGGCAAGTCGATCTGCTATCAGGTGCCGGCCCTCGCGCTGCCCGGGATGACAATCGTGCTCTCACCGCTGATCGCCCTGATGAAGGATCAGGTCGACGCACTGCGGGCGAAGGGCGTCGCCGCCACGTTCATCAACTCCTCGCTCGACCGGCAGGCCCGCGAGTCACGCTCGCGTGACGTGGCCGAAGGGAAGGTGAAACTGCTCTACGTCACTCCGGAGCGGTTTCGCAAAGAGGCCTTTCGCGAGGCGGTCACGGCAGCTCGCCAGCGAGTCGGGATCAGTCTGCTTGCGATTGATGAGGCCCACTGCATCAGCCAATGGGGCCACGACTTCCGCCCCGACTACTCGCGGGTTGGCCAGTGGCGAGACTGGCTCGGCAACCCGACCACAATCGCCCTCACAGCCACCGCGACGCCCCAGGTGCAGGACGACATTTTCGCTCAGCTCAACCTGACGCCGCCTGCCGCTGACGCAGCAGGGCAGGGGGGAGGCTCAAACTCAGGCGGGGTGCGGCGGTTCAATCGAGGCATCGATCGGCCGAACCTTTCGTTGGAACTCCACGAAACCTGGAGCGACGAAGAGAAGCTCGAGGCGATTCTCGAGCGAACGGCCCGGCTGCCTGGCTCGGGGATCGTCTACTTCACGTTGATCAAGACGCTGGAGCGGTTTAGCGACCTCCTGGCCGCTCGCAACGTGGAGCATCTCTGTTACCACGGCAAGCTCGACGCTCGACGCCGCAGACAGGTGCAGGACACATTTATGCAGGGCGACGAGATCGTGCTGGCAACGAACGCCTTTGGCATGGGCATCGACAAGGCCGACATCCGCACGATCACCCATGCTGAAATTCCCGGCTCGGTGGAGTCGTACTACCAGGAGATCGGCCGCAGCGGTCGCGACGGGCAGCCCGCCCTGTGCACGCTGCTCTACGACGAGCGTGACCTGCTCACCCAGATGGATTTCATTCGCTGGACCAACCCTGATGCCGACTACTACGAACGGCTCTACCATCATCTTGCTCACGACACAGAGTCGATTCAGGCCTTCGGGCTCGACTGGCTCCGGGAGAAACTGCACGATCGTCGACGAGGCTTTGACGGTCGTCTCGACACCGCCCTGGCGATGCTGGAGCGGCATGGCGTGATTCAGGCTGAGCAGCATGAGCTCCCCCGCGGTCACTACGAACTCGTCGGCACGCTTCCTGAGGCCCTTCGTGACGCCGACCGGTTTGCCGAGAAACTCGAGGCAGACCAGCTCCGTCTCTACGACATGGTCGAGTACGCCAAACACGCTGGGGACCGCAAAGCCTTTTTCAATCGCTACTTCGGCTGTGAGTGAACAGGCCAACAACGCGGCGATCGCGGCTGCGAACAGCCACCAGACCAGGTGTCGGCCATACGGCCACGCTTGGGCACGCGTGTTCGCTGCCGCGTCCTGGCAGTCGTGGCGTTTTCTGCGGCAATCCCCCTTCGAGTGACCGTGGTCAGGCAGTGGGCCTCAGGCTGTGTCGCTCGCACGAACGGGCTGGCAGGTTTCCTTCACAGGTGCGCTATGGTGATGCCTTACGCAGGCGGCAGGTCGATCAGATTGCGGGCAGGAGGAGCCTTGTGGCGGGTCCTCCACAACAGGTTGCTCGCTGGTCTCTGGCTGACCCTGGCGGCAGTGACCGCGATGTCAGCCTCAGCTGCGGAGTCCGCTGCTGGCTCCGCGGAAGCAGAGCGGGCGATCCTCGATGCCGCCGCTGCGTATGCCACGGCAGTGAGCGACGGTGACCTCGACGCCATTGCCGCCCAGTGGGCAGACCAGGCTGAACTGGTCGAAGCCGACATGCGGCTCGTCGGCCGGGATCAGATCACCGCAGCGATTGCTGCGGGGCTTGCTCGCTCCGCCGGCATGCAGATGACGATCGAGATCGAGGAGATCGCCTTTGTCTCTCCCAGCCTCGCCCGAGTGAACGGCAGCCTCCGCGTTCAGGGCTCGGCCGATGACACCGGTAGCCTGTCGCGGTTCACCAGTTTACGGGTCCGTGAAGGGGATGCCTGGCTGCTCGCGGAGTCTGTCGTGACCCCGATCTACGACAATCCGTTGGCCGCCATCGAATGGCTTACGGGCGAGTGGACAGGCACCACACCAGGGGGGCTCCCCGTCAGCCTTCACTCGCACGTCGACCTCGAGGGTGCCGTCCTCTTCTCACAGCTCGATGTGGGGGCAGCAGGCGACTCCGAAGCCCCTGTGTTCCAGGCAACCAACACGGTCCATGCCGACCCACAGACCGGTGAGCTGCGATGCTGGAGTTTCGATTCCACCGGTGCGCGTGCAGAGGGCCTCGTGGTGACCGATGGCAATCGGCTCAACCGCATCCTCACCGGCGTCACGGTCACCGGCGAGAGCCGCTGGGTGCAGGTGATCACTCCTCTCGATGAAAACCGCATTGCCATCCAGTCGATCGAACGCTCCCTCAACGGCGACCCTCTTCCCGACACTGACGTGCTCATCCTCACGAGGACCACTCCATGACGACGTTTTACCCTCACCGTGCCTCACAGGCTTCTTGGCGGCGAGCCCTGACCGCTGGTGGAGCGATGATGCTGGCGTTGGCTGCGAGTACTACGTGGGGCCACGGCGGTGGCTTTCATGGCGGTGGAGGTGGCCGCGGTGGCTTTAGTGGCGGTGGCATGTCGCGTGGTGGCGGAGCCAGTTTCAGCGGTGGTCGCCCCTCAGCCATGCCCAGCCGTGGCCCATCAATGAGCCCAAGCCGCGGCGGTGCTGGCGGCAGCCGACCGGGCGGCAGCGGCGGCCATTTCGCTGGTGATCCCTTTGCTCACGGAGGCCTCTCCGCAGACCACCTGCGGTCGCTCGGCCGTGGCACCGGATCGACGAAGCTCAAAGGCCAGTCGATCCAGACCCTCGAGGGGCGAGGCAACCAGATCCGTAACAACTTCTATGGTGGCGGCTGGTATGGCGGCCGCGGCTGGTACAACGACCACTTCAATGCCTGGTGGCCAGGTGGCTGGTACGGCGGCTGGGGAGGCTGGGGTGTGGGCCTTGCGACAGGCCTGCTCTGGGCCGACCTCGCCTCCTGGGGCGGTTACGGCTCCGCACCTATCTCCTACGACTACGGCACCACCGTGGTCTACAGCGACGACTCGGTCACCGTGGGTGGCGAAGAAGTGGGCACACCGGAGGAATACGCCCAGCAGGCGACGGATATCGCCAGCAGCGGCGAATCAGACGACGCCGTGAGCAACGATGATCAGTGGCGTCCGCTCGGTGTCTACGCACTGGCCCGCGACGGAGAAACCAAGCCTTCGACGTTCATCAGTCTTGCCGTCGACGCCAGTGGCGTTCTGCGTGGCAACTACTACGACGCGATCTCTGATTCCACCATGCAGATCACTGGCAAAGTGGACCAGAAGACCCAGCGGGCAGCCTGGACGATCGGCGATAAAAACAGCAGTGTCTATGAGGCGGGCCTGACCAACCTCCTCGCTGACCAGACACAGGTGCTCGTTCACCGCAACAATGCAGACGGGAGCCCAACAGGCAACGTTGACCAGATGCTCCTCGTCCGCGTCGATGATGGTGACGACCAGACCGTCGGCAAGGGTCAAGCCACCAAGGCGAACAGCGCCTCATAGTGCTGGGCCGCCGAGCGCTGACGACGTCTGACACGCGTCAGGCGAACAGCTCAGGCATCACCGAACCGTCCCGCACGATCATCACGGGGCGGCCGGTGTTCGTCTGGTATTCCTTCGTCGGGTCGATCCCGAGGGCGTGGTAGAAGGACGCCGCCACGTCGTCGGGTGAGTGTCCCTCGTGCCGCGGGCCTTCACCCTTGTCGTCGCTCTCGCCCAAGACACGGCCACCCTGGATGCCGCCGCCAGCCATCAGCATGAACATCGCACGGGCATAGTGATCGCGACCGTTTCGCTGGGTGTTGATCTTCGGTGTCCGACCAAACTCGCCGGTGACATAGACGATCGTGGAGTCGAGCAGTCCCTTCTCCTCGAGCCCATTGAAGAGGGCGGAAAGCCCCTCGTCGAGCGGCGGCAGTTGACGGTCCTTCAGTCGTGTCCAGTTGTCGTTATGCGTATCCCAGCCGCCGTAGGAGACGGTCACAAATGGCACGCCATGCTCAACAAGCCGCGTTGCCAAGAGGCAGCTCTGACCGAAGCTGCTCTCACCGAAGGGCTTGGCAAAGGCCGGGCTCTCAAGGCCGGTATTAAAGGCCTCGCGAGCTCGTGGCGACGTGATGATGGTGTGGGCCTGTTCGGTGAACTGGTCGAGGCCCTCAATCAGCTGGCTCGACTCCTCGAGCGCGCCGAGTCGCTGATCGAGGTCTCGCAGCAGCCCCTGCCGACGACGCACATTGTCGACGGTGAGCGTTCCGTTGAGCGACACACCACGCACGCTGTAGGGCTGGCCGGCCTGCGGTGTGGAACGGGTGGAGAGCGCGGCGTATCGCACGCCGAGATAGCCCGCCGACTGATTGATTCGTGGAATCGCCACATGCGTTGGCAGTTCAACCGGTCCACCGAGTTCACGACTGACCACAGCCCCGTACGCAGGAAACTCCAGTGACGGGATAGGACGGTTGCCAGTGCTGACGTACTGCTGCCCCAGTGGATGCGCTGCCAGCGAGTGCGTGATGCCTCGCAGGATCACGTACTTATCGAAACTCGCCGCAAGCTTCGGCAGGTGCTCGCTAATCTCCACACCTGCGACGTTGGTCTTGATCGTCTTGAACTCGCCCCGATGTGTGTCGGGGGCGTTTGGCTTGGGATCAAAGGTGTCGAGGTGCGACGGACCACCTTCAAGGTTCACAAAGATCGCAGCCTTCGCCCGAGCACTCGCACGAGTCTCCGCTGCCTCGGTCCACCGCAGATAGTTGGCCAATGTCAGGGCTGATCCGCCCAAAGCGCCTGCACGCAGGAAATCACGGCGAGCCAAGCCATCACAGGTACGGTGGAGTGCCATCTGCAGCATCCTCTCAAGGAAAACGTCTGTTCAAGAATAATGTTTGATCTGCAGACGCATCGGCCAGCAGAACAGAGAAGCACGTGATTAATGGTTGAGCTGAAACTCTTTGGTGTTCAGCAAGGCCCACATCAGGTCTCGCGCTGCCAAAGGTGGTTCAACATCAGCGAAGTACTCTCGTGCCCGCTCCACCTCGGCCGGCTCAGGCAGCCGCGTGAGGGTTCGCAGGTATGCCGATCGCACGAGCGCCTCAATCGCCGCATCGTCCATGGTCGAAGTCTTTCCAGCCGCCGCGGCAGCCTTCGCTTCATCGGCTCGCAGCTTCGCCAGCTGCTTTTCCATCGACGCGAGAATCTGACGGCCGGTGGCGACAAGGTCTTCCTGCTTCTCAGCCTTCGCACGGGCCAGGCGAGCCTTCCCCTTTTCGATTCGCTGAGCAAGCTCGTCGGCAGACATGCCACCGTTGGGATTTCCACCAAGCTCGGCGGTTGAAGAATCGGTCACTTCGGCCACCCAGCCTTCTGGGCGACTGATCATCGCGAGCATTTCGCCGTCATTCTGCAGAAAGACCGTCTGCAGCAGGCTCGGCTCGACGGAACGGTCGCAGTCGCAGTTGCTCTCTCGCAGAGATCGTCCAAACACGTTGAGGGCATAGCTGCCACGTCGCGAGTCAACCACGGCTTCATCGATCGCCCGATCGGCATCGAGTGAACAGAGGGCCTGCGACTCCTCAACGCCGGCAGTGGCGATCTTGATCGCGTCGTAGATCACTTCCGCCGGAATACGCCGAGCGACTGAGCGTGCGAAGTTGCGATCATCGCCCGCGTTGGTGGCGGTTGGCCGCCAGCTGAGCTGATAGGTGCGGCTCAGACAGATCTCCCGATGGAGCCACTTCAGGTCGTAGCCATGCTCACGGAACGAGGTCGCGAGGTAATCGAGCAACGGCTCGTTGCTGGGAGGATTCGCAAGGCTCAGATCGTCCGGCGGCTCAACGATCCCGACGTTGAAGTACGCAGCCCAGACACGATTGACGATCGCGCGAGTGAAGTAAGGATTTGAAGGATCTCGCATCCAGTTCATCAGCACTTCCCGAGGGTCTTCCACCTCGTTGAGCTGCTCTTCCTTGCCACCGAGCACCGTCGCGGTCCGGCCCGCCAAGAACTGCTCGAGTCGCGCCTTCTGAGTGGGGCTCTTCGCTCGCTCCTTCGCCGCAGCGATTGCCTCGTCGGTCATCGGCTTAGGTGGAGGCAGGACCACCGTTTCGCCAAAGGGCACGGTCTCCCCACGGGCTGCCAGCCGCACAAGCTGCTGATCGAGCTGATTCCCTCGCAGCTTTGGATCGATGTCGAGCGAGGCCATCATCTCCGACGTGGCCTTGTTGTTGCCAAGCTGCCGGAACTGCTGATAGCGAACGCGAGCAAAGAAGTTCTCAAAGCGGTCAAAGTCGTCCTTCGTCCATTGATCAAAGGGATGCTTGTGGCATTGGGCGCACTGGATGCGAACGCCCAGGAACGCATACGCGAAGCCGAGTGCCCGCTCTTCGGTCGTGCGGAAGTTCCGCCGACTCCAGTAGTAGGGGAGATACTCCTGCTCGGCGAAATCTGAGCGATGCCCACGCACCATGTAGCTGCTCATCCGCTCGCAGTAATCTTCATACGACTCGTCGTCTTGGCGGCTGCGTGCCAGCACGATCCGCTCCACGAGCTCGTCGTAGGGCGTGTTTTCGGCGACACGGGCCTGCATCCATTCGTACCAGAGCTCGGAAGCGACATTGCGGCGATCTGGGCCGTTGGGCTGGTTTTCCTGAGCGTTGTTGCCCGTCCAATCACAGAAACGCGTAGCCCACCAGGCGGCATAGCCCGGACGCTCAAGCAGCTCTTCGACTTTTCGTGCCCGCTTGTCGGAGCTCGTATCAGCAAGAAATGCCTCGGCCTCATCAGCCGTCGGCAGCGTGCCGGTCAGGTCGAGTGACACACGGCGTAGAAACTCGCCGTCGGTGCAGAGATCCGAAGGCACTTCGCCAAGTTTCTTCAGCTTCGCCACCACCAGCTCATCAACGGTCGTGGGCGTCGGCACATCGGGGTAGTTTGGCCCCACCTTGTCTGACACAGGGAAGAGCACCGGCACCGGCACCACGCCATTGTCGTAAAACGCCACCACATGCGTGTCACCCGGCCCGGCAGCAGTCACCAAGCCATGCTCATCGATAGTGGCGATCTGATCGTTGTTGCTCTGAAAGCGACAAAGCGGCGTGACATCCTCACGCGCACCGTCTGACCAGACGGCAACCGCTCGCAGGTTCCACTGCTCGCCGACTTTGGCAGCCACCAGCTCCTTCGGCTCAATCTCAAGCCGCACAAACTCAGCAGCGTCATCGGCAACGCCTTCGGCGCCCCCCTCGATCCACTGCTGCAACACCCGCAGCTGCCAGGTGTCATGCTCGAGTCGCTGACCGCCGTCATGCGGCTCCTCTTCCAACGGCTTGAGCAGCGCCAGGCTTTCCTGGGGCGACTTTACGTTAATGCGAGGCTCGTCACCTCCGACGAGATTCTCGTGGTCGGCCGCAAAGTCGTAGCCAAACAGAGAGAGCTGAAAGCCACCTTGCCCCTGAAAGGAGCCATGGCAGGCCCGTCCATTGCAGCCCAGCCGTCCCATCAACGGCACCACATGGCGACGGAAGTCGGGAATCTCTGAGGCGGCATCACTGCCAGCCTCGGCATAGCGAGCATCAATCCGGTCAACCGGCTCGTCAGCAGCATGGACAACAACTGGCCCGCTGAGCAAAACCAGAGTTGCCAGGATCATCAGGCCTCGAAGGCCTCCAGCCAGGGAACTGCCGTGACGACGATGATGCTCACCCATTGACGAGACTCCCCTTCCAGTTCGCAGCTCCGCGAGCGACCACACAGGCCCTCGGGACACCGGAACCCTCAAGTCACAGGCGACCACGTGTCCACAGACACCTGGTCAGCTTCATAGTTTATCGTAAAAAACCGCCGAAACGCTCCAGCCTCGTCTCTCCACCGAAAAACATGCAGTTTTGCGACGATTTCGCCGTCCGCAGGACACGCCGACGGTCGGCTGCTTCCGGGAGATGCCGCTCAGGGCAGGAGGGGCCGCATCTCGTTTCCCACCTCATCGACGGGATACTGGGCCCCGTGAGCCTCCAACTCCTCCACCATTGCGGCCATCATGCCTGCGAGTTTCAACGGCTCAGTCTCCGCCAGGTTACGGCGTTCAAACGGGTCTGCCGCCAGGTTGAACAGCTCGTAGCGAACGTTGGCAGGATTCTGCTCAGGCAGGAAGTGGTAGATCAGCTTCCATTCGTCCTCGCGAAACACGGTGAAGTAGCTGCTGCGATGGCTGTGCGGAAAGTGCATCAGAAATGCTTCTCGCCGCTCGGGGTTGGCTGCTCCTGAGAACTGGGGACGGAGGTCGACCCCGTCGACTTCATGTCCTTCTCGCGGCGTCACACCAGCCACGGAGAGGATCGTGGGATAGAGGTCCATCACCGTGCCCAACTGCGGCTGCACGCTTCCCGCAGCAATTGGCACCTCCGCCTGCAGTGCACTGTCCGCGACAGGCTTGGCCCAGGCAGCGATGAAGGGTGTGCGCATGCCACCTTCGTAATGCGTGCCTTTCTTGGCTCGCAGGGGGAAGGAACTGTTGTGCTCGTGCGTCGGGCCGAGCGGCGCGTCGCTCCCGTTGTCACCGAGGAACAGCACGAGCGTCTCCTCAGCAATGCCGAGCTCTTCGAGATGATCCAGCACCTCGCCGAGCGACCGATCCATCCCTTCGATCAGTGTGGCGTAGGCCTGGGCGTTCTTCGGCTTGCCAGAGTCTGTGTAGTTGTCTGCATACCGTGGATCAGAGTGGAACGGCCCATGCACGGCGTAGTGCGCAAAGTCGAGAAAGAAAGGCACGTCTTCTTCAACGGCCTTGCTGATCTGAGCCTTGGCCTCGATCGTGAGGGCTTCGCTGAGGAAGGTGTCGCTACCGTGGTACTTTTCCAGATGGGGAACCGCTCGGTTCTTATTGCCTTTGAGGTGTCCGTACCCGTCCTCGCCGTAGTAGCTCCCCGGCTGTCCCCACGAACAGCCTCCGACGTTGACGTCAAAGCCGAGGTTCTCCGGCCACTCCGAAGGCTCACCAACCGGGCCGAAGTGAGCTTTGCCAACAAACATCGTGCGATAGCCGGCCTCACGCAGCATGCCAGGCAGGGTAATGGCCGCATCCTGCACCCCGACCCAACGCCAGTCGGGAGGACCGAATGGCCCCCGGTTGTTTTCCTCAGAGCGAATCCACTGCGTGACATGATGTCGAGCTGCGTTCTGTCCGGTGAGGATGCAGGTGCGTGTCGGTGAGCAGACGCTCATCGCGTAGAAAGTGCCAAACCGCACACCCTGACCGGCCAGACGTTCCATGGCGGGGGTGCGGTAGTAGTCGTTGAGGGGGTAACGCTGCGGCTGTCCCTGCTCGTTGAGCATGAACGGCACCGACGTGTCCATCGGCCCCATATCGTCCACAAGGAAGAGCACGATGTTCGGCTGCTCAGCCGCTGACGCTTTCGACAGCCCGCCACACCAAGCAGCACACACGACTGCCACACAGAGCCCTGCCTTCAGCAGACACATGGCGAAACGCCTCATCCGATTTCTCCCCACAGCTTCCCGTGACCCTGCTCGCCTTCCCGTGACCCTGCTCGCCTTCCCGTGACCCTGTTCGCCGTTCGCCACCACGTGGCGCAACATGCCAGACGACGCTCGTCCTGCATCGCGAGTCAGGCGAATCCGCAGACGTCGCCTCCAACTCTCCGCAGCCGGCTTAGGCTGCTGCGAACCAGCGTTGCCGAACGGTGGCCACAACCAACGTGCCACCTACCGCCGCTGCGACCAGCCCCAAGACCGGTAGCACCAGGGTCACCAGGCTAAGCACGCCTGTCAACAGAAGCAGCACACCACCAAGCTGAACACCGAGTCGCCCCCAGGCTGCAGCAGCGAGTCCCCAGGCGAGCCACGCAGCAGCAATCCCGGCAAGAACCTGTGCCAGCCGCATCCCACGGTCGACAAGCCGGGCGTCCACCGCGCGGGCGGTGATCTCAAGATCGCCCCGTGGGGTCGTGAAAAGAAACTCTTCGCCGCGCTGTGGCATGTCCACATCAAGGCTGGCCAGTCCTTGGGCCTGCCGCTGCGGAGGCAACTCCTCCCAGTCTTGCGAACGCATCTCCCCTGACGACTCCGCCAGACGCTGCAGGCTGTCGTCGAGTCCGCTGACGGGGCCGTTGGCATTCGCATCGTCGCCCAGCTGCCGTCCGCCAACGCCACCACCAAAGCCACCGCCAAGACCTCCCATCCCACCGCGAGCAAGATCCAGAGTCTCGCCACCTTGCAGGCCACTCTGCTGCCCCTCGCCCGGTTCGGCGAACTGTCGCTCCCTCGCTGAAGAGCTCGTAGGGGGCACGACAGATGCAGCCTGGTCACGGCCCTGCTGCTCAAGCCGCTGCTGATACCGCTGCACCTGATCAAACAGCTGCACCTCCTGGGGCTGCTTGCTGAGTTCCTTTTTCTTGGAGAGTTCCACTTCCTGTTCAACGCCGAGGTTTTGGTTGAGGCTCTTGAAGTCGGCCGTTAGTGGCACGTCGTCGGAAAAGTTGACCGCTCGCTTCCCGCGGACATCTCCCAGGCGGCCCTCTTTCGCCTGCGGGGGCGTACCCGCCGCCCGGTCCTTGGCATCACCACGTTCACTGCTGCGGCCAAACTGATTCTCTGAGAGCCAGCGACGATTGAACCGCTCCTCTGTCTCCTGCTCTCGAGCCTTCTCAGCGACGTCGCCACCCTCCACAACACTGGAGACGTCAAAGTTTTTGGCGAGCTCGTTGACGACGTTCTGACCGCGTTGCACATCCTGCTGGCTGAAGTAGCTCCGCAGCTGACTGCCATTGCCGAGGGCGAGGCCGCGTTCCACACCCGCGGCGACCGGCGGAGCCTGGCTCTCCGCTTCCTCCGCAATCAACGCATTGAACTCAAGCGCTTTCTGCAGCTTGTCGTTCACGCCCTGTGACCGATAACTCCCTCGGTAGCCATCCCGGTAGCCCTGAAGCGACTCACCGAGCTGCCGTGCATTCGTACTCGCTCGCACTCGAGAGAAGACGTCGTTCGTTTCCGACGAGGCCACCTGGAGCAGCTGCTCAAGCTTCTTGTTTTGATAGGAGACAAAATCGGCCACAAGGTCATCCGCAGAGTCGGTCTGCCGCAGGGTGCCGCCAAAATCGAACCAGCGATAGGACTTCGGCAGCCGCAGCCGCACCTGGCTCTGCTCGACGTTGATGTTGAGCGTCGTCATCAGCGGAAAGCCCACTGTCTGCAGCGACTCGATCTGCCCCAGGTTGCCGCCGTACTTCAACACGACGCCGTAATCGAGATCGCCCGCCTGTGTCTTCATCAGGGGAATCCCAACTCGCCGACTGTCTGCATCTCCAGCCAAAGGCGTGGGCTTCACCGATTCCCCGGCCACCATCGCCGACCAGAGCGTTGCCCCGGCTGGCAGTTCCACCTCGAGCAGCTGTTCGGTCTTGTTGTCAATGCGATACTCCTGCGAGCCGCGATACTCCCCATGCGCGTCGACCGACAAGATAGTGACCGCCAGGCCGATTCGAGCCCCCGCTGTCTCGACCAGTGCCCGTTCACGCAGGCTCAGCTCCAGCTCCGGGGCTGCCTCATCGGAGCGAGCGACATACGCCATCGTGGTCTGCCCCGGCAGGATGCTGGCGAGTTCTCGCCATTCGGCCGCCTGTCGATTCACTTCACGGAAGCCCGTGTTGGAAGACACCACCACCTCGTCCCGGCCACCCGTCTCGAGCACAGCGTAGCGTTGCAGAGTTGTCCCTGTTTCAATGCTGGCCATTGGCACCCGATACACGCCAGAGGGGAGCGCCCGGCTTGCCTGGACCAACACGGCAAGGCTGCCCATCACGTCGTCCTGCAACGTGAGCTGCATCCGCACGAGCCCCGGCATCTCAGCGACTGGCTCGACCCGCTTCTCCAGCAATAACGGCACCTCAACATCGGCGTCGACGAGCGAATCAGGAACGAGAAATGCGACCTCACGAATCCCTGCCTCACGAATCTGGAAACGCACCAGCATCGTCTCCTCGATCTCTCGAGGCGTGACCCGCACATTGGTGACAGCCACCGCTGACACCACGGGCACCCGCTGCGCAACCTTGAGCCGCGCGGAGAACGCACCGGTTCGATGCACAAACGCGAGGCGTGCCAGCGGCCGCTGTGCCTCCGCGAGCCAGCTCAACGCACGGCTCAGCGGAACCACCTCTGCATCGACAAGGTCCCGCACCTCGACGCTCATCGATGGATCGACCTGCACGACCACCATTCCCGACTGCCGTCGCGTGTTTTCCACAATGAAGGCCGGCGGGAGCACGCTGCCAGTCTCCGCATCATCCGGTCCAGTCATGTCCACTGCGGGCAGCTGGCCACGGAGCGTGACCGGCAGCTGACCGATCGCTCCATCCGCGAGATCGAGCCGCAGCAGCTGTCCGTCGTCAGCCAGCGACCAGTTGGAAAGCCCTGGAGCCGCGACGGTCTCGAGCTCAACGTCCGCAGGCAGGCGAATCTCAACCGCATGCAGCGGCCTCGACTCGATCGTGCAGTTGAGCTGTGTCTCAAACGCCGTCTCACCCGCAGCAATCCGCAGGATCATCTGCCCGTCGACATCGACCTGCGACTCGGCTCCACCCGCCGTCAGCCGCAGTTCCACGTTCTCCGTTGCAAATCGGTACGCCTGAAAACTCCGCAAGGGCAGGGGACTCTCATCGCTCACCTCACTGAGGACAGCCGCCATCTTCTCTTGAGGAGCTTCATCGCGGGCGAGCCCCCGCACCTCCGCCACGCGAAGGTCCATCAGCGGCCCGCGCCGGATCACGATCCCACCTTGATGCAGGGCCGCCTCGGGAACCGAGACGAACGGCAGCGAGACCTCCTCGTCACGAGCAAACACCAGATTGCTGCTCTTGGAGAGCCGCACGAGCAGTTCTGCCTGCCCCGTGGCCGGCTCAAGGAGTGTGACATCTATCTGCTGCATACCCTCTCGCTGGTTGGTCTCCCAGCCTCGGACGTTGCCGCCCCGCACCTCCTCGACAAGCACATCCGCCGGTACCACAAACCGCCACGCATCACGCTGTCCTTGTCTGATGTCGAGAGTGAGCTGCCAGGCCAGCTGCATGCCGTCTTCACGAACGTCGAGAATGCCCAGGGAGCTCACGGTCAGCGCCTCATCGATCGTGGCCGCCGCCACCCGCGATCGCCATTCCAGAGAAAACCGCCCCTGATCAACGAGTGCCGTCTCAATCTCCTCTCCTGGCCGGGTTGTTTCCCAGGCGACCTGATCATGCACCCCTGAGAGCCGCACCTCGGTGTCCGCTCCTGGCACGCGCAGGGCAACGGCCGTTGCCGGGCCTGCTGGCAGCCTGCCTTCAACCCGTCGCCAGCCACCCCGTTGCGTCGGTGCAAAGCGAATGTCGAGCGTCAGCTGATGACGTCCTTCTCCCTCAACAGCCACCAGAAACACCGAGGGTGGCTCAGCCGGCATCGGCTGGGCCATTTGCTGCTGCGGTGTGTCGACCACCTCGGGCTCCACCAGCCGCAGCCGCGCAGTCCGCTCATCAAGTTGGGCTGAGGCAAACACGCCTCCACTCAACGTCAGAGGCACTTCGACGACGCCCTTGGCATAGACCATCACCTCCACGCTGCCAGTGACAACCAGATCTCCACGCTCTTCCAGCCGCGTCGTGTAACGAACCGCACCAAACGCAAACGGGGCCGGCGGTGCGGCGGCCTGCTGCCCTGCGTGCTGCCCCGCGGTCAGCTCGTCCGCGAGCTTCTTGAGCCGTGTGTATTCCGCGTAAGGCACGAGAACCTTGTCTGCGTCGGTCGCCGACTCCACCTGCTCGGGATCGTAGGGGATCACCACGGCATCCTCAGGAATGCCCACCGGCTGTGTCGGAGCAAGCAGATCGAGGAGATCAGCCACCCGCACCTCGCTGATGTCTGCATCAGCCCCACTCGTCTCCTGGGCCAGACAGACACCACAGGGCCCGCTTCCCAGAAGCACCACCGCAAGCAGGGCCACCGCCTGCGGGGCTGGGGCCGACACACCCCCACGTCGCACAATCCCGGCCGCATCGACGACAAGAAACACCGGCAGCAGTCCGACCACTGTCAGACAGGCGGGCTCAAAGAATGCGTGCAGATCGAGGCCGAGGGTGAGCTCCACGGCAGTTGGTATCCCAACGGCGGCCACCAACACCAGCGTCAGCATGCACAGACGGGTCTTCCATCGTCGTCGCACGAGCAGGCAGCCACAGAACACGACCGCCGCTGCGAGGCCTCCCGCTGCGCTGGTCAGCCGACGCTCATCTGCGAGTGTGACAGCAAGACGCGTCTCACCCCCGAGGCTTTCGTAGCGATAGGTCCGCCCATAGTCGTCGAGTGCGATTGGCAGGCTGCGAACACCTTCAAACGCCCAGGTTGTCGCCTGATTGCCGAAGGCTGCCTCGCCCTGCATCTGCGGCTGCGGCCCCGAGGCAGACTGCGGCGCAGCGATTGCCGGTTGCCCGGCGACGCCGTTGAACGCGAGGGCATCGTCGCTCGGCATCTGCTCATCAGAGGCAGCCTGTGATGACCGTCCTGCCACACCGAGCTGCGACTGAGGCTCGGTGATCAGCTGGTCGACCTTTCCAGCGATCACCGGTGGCATCGCTGGTGTGGCTGCGGGAAACGGCGTATCTTCCGCGGCGGGCATCTCGTCGCCTTCAGCGATCCCAAAGTCCGCGTCAGCATCGACCTGCCGTGAATCGGTGGCGACCAGGGCCGGCATCTTGGCCTGAGGCAAGGCCGACTCCATCAGCGGCATCCAGGAGAAGGCCCGCACGCCTCCTCCGATCGGAACCAACACACCTGCAAGGTCGGTGAGCGGCCAGGGCTCGCCCCCACCCCCCGGCACTTCAACACTGCCACCACTGCGAACAACCTGCATCCCATCTGGCACCACCAGCTGCCAGACCACGTCAGCCACTGGCACGTCAACCACGGGACCGGCCTGGTCCCGAACCGCCAGCTGGGGCGACTCATGGGCCACCTCGTGGAACCAGGTCGCAGCCGACTGCTCCGTCTCATACACAATTGAGATGTCGCGGATGATCGCCCCGTCTCCCGATGGTGGCAGGCTCACCAGCACAGCATCACCATCACGTTGCGGCAGCGATGGGCGACCATCGATGCTGACCGACCACAGTGTTGCCCCGGCAGGAAGGGTCACCTGCAAGAAGGCTGCATTGGTTCGCAGCTCGTATCGGGCTGCCGTCTGGGCGACGCCTGCAGTTCCCTGCAAGGTCAGAAGTTCGACTCGCTGTGTGATCGCCTCAGGCAGGGCATAGCCCGCCCGCCGCGTGACCGCTGCAGAGACCTCAGCAGTCCCCACAAACCCATACACGCCCAGCAGCCGTCGGCCGACCTGATACTCCGCATCGACCAGCTCGCCAGCGTCAATCGGCCGGCCGTCGCTCGCAAGTGTGACATCGATTTCCGGATTGCCCTCGACCGCCACCGCTGCAGACTGATAGACGACGCCGTCGGCTTCGATGCAGGGCAGGGGCAGGTCGATCGGCTGTTCGCCAAGGGTCAGCGGCTGCTGAAAGTCGATGGCCAGTCCGGCGGTCCCTCGCGAACGATCGGCGAGCTGCGCGGTCCAGAGACGACTGCCGTCTACCTCACGGCTGGAGAACTCGCTGACCTCGACGCCAGCGAGGCCTCGGAGTGAGATCAGGGGCGGGGTGTCGAGAGGTAGCCGGAATGACAAGGTCCGCGTTGCCGCGCGGTCAATGTCGTAGAGCACTTCGGCATGCGTCGTCACCGCCTCATTCCCGATTCGTGCGAAGGTGAAGGTGCGAGCGGTGATCCGCGGCTGCCGACGTTCAACCGAAAACTCGGCGGCATGCTCTGCCGAGAGCAGACGGTAGGCAAACGTGCCCTCGTCCGCTGCGAGCCCCATCTCCTCACGCTCTCGACGGGCCAGCGGAATCAGCCCATCGAGTTCTTCCGGACGCACTGCCAGGTCACCGGTCGCTGTCACCGCCACGGCACCTTCGAGAAACGTTCCACCGCGGATCCGCAGCATCGGAAACTCGACTGCTTGCTCGCTCCACTGAGCAAGCCAGCCGGCCGGCACACTCTCTGCCTGCACCGTGAAGCTCGTTGCGGTCGACTTCGCTACCTGCCCAGGGAACCGCACACGAACACCCGGCGTGTCCTGGCCGATCGCCTGCGTAAATGCCAGTGGGCTGCCATCGGCCGCTAGGACAGCGGTCACATCCCACTCATCGGGAATCTCCAGCGTGACCGCCTTGATCGGCTCCGCCTGAGGACGCAGGGTGACCGTGCTCCGCAGCCGCTGGGCGTCTTCATCGAGCGAGAACAGCGTGGCCACCTTCACATCCACAGCCGCATCTGGGCGGATTAGCTCCGCCGAGATCACCGAACCGTTCTCGGCAGCGAGCCAGGCCGCCACCGGTCGGATCTGTGGAGCGGAGGGATCCGCGACAAACACCGACGCCGGCACCGCCTGCCGGAGCACCGACACATCGATCGGAAAGGCCTTCTCGGCCGCCAACTGCTCAGCGTCAAGACGCTCGTCAAGCAACAACCCGAGCACAGCCACATGTCCAACCACATCGAGTGGCTCAATCTGTGTGAGCGTCCATGGGCCGGGCGAGGGCTGCGTGCCGGCTGCCGTGATGGCGAGGGTCACCCGATCGGTGGCTGGCTCATGCAGCTGCACATCCAAGACTCGCTCGTTGTTCTCCTCACGCACCCGCCACTGGGCCACCTGGGGCGCCGCCACATCGGTCACCTCCAGGTCGTTCGGCAGGCGGAATGCAAACGAGGGAGCTCCTCCACGGAGCACCTTCATCGACATCGTGGCATGCAGCCGGCGGTAGCCCTGCGTAACCTCATCGACGAGCACACTCCGCGCAGACACCACTCGCTGTAAGGCACGGGTGCGATTGTTGAGTGACATCACAAGCTGCTGCGTACCCCGCGTTGGCGGCACCTCAAAGCGAGTCACTGCAGCGGCCTGATCAAACACCCGCGAGAGCACGCCGCTGCGGATCTCAACATTCCCCGGCACGCTCACACGGATTCGTGTTGCTGCTGGCGTAGGCACTCGAAATGAGACTGCCTGCTGGGCTGCGGAGGTGACCACCGGCATGGTCAGATCGAGGCTGAGCTCATGCCGGCCACGGCCTTCGACAAATAGCTGCGGCATGCCCGCCTGATCACGACCAAGCACCGCCGAGCCACCGTCGAGCGTTGCGGTTTGCAGTCCGACGCCTTCCAGCGGGATCGAGACGACATGCAGCCCTGGCTCAAGCACCTCTAGCTGCAGACGACCCTGGATGACCGCCCGCTCGCCCGCCAAGACGACCTGGTAGTCCGCGGCCAAAACCACCACCTCCCGCGGCGCTGGAGTCTCAGGCTCCGGGAGTCGGGCTCGACTGAGCAGATCCTGATACTCCTCACGGGTCACAAACACCCGCTGGGCATCCCCTCCGATCAGCACATCGAGATCTGCTACCGGCACGAAGATCTCACGGACCGGTCGGCCGGTCGCCGTCAGAGGCTCAGCGGCCAGGCCATGCTGCGGGCAGGCCACCAGCAGCAGCCCGGCAAGCAGCAGAAGCAGATCGGCATGACGGGCTCGCATGGCGACAGTCAGAAGGCTACGCATCGGTGCGGTCTCCCTTCTCATCGGCGGCGTCATCACCGTTCACCACGGCCGGCTCATCACCGTCCGCCGGCTCGATGGGCTTCTCGCTCGCGGGTGCCTGCGGCGATGTGGGCACAGGCGGGGCTGCCTTCTTCCGCGGCCGTAGGCTGCTGGCCGCACCAATGATCCACAGCAGGATCAGTGTGCCAGCACCGATCGCGAGATACTGATCAAACAGCTGCATGGCGATGATCGGGAAGAAGACACCCACGACAGCCAGAGACGCGATCAGCACGACCAGCACCGCAAGCTTGGCCCCCAATCGGGCCCGCACAAACAGCAGCCCAAGCAGGGCGAGCCCCGCGAGCACACCGCTTCCCAGGAGCCGATCATCAACAGCCGTCAGCCGCAGCGAGCCGTCCGGTGGCGCCGCAGGACGCAACGTCGTGAACCGGTAGAGCCTGCCGTCGGTCGGAAACGACTGCAGCCTGCCAAGGTCTGCAGCGATCCCATCGCCTACCCAGGAGATGAGCTCGGCATCGCTGCGTGCCTGCAGAGGCAGCCGGTTGAGTTCGAAATACCACTCGGCCTGATCGTTGGTCCACGGACCATCTGCCGCCACAACGGCCAACTCCTCAGGGAGGTAGACCGCCAACGCCACCTTCTGGATCGCTGGTGCGGTGTGGAGGCCTTCCTGCGCGGGAAACACAGGCAGGTCGAGCTGCCGAAACGTGCCGGGCACTGTGTACCGCATCTCGACGAGACACGGCGACTCGGGGCTGCAGTCGGCCAGTGGGATAAACAGCTGATTTCCCTCGCCTCGC
>Ga0181607_10001853_pt1 | contig 18849 bp, 20 predicted proteins | sample 041ome_9_FD_132420 | JGI IMG/M metagenome (GOLD analysis project Ga0181607, IMG submission 132420) | Coastal salt marsh microbial communities from the Groves Creek Marsh, Skidaway Island, Georgia - 041413US metaG (megahit assembly) | ecosystem: Environmental > Aquatic > Marine > Intertidal zone...
AAGTAAGAAGCCTCTTCGCTGAGTTCTCGTGTGAATAATTCGCTTCCGTCACTCCACAGGACTTCATCGATGGTGCTTTTGCTGAGCGCTACTGAAACGCTTTCGTCTCGACAAAAATGGACGGTGTCAAAATCGGAAGAACGCGGCAGTGAGTCGATGCTGATCTGGACGGTGTCCGCGCCTGTGCCGCAGGCGTTTTCCGTAATAACGGAAAAGGCATGGTCAAATGCCTCGCCCAGCATGGGATGGCGTGCTATGGTTTTTAGATGATGTGCGGTCAAATCAGTGTTTGCGGTATCGAAAGTGAATCCTTCTAACCGCCAACGATAGGTCGTTCTGGGTGACGCACCGGCATCTAGCAAAATGGAGTCGCCATGGCAATACTCGCCTTTGTTGGGCAGTTTGGGAGTGAAAGGCGCATCGATGGCCACTAGCATGCTGTCGCTAAAGGTGCCGCAGCTGTTGGTCAGCGCTACGATCACTTGCGAACTGCCATAACCCGTTGTTTTTCTGGTTTTGGCAGGAATATCAAAGGAATCTAGATCCTCACTATCAAAACTGAAATAGGCTCCTGGGATGGACCATTGGTAAGTAGCTCGCTGAAACTCGGGCACGCTGAACAAAATGGTATCGTCCACACAAGCCGTGTCGTCTTTGCCGAGATGAATTTGCAGTGCCAGATCCGCCTCGATGAGGATGGTGTCTCGATCCGTGCCACAGGCGTTGGTGACGGTTACGTGGAAGTAATTGGAACCCGGAACGAGTAGGGAAGCGCCCACGCCAAAAATGGAATCGCTGCTGGCGTTTTGCCAGACATAGCTACCAAATGGCGTGCTGGCATCCAACACGACCGAGTCGCTCACGCACATGCCCGTGTCGTTGCCGATAAAGGCTACTGGATCGGTGACGGTAGCTAAGCGAAAAGTGTCTGTATCTGCCCCGCAAATGTTCGTTTCAACGACCCAGTAGTTGCTGCTCGCTACCCAAATGCTGTCAAAACTGGTGGTATCGCCATTGTACCAAAGGAAGGTACTCAGCGAGTCCGTTTCAAGTTCGATGGTCAGTGTGTCGCCCAAGCAAATGACATTGTTTAAGTTGGCGAGTTCGGGCACATCCGTAAATCGCACTCGGATGGTGTCAGAGCTGATGCCGCAGGTATTTTCCGCTGTGGCCCACACGGTGTCGGCAGCGGTGATGTCGTTGATGGAGTCGCTTGTATTATCAAACCAGGTGTAGGTTCCAGCATCTACTTCGGCACTGAGGTGCAGCACATCGCCATCGCAGAGCAGCGTGTCGTCTGTGGGGAAAATGACCAGTGCCTCGATAATGCTATCGACCAGCACCGTGTCTGTGGCTGAGCCGCAGTAGTTGCTGAGTTGCAACCAATAGGTGTCGGGCACCATGACTTGGATGAGTTCGGTCGTATCTCCTGTGTTCCAGAGGTAAGAATATTGCCATTCGTTGCTGATTTGGATGGTGTCGCCTTCGCAGAGAATGGTGTCAGGTCCCAAGTCGGGTGCGGGAGTGAGCAAGACGGTGACCGTATCATAAAACGTATCCAGCCTGCAACCGCTATAACTCACGGCCATGATGGGATAGACCCCAGCTGAGTCAAAAACGTGATAGACCAAGGAGTCTGATGTTACTGAAACTTGCACAGCCCCGGTGTCTATATACCAACTGGCGCTGTCAAAATAGCTGTAGTTGTCAAAACTAAAAGTGGTGGTATCATCGGTGCATTCCAGGCTGTCGCGCTAGATGGTGCGTTTCACATACAGGTTATGTATGATACTTGGCAGCACTCCCTGGGTATGTTGGTTACATTGCAGGCCATTGAGCACAAAATTGCAGGCACTGCCCGTGTCGTTGGGGTTGTTAATTACACCTAGGTAGGTTGTTGCATTTATATTGTTTCCTCCTCGGCTCACATAGATTTTTCCATCGATGCCCAAACGTAAACTTAAGAGTCCTGCTGGATAGTTGGTGGAGAATGACGCAATATCTTGTCCACTATTGAGCATTGTTGAAGGTACACCAGAACTTAAATCAAACTGCCAGATGGCTTTGAACATTGATACACAGTATAATTTCGTACCATCAGGAGAAAAGGCTACGCTGTGGTTGGCATCGGGATGACTCAGATTGGTTTCATTGAAGGTGCCTACGAGCTGAAATTCTCCTGTGGCATCATTAAAGGTTAATAGCCTTGTTATTGATATATTATTTGAACCTTGTCCAGTGGTTTGATAGGATTGTGCGTAATAGTTACCTACGGGAGAAAAGTCATTCATTGAATAGAATATAAGGACATCGTCAAAATATTCTTGCAAACTAATCACTGGGTTTGCCGCGATGCCTGTATCTGAAATATGCCAAGCATACATGGCAGAATTAGTGTCATATTTATGCCGATAAACAAACCAAAAATCACGGTTATTGGCGTGTCGTTTGATCGAAAAATCCAATGGAGTATTTACAGTTGAATCTAAAATGGTATTTGGTTGAAAGACCTCCCCAAGACCTCCATTTCCGTTGGTATTTATTATTTGATAGTTTACATTTATAGCAGCTGGGTTGTTGAGAGTATAGCCACTAGACTTAAATACGATGAATAGAGAATCGTTACATGGTATTGGGGAAATAGATAATGCTGCGCCATTCCATGAATATCCATTATCAATTGAGTCACCATTCTTATCAAGTAATCGGTCATCTGCGGCATAAAAGAGCAAATTGCCATTTCGGTCCGAAATACTCGCGTGACTCTTACCTAAGTAACTATACCCAGCATGATTCGGGGCAGTTTCATGCACCACGGTATCTTGTGAAAAAGCTAATTGATTGCTATCATTCCAAATCCAATTAGCGTATTCAAGTTGTGCATTCGCAGAAAACACAACACTTACGATTAAAAATGCAATGCATCCAACAAAACGCAAAGAAGCCAGTACCGATTTTTTTAGGTACTGGCTTGATGGTTTTATGTATTTAAAATTGATCAGTGTTTGATGAGTTTTTCACGCCACAGATTTTGGTCTGTTTCTATTTCAACGAAATACATACCTGAGGGGTTGCGATTCAAATTCAAATTTAGACTATGCCGTTTGAGTTAGCTAAAGATATGAGTTAAAGCTTCTTAGTTTGTTACAGGAATGTAATGTGATAATTGAACAATAGTTCAATGACTCTTACAAAACTATGGTTACCGCATTCTGTCTTCAACCGTTCTACTTACAGCAGAAGCTCAGACTGACATGCTATGTAATCATTGAATATTGAGTGTTGGAAATTGTTTATTGGGAGTTTCTCAATCCACTACCATCATGTCGGCTTCTAAGCCAATGCTGACCAGTCCTGTTTTGCTAATTGCATCCAGGGAAACCATTTCGGTGGTGTTGATCTTTGCTTCGTCAAAGGCTTGTTCCACTTTCACGTAGTTTTCGGTGAATCCATGCATCATGCCTTCGTCTTCACTGGCTTCCCACAGTACGGTGTGCGTTGTTCCAATCTGTGATTCGTAGAAGGCACGCTTCTTTTTCAAGCTGAGTTGTGTCAAGATTTTGTTGCGCTCTTGTCGCACTTGCATCGGTATCACATCTTCGATTCGGAGGGCGGTGGTATTGGCTCTTTCGCTATAAGTGAAAACATGCAGGTAGCTTATATCCAATGACTTTAAGAAATCCACTGTTTTCATGAATTCCTCTTCGGTTTCTCCCGGAAAACCTACGATGACATCTACGCCAATGCAGGCATCTGGCATTTTCGATTTAATGCGTTCAATGCGCTCACGATAGAGTGGAGTAAGGTATCGCCTTCGCATGGCGGTGAGCATTTCATCTGAGCCCGATTGTAATGGTATATGGAAGTGCGGAACAAACTTTTTACTGGCAGCTACAAAATCGATGATATCGTCACTCAATAGATTGGGTTCAATGCTCGATATTCGGAACCGTTCAATGCCATCTACTTGATCCAAAGCTTGACATAGCTCAAAAAAGGATTCGTCTTTACCTTGCCCAAAGTCTCCAATATTCACTCCTGTCAACACCACTTCTTTGACCCCCGTAGCGGCTACCTCATGGGCCACTTTCAGGGTTTCTGCTATGCTTTGGTTTCTGCTGCGTCCCCGCGCCAGAGGAATGGTACAGAATGAGCAGAAATAGTCGCAGCCGTCTTGCACCTTTAAAAAGGTTCTCGTTCTGTCCCCAGCAGAAAAGGAAGGGATGAAATCTTTCACTTCTTTGATATGGCCATTTTCAATGTGCGCCACTCCTTCCGTTGGCTGTTTGTCGAGGTATTCAAGAATGTTGAATTTCTCGTTTGCGCCAAGCACCACATTTACGCCTTCGATGTGGGCAATTTCATCCGGTTTGAGTTGAGCATAGCAACCTACCACGGCTACAAAGGCATCTGGGTTTTTGCTTTTTGCTCTACGCACTAAGTTCCTACATTTTTTATCCGCATGGTCCGTGACAGAGCATGTATTGATCACAAAGATGTCGGGTCGTTCATTGAATCCCACCTTGGCGTATCCACCCTCCTCAAATAGTCGAGCAATGGTGCTGGTTTCGCTGAAATTCAGCTTGCAACCCAGGGTGTGAAATGCTACGGTTTTGTACGGATTCATAACGAAAGCGCGAAGGTACTAGGGATAATTGAATTGGGAGGGTAAAGTGCGAAGTTGATAAGTCGATAAGTCGATGAGTCGATGAGTCGGAAGTTGATAAGTTGGGAGTTGATGAGTCGATGAGTCGGAAGTCAATGAATCTATAAGTTGTAAGTCGGTAAGTCAAAAGTCTATCAGTGGTAAGTCGATAAGTCGTAATTTTTCACCTAATCACCTAATCACCTAATCACCTAATCACCTAATCACCTAATCACCTAATCACCTAATCACCTAATCATTTAATTCACTTGCATTTATAGTAGCAATCATCGCTCAGGCATACCAGGTCGTGATTTTCCAATTCTTCGATTTGTTGATCGCAACGTTCGCCCACGAAGGTTTCAACTTCTGTAGTTCCTTGCACTTCAATGAGGTAGCAATCTTTGCATTTTTCGCAGCTGGTACCGAGAATGAATAAAATAGACGCGAGAACGATTGGTGCTTTCATTGTTGAATGATCAGAGGTTGTTGAAATTCTAAGCCATCGCTATCGGTGGATTGTAGCAGATAGTACCCAGATGGAATGTTTTGAATATCAAAGCTGTTTTGCGAAACCGATAAGGGGATAGATGAGCCGAGAATGGAGTACAGCTTTGCCGTTTTAATGTCAAGTTTTGAATCGAAATGAACCACGTTGGAAGCGGGGTTTGGGTAAATTCTGAGAGATGGTGTTTCGGGTGAATCAATGCTGAATGGCACGTTTCCGTTGTTGTATGTCACTAAGTTTCGACTGATCAAGGCATCTGCTTTTGTGAATGCTCCACCGATGTATAGTCGCCCGCGATATTCATGCATATCATACACGGGGCCATTGATTCCATCACCAAGGTTTCGCCATTCGGTTCCTGCCAGTTTTGCTATGTTTTGAACGTATTGATTTCCAGCGCTATCGAAGTTGCCGCCTGCATAGAGCGTGTCGTCATAGGCATAGAGACAGAATACGGTATCCGCGCTATCTGTAAATCCTGTTCCTACAGCCGACCACGAAGTACCATCCCAGGAGGCAACTCCCAACATTTCGTTTGAATCGCTTGCCGTAAATACTCCTCCAGCATATAATTTATCTTGGTGTGCGTAAAGAGCGTATACAGGCCCGTTTAACCCGTCTCCTACCATTTCCCAATCGGTGCCGTTCCAGCGGGAGATATGGTTTTGAAATACGGTATCCGTATCCGATTTACTGAAGTTGCCACCCGCGTAAAGTTGACCTTGAAAAACAGCCATGACATGGACGGGACCATCGATTTCGTTTCCAGCCGCATTCACTGTTGGAGTGGGGTAGTCTCCGCTATTGATGCTGGCTATGTAATTAGCGTTACCCAGTGACTCAAAGTCGCCACCAATGAACAGTCGGCCATCAAATTCAAGCATGCAAAAGACCGTTTGTGAGTCAGACAATTGTACATCATATGCTTGAAAGCTAGTTGCGTTGGTTTGAGGGTCAAGTTGGAAGTATCCCAGCCCAACGTTGTCGGCATAATCCGGATGATTAAAACGTCCACCCACGTGCAATCGAGCATCGAACTTCGCGTTGGCAAATATGGCGGCAGAAAGTGTTGCTGCTCCTGAAAGGTTCACATTGAACGCCTCAGAATAGGGAGCGAAGAATGTGTATTCGTCCAACTTGTTTTCCCGCACAAAGCAATGCGCAATGCGATCAAAGGCGTTGATTTGAGTGAATGTACCTCCCACACTGATCCCGTCATTGAACGTAGTCAAAGCGTGAACTGCACCATTGGTTCCTGTGCCCACACGAGCCCAAGTTTGGGCCGTTAGGCTATCGGAAAGGGCTATTGCAAAGAGTAGATAGATTAATAGTGAAAATCTCATAGCTGCGAAACTAAAAACCAAGGGTTGTTGATTGGGATAGAATGAGTAAAAGACGTTACATTCTTGTAAGCGGCACAATTTCTCCACTTCGAATTTCATATTCTACTCCTTGAAACATGAATTTTGAACCGTCCGCCTTGTTTACCAAATCATCTAAATCTTCATTTAGCGTATGTACTGATCCACCTGTCATTCTTGCTAGCTTCAGGTAATTGGTATTTATGGCGTCTCCGCCACCGCACACAATGATTCTCACAGGTTTGGTTACTTGACTGGCCAAACGCATATCTCTTGGGCTGGCATAGTTATCGGCCACCATCACAAATTCGCTGCATTCAGGGCAAGATTTAATGGCGCTCAACAACGCTTCGATGTTGTTTTCTGGGGTATCACCACCATCGCCAGCGCGCATACACTGTAGTGCCAGCGCTTCAACATCATCATAATTTTCAGCAATTCCGGTATAAATGCCACCCACTTCTCCGATTTTTTTTCGGCCGTCTTTTCGGTCACCATCGTTGAAAAAGGTGAAGTTCTTAGTTCTATTCTCGTTGTTCAGCAAACTCAATTTGTACCAAAGCAAGATTTGGACTGTGTAGGGATTCATGCTACCCGTGAGGTCACCAACAATAGCCATGTCATTCCATTCTTTGTGTCGATCTATGACCTTTAAAATCGTTGAATCCCGCAATGTTATATCGGTCCAACTCCTTTTCTTTTTTGGAGTGGTAACCATTGATTCTCCGTCTAACATAATCCCAACCGTTTCACTATCCACGACCAAAGTGAATTCTACCCGATCCATAACTCGTTTTTCGCCCATACGCGCTGGTTTCCACTTCATCTTGGCCAATTCCTGCTGAAGCGCGGTGGCACTTTTTCCTTTTCCTTCTTCCAATCTCAATTCAACATTTTGCACCCCACCTTTAGGGTCGATAGTAAGCCGAACTTGGTATGTTTCTGGTGGGTCTGTTTTCGCTGGCTTCCCAATGTACCATTGCAATCGCGTGATTAATCCCATGTATCCAGTTGGAAAATATGCATGTGTAAATCCTTTGGCATCGGGTGTTGGAGCTTCAAGCGGAGTGGGGGGTGGTGCATCTTTGCCTACAGAGATCATCACCTTATCTGGAGTAGCGATGGGGTCGACCACGGATAAAGTATCGGATTCAACCAAGGCTGCTGACCTAAGCTCCTTTAAGGGAGCTAAAAGATCTTCTATATAAGCGATTTCCTCTTCCGTCTTTTCAATGGTGGCTTTGGGTCTTGCCGTAATGATAAAACCATGAAACAACTCATCGCAACTTTCTGGGGTGTTGCATCCTGTTTGCTCAATTAGTCGCCATTCGATTACTGGATTCGAAAACAACTCGGGTAATTTAGACTGAAAGGCATTTAAACGCTTTGTGTTGAGTGCAATTTGATCAAAGGACTCTTCGGAGCTGAATGCGGTGTAAACCAGCTCAACGCGCAAGACAGTCGCTTCTTTGATTTCCATTAAATCATTGTCGTCAATGATCAAGGGTTTGGCGAAGGGGGTTTGAATAAAAAATTCGCGATTCTCTTTGATGGGGGAGCGAGTCTCCGTTTCTGTAGGTTTAAGCCGTGCTATTTGGTCCACCGCTTGAGCCGATGCACCGCTCCAAATCAAAGTAAGGCCCAGAATAAGGCTTAGCTGAAATAGGTTTTGTGTTAATCTCTTTTTCATTTGCGTTCAATCCTTTTTTCTAAATGACCATGCGGGTTCACCGTTCAGAAATAAATAGAATCCATCCTTCTGGTTTGCCTCGAATTCATGCCTGATTTCATAATGAGCTCCATGCTTGACAAGCAAAATTCCAATCGGATCTTTCTCATTGATGAATTGGATCGATGCCCATTCGATGACCTCATCTGAAGTGAAAGTAAATTTCATCTTTTTTCCCACCAGCCCCTTCTTTTTACTACTGATTTTTAGGTTTTTGTCAAATCCCGATTTACTTAAAATGGGCGCTTTCTTAAACTCCTTTTTCTTCATTGGGATGTTGTTGAGCAACCAGCGTTCATTCTCAGGATAATGGGTGTGAATGAAAAATTCAGGGTCGGCCAAATACCATTCAGGTTGAAATCCCTGTTCAAATTTTCTACGCTTCGGATCTATTGTTCCAGCCGCCCAGGTCGGATCTGTTAAATGCCATTCACCCGCTAAAAAGACCGCATTCCAAGCGTGGTTTGTCTCTTTCATTTTGGAGGGGATGTCTGTATTTGGGTTTGATTTTGCGTAACCAATGACCGTTTCGCATTTGATGTCAACCGCATGACACATGGCTTCCAGCAAACTTGCGTATCCCTCACAAATGGCCTTCTTCTTTTTTAAAATCTCGTTCGCATCAGTTCCAGATCGGCCGTATCGATATTCGATGTTTTCCGAGATCCAACGAAAGATTACACGGTACTTTTCATGTTCGGTATGCACATCCGTGCAAAGAAGTTTAGCTAAGGCTCCGGCATCATCATAGCGTCCTCGTGGAAAATTTATCGCAATACTATCTGCATGCGTGTAATCGAAATCTACAAGTCGCTGACGCTGAGCATTTCCGTCAAAACAGAATAGAATGATTGTGAATATGGAGAATATCGCCTTTGACATGGGGAGTATCATCGAAAATAACGTCAATACCCGAGCTTTCTTTCTCGCTATGGATTTAGTTTCAACACTCGATAGCTGAAGCTCGTGCCATTGGCCTTGATGCGAAGAATGTATACCCCTATAGGTAGCTGTTTTTCAGGGAGTTCATACAGGATTTGCTCTCGCTTAAAAGAGTAGGATTCTAGCAGTTTTCCATGTATGTCGAACAGCTCTATTTCCATCGAAGAATTCCCGTTCGGATAGACGATGAGTGGCCCCTTGTTTAGGGAAAAGGCTTCGTGGTTCGCGACAAACGGATCTGAAGGCGGGTGATCTGTAGGTAAGGTATCTGCACAATTAGCTAGTAATCCACGTTCGCAGAACAATATGGAAATAATATCACTATGCTCAGCATCGTACAATATCGTGTCGGCTTGCAAGTACAAATGCGCTGCCTCTGTCATATTCATACCCGGAAAATAGCTGTATATAGATGTGAGCATTAAAGATTCGCTCACTTCGCGGCCGTAATAATCATAGACATCGGCTATGGCTGAAGCCCAAATTGGTGCGTCCAAGTATAAATCACCTTCCAAGTCACTGGGATAGGTTCTGGAATAGGTTAATTCTCTGCCGCTCCAAAAGTCGTTGTGCCCGTCCCAATTGAAAATCATATCTCGCTGATAATCGGAGTATTCACGCGAATAGCTCACAGCGAAAAAATCGCATAGGCCTTCCTCAATAGCCAAGCGTTCTAAACCCACTGCTGTACCTGGAGCTGCGCTGTAAGACATGGCGTGGGCATATTCGTGAATGATTACATCTGCATCTTCTGCGTCATCCACACCGCCATCGCCAAAGGCTAATTGGCCAGTAGTTTCAGTTACTGGGTCAAAAAAGCTTTGCTCTAGATCGCTGCCGTGAGCATCAAAATGAATGGGGTAATTCACCAACGATTCAAACCCTAATTTTTCGAGGTGCTGGTGCTGTTTGTTGATGTGGAAATAGGCATTCACGTATTCAAATCCATCCTGGTCCCGGGTAAATGAAAACACTCCATTCGGAGAGGTTGGGGGCAATATTACGGGAGTAAAAATGTCTTGGGCTGAGGCATGATTACTTTCCAGTTTCCATGCACCATTCAAGGAATCCCAACGTACTTTTATACTGTCGGTTGTCATTAACTCTACCAACCGATCGCTGTTGAGATCATTGTTGTCTAGAAGGCTAAAAGTGGTCTCAGATCCTGAGTTTGTGATTGGGTCTGGTTGGAAGGTATTCACTACCACTGTACTGTCCGGATGCGAATACATTCGCAGTGTTCTTCGCGAGATTTCACTTCCTCCCAAATCGTAAACTATTTCAATGTGATCTTGTTCGTTTTGTCCATTTACCAGGAAACATGGAGTGAGAGTTTCGTTGATTAAAACCCATTGATAACCATAACTATATATGTGTTGAAATGAATGAATGTTTTCAGTGGGTAGTAAACGAGTATTTAGGTTTTGAACGGACTCCAATATCTCTTCAGAAATAGGCAGTGTAGGGTAGGTGATTTTCACCTGATTGTTTCCGTAAGTGTTTCGTTTTAGCATAGCGTTGTGCACCGAAATGCCGCCAACCAACATTCTGAATTGTTCATATTTTCCTATCGGGCTTTTTTGATGACTGAATTTTTTCAGCATCACAGGAAACCCAAATTCTAAACTCAACATATCTTGAATTCCCACTAGTGATGTGTCGCCTGTGGATAAGGTTTTAGTGTGGTGCTTCAGCACCTCTTGTGCATTCAAACTAGCGGTCAAGATCAATCCAATAAAAGTGATGGAAAGTCTATGGAATATGTTCGATGTTGACATGCTGTAAATGATCAAACAAATGTAGCGCATTATCCAAGGTTGATTTGGGAACAGAAACTGTCAACTCACATGATTCAAGAAAATTCTGTTCAAGGATTTGCGCCATAGGAAATTGCTCAATAGCCCGCATCACATTTCCTGTGTAATCATATTCGAAATGGATCAACACCCTTTCTGTAATCCATATTTTTTTCTTTTTGGACGCTTCTATTGCGAGTATCGAAGCTTCCTTGTAAGCGTGTATCAATCCTGGTTTGCCCAGTTTGGTGCCACCGAAGTATCGAACGACCACAATCGCCATATTGGTAATTTCTGAACTCAAAATCTGGTTGAGAATGGGGAGTCCAGCGGTGCCCGATGGTTCGCCATCATCGCTTGATCGATGCTCAGAGCGGTCTTCACCGAAAACTGCTCCAAAGCAGAAATGTCGAGCAGACGGATGCTCTTTTTTGAGATCTTGAATGAAGGCTTTCATTTCATCCTCATTTTCACATGGAAAAGCAGACGCTAAAAACTTACTGCCGCGCTCTCTATAATCGCCAATTGAAATGCCGGAAAGGGTGAAATAATAATCCTTTCCCAATCTATTGAGCTTTAAATTTCTTCCGGTACCAAACAAAAATCAGGAGAACTGAAATGACGCTGAAGCCAATTATCTCGATCATATAGAGAATCCTCGACATATCTGATTTTTCGATGCGTTCGAAGGTTCCACCCATTTTTTCAAAGCTGACACAATAGTCGTTTTTAGCATTGAGTACTTGTTTAAAAACCAAATGCTCATCCTTAAATTGAAATGCTGTATTCTGTTTTGAATTTTCGCTGAAAAGAGGCAGACAGGCATCTACTTGGCTATATACTGCGGGGAAATTGAGAAGCTCAAACTTCATATCCGTTTGGTGCGAACCCAATCGAATACCACCTTGACCAAGTTTGATGGATAGATCATCCACATTAATCTTTATTCTTTGAATAACATAGTCCAAATAGAGTTGCTTGAATTCGTTGGGTTCCATGGTATGTATACTTAAAGCACCCGTGTGTTTTTCCAACGCATAGTCCGCCCCCTCTTGTGAAATCTTTAGTTCCACCAACCAAACTCCATTTATCCTGCTAATTACTGCAGATGCCGTGTTTGGATTATGAGCCTTGAGAGAGATATTGGCGAATGTTAAGAAAACAATCGCCATGATAAGTTTACTCATAGGTAAAAGCATCTTGTGCTGAAATGCCCTTCAAACATGGAGGAAGGTTTGGTGCCTCCGAATTTGAAATATGGTAGTGATAAATACCATCGGGATAATCTGTAGTAGCCGATGTGTGTCCATAACACTCGTCTAAGTCTGTAGGTTCCGTTACATCGCTATCATGTGATGAATAAATGGGATAACCATCCTTAGCATATCCTACAAATGCTGTCTGACTTTGAGTGAAATTGCTGCAACTAACGTCCGTAATGCTATTTGCTTCTAAAACCTCATTCATGGCCTCGGCACCAAAATGTAAGTGATAGTATCCAAAGGGATCGATATGGCCACCACAAGGGTCAATGGAAGGAATTGCGCCTCCTCCACCGGGTCCTCCGTTGGTTTGAGTTGCAGATGGTGGGTGACCAGTTAAGGGAATGCCGTCAACAGAAACACCCACGTTTTCTACAATTTCAATCTCATCGTTGCTCGAGGCATTTTTAGGAGCAGCTGGGATTAAAAACGTCAATTCTAGATTCGCATCAGGTGCAGCCTCTAAACAAGCACCACCACTGGGAGGAGCGCCTGAACCGGGGTCAGCAATAGATATATTCCCATTTTCATCTACAATGTCATACCCATCGGCCTCCATGGCATCCCATAGAGCCGCTTTCATTACTTGAAATCCGGGATTGGTATTTCCATCATAGATGCCGACACCACCAATATCATTTATTGTTTCAGGACAATATGGGCCGTCCCCCACAGGATTGCACTTGAATACTACCTGATAGCAGTCGGCTGTTGATCCATCGGACATGGTAGCTTCTATTAATGTAACGCTGGAAATAAGGTTATTCGAATTCAGCAATGTTTGATCAAACACATGTGTGGAAGTGTTAGGATCATCCTCCTCGTCATCCTTATTGCATGAAACAAAGGATACTAAGAGACTTAAGCAAAACAGTAGCAATATTTTGTAAGACATGGTAGGGTAGTTTGATTGTCAATAATACTAAGATTGATGTAAGCAGAAAAGTGGAATAGCCTGTGATAATGATCGCGAAGCACTGCTAAGGACAAATCGTAGTCCAATTAACGACTAAAATAGAGGAGTGTAATCGCAGCGATAGAAAGTCCTATACCTGCTAAAGCCCTTGTAGTAACTTGTTCTTTGAAAAGTAAAAATGCAAAAAGGCTGGAACTCATCACCACACCCACATTATTGATTGGGAATATGACAGAGCTTTCAAATTGGGGGAGGTTTAAGGCGAGCAGGATGAACAATAGAGATCCAAAATTCACCATGCCCAGCGCTGCACCGTGCACATAGGTGGTTTTCGAAATGCTTCTTTCAGCGAAGGTGAAGTGGTGAATCAAGCCTGTTACAAATGCGAAGGAAAAAATGGTGGTAATGAAGGAGGGAAATTCACTTTCATCGACCAACATTACTTGAAACAAGTTGAGCGCGGCATCAATAAACCCACTGCCTAGAAAAGCCAGTAAGGGCCATTTCCAATCCTTGATTTCCGCTTCAGATTGGGTGCTCAGCAAAACCGCGATAATGCCCAAAGCGATACCGCTGAGTTTCATCCAATTCCACGATTCACTTAGAAAAAGGAGTCCCACCGCGATGGGTATAACCACACTCATTTTGGTGGCGATGCTAGCTGCTGCTACTCCGTTGCTTTGGGTGGTTTTTGCAATGAGTCGAAATACCACGTAAAATAAAACCCCCATTGCAGATGCAGGCCAAAACCATGGTGCACTCCATATGACCTGTTCGTGTGGGAAAAAAAAGGCACCCGTCAGCGCGGCCACGATGTAGTTTATCATGATGGCTTGTCTGGGCATAGCCCCATGACGACTCATACTTCTGAACAACAGCAAGATGGCCGTGGACGATAATATGCTAAGTAGAATGTAGATCACCCCGGAATGTACACTTGGAGTATGTCTTCGCCTATGTGTTCTCGACTGACTTCTTTACCGGTAAATCGTGGTGCTGCTATTCCTCCGCCAATGCGCATTGGGTTGGTGAAAATGCGTGCTTCGTCCCACAAACCGGCCGAATAGAAATGTTCCAACGTGTTTTTTCCACCTTCGATAATTACGCTTTGAATTCCTTTTTTGTACAAGTGTTCAGCGATTTCGTGCGGGAACTCGGACGGATCGTTGATCTGTTCAAAACAAATGTTCTTTTCGAAATAGGCCTTGCGCGCATTGAATACCCACGTTTCGTTCTCATCGTTGAACATGCGCAGAGTAGAAGGGAGTTGCAATTGTGGATCGATGACCAATCGCAATGGGTTTTTGCCCGGCCAATGACGCGCGGTCAATCTTGGGTCGTCCAACAGGGCGGTATTCTTTCCGACCAAAATGGCGGCTTCCTCTGTTCGCCACTTGTGCACCAATCGATTTGACTCATCGCAAGTGATTTTGAGGGGTGGTTGATGATCGCCTGGAGCTCGATCGCGATCTATAAAACCATCGATGGTTTGGGCCCATTTCAAGATGATATAGGGTCGTTTTTTGGTATGGAAAGTGAAAAATATTCGGTTGAGCCATAGGCCTTCAGGTGCTAGAATCCCCGTTTCTACCGTGATTCCTGCCGCTTCTAATTTGGCGATTCCTTTTCCATCTACTTCCGCAAAGGGGTCGCGATTGCAGATCACAACATGCTTTAATTTGTGTTGCACGATTAAATCAGCGCAAGGTGGAGTCTTGCCGTGATGCGCACAAGGTTCCAAGTTCACATAAAGTGTACTTTCCGTCAATAAAGATTTGTCTTGAACAGCGTTAATGGCATTGACCTCTGCGTGCGCTTGTCCATATTGCTGATGATAACCTTCGCCAATGATCTTGTCATTGTGCACAATAACACAACCCACCATCGGGTTGGGGGCGACCTTTCCGATGCCTAATGCTGCTAGCTCCAAGCAGCGTTTCATGTATGATTCATGGTTACTCACGGATGCAAAGGTAGGAAGGGAAGTTACTCGAAATGGCATGGAAAGCACCATCTTTGTCACGTGACCCATTCAATGCTCAGACAAAGGTTTTACGCCACACTCAGCCCACATTATTTACAAGGCGAATTACAGTCGCTTTATCATTGGTGTGTGCAAGAAATCCATGGTTGGAGCAGAGCAGAGGTCTATTCCCGAAATGAAGAGGAAGTACCCGAACCTGCTCAGGGTACCTGGGAATCGGTGATGGCTCGCTTGGCCGAGTTTGTGCCCATCCAATACATTTTCAATAAAGCACCCTTTTTTGATTTTGAATTGTATGTGGATGAAAACGTGCTCATACCAAGGCCCGAAACGGAGGAATTGGTGCAATTGCTTTTGGATGAAAATGATGGAAAGGAATTAGGAGTCTTAGATATAGGAACGGGATCGGGATGCATACCCATTGCAATTAAAAAAGCCCGGCCAAATTGGAACGTCAGCGGCTGCGATATCAGTGAAGGGGCGTTGAACGTAGCTCGTAAAAACAGCGATCTTCTGAAATTGGATGTGGATTTTTATCACGCGGATGCCAGTAACATGGGCGAGCTGAAAGGTGTTGATATCATCATCAGCAATCCTCCGTATATTCCCGTGGATCGTAAAGAAACGCTGGAGCAGAATGTGCTCGAACACGAACCTCATTTGGCGTTGTTTAGTCCGGAAAGCGACCCTTTTTACTTCTTTAGAGTGATTACACAGTTGGCGGAAAAGTCAGACGTAAAGAGTGTCTATTTTGAAACTCATGCCACCGAAATGGACGACCTCTTGGCAGCGCTTCGTCCACTTTGGCCGGGATCCATCCGCCTGGCAAAAGACATAGGTGGTAAGGAGCGGTTTGTTGTTTTGAATATCGAAGAATCAAAATCGAAGGATCCGAAAGATGTCAGATGAAAACGAACATAGTCTGAACTTCGAACGAGAACTCAAGATTGAGTCGCGGCTTAGACAGACGCCATGGCTCATTCCCTTTGTCACATTGATGGTGGGTGGTTCGATAGCCGCTGCGATGTACTGGCTGTCGGAGTTGTTCCACCAAGGACATTGGTGGGCGTTCATACCGGCCGGAATAGTGATGCACTCTTTCTTGATTGCGACCATGCACGATGCTGCTCATAAGTCCATTACCCGAACTAAATTCGATCGTATCATTCTGAATGTTGCTTCCGGCATAATGTTGTTGCCGATGGTAGGGGAGTTGTTTAGAAAGTATCATTTGATGCACCACGCGAATACAAACCTCCCAGTCGATCCACTTTGGCCGCCTGTGAAACGCGATTTGTATCAGGAAAAGCGCTGGTTTTATGTCTTGTGTGAAGGTGTCCCGTTGATGTTTACACTGTATCTTCTGTTGAAATCAAAATCGAACCAAAAGGTTGAGAACGCCAAGGTGAAATCGGTACCGATCAGTATTGTGAATATGGTTTGGGCAACATTGCTCAGTGTACTAGTTGTTTGGCTGGTTCAACCATCCATTTGGTTTTTTCTGGGGTCGCTTTTTGTGCTGAATATCGGCACCACCTTGCGTCATTGGTGCGAACACTTGGGCACGGCCAAAGACCGCGAAAGCAATACGTATTGGTTTCCGCTCGGTATGGGCATTGGCAACCACGAAACGCATCACCATCATGCGCATTTGTCATGGCTGACACTTTCTATCGGACTGATGTATCGCAAGCGTCAAACCAACCCATTAAAGGCACTTTTGGGAGTGATGTTTGATAAAAATTTCGGACACTATCGAGCGCGGTAACGACATTGGAATATTCAATACACAAAGGAATATCGAATAATGAATGTCGAATACTGAATTTCGAAATGTCCAGAACAACGAGATCACTAACGAAGTGCTCAAAGGCCTTGAAGAAAATCAAAGGTTGAATTTGAAGATTCGCCTTAGTGAGATCGGGAAGTTCCGAACTTGATTCGGAAATCACCCGACCGAACTTAGGTGAAGTGAGAAGATGCCTTTGAAGTTCTTCACAGCCTTGCCCTTTTGTTCCTTTTGTGGCAAGACAAAAGGAAGAGAAACGACTTCGGTAGGGAATATTCAATACTTAACCATCAATACTCAAGGATCAGTTGAATAACGAATAATGAACTCCGAATTTCCAATGTCGAAATCCCAATAATAGCAGTGCAAGTGAATGTTACCCCTCGCACCATGCAGAACCGTGGTTTTTCTGTGTCGAGCATTCACACAGAAAAAATGGTCTTTTATGGGGCTTGGGTTTTGCTCCACTTTTTGCCTGCACTGAGCCTGTCGAAGTGCCAAGAAAAAGTGGAAGATAATTGTCCTTTTTTGAATGGCAAAAAAGAACGAAAAAACCATTTGAAGCTTCAAGGTGATTTCTTCAGATTCTGATCGAATCTAAAGAACCGCAAGTGGTCTGGCGCTGCATGCTTTATTCCGATTACTGCGCCAACGGTTTCGTTTGAAATCACCAAATCGAAAGTTTCGAGACTAAAGCTGGTTCACAGATCGGAACGCACTTCCGCTTGACCATTGCTATCACTGGTGAAGCTTCACCCTAACATTCAATATGATGGATAAATTCAAATTGAATATCGAATTACGAATGTCGAATACTGAATTTCGAAATCCCAACAATGGCACTGCAAGTGAATTTTACGATACGCCCCTTTTGGTGAACAATGCGCAAGGAATATCGAATTTCCAATTTCGAATATCCAATTTCGAAATCAGGTTAGGCAGCGCTTGCCTTTGTTGTCGCAATACTCTTCACAAAGATTTGAATGAGCTGATCGCATTCATTATCAAGATTTTGAATTTTTTCTGAATCGACATACGGTCGCTTTTCAAGTATCCTGAGAATTACTTGAGTTTCTCGTAGTTCCTTCAAACAGATTTTCATCTTGTGCACAAAGTCTCTCTTAGATTCGGCAGCTTGAGCCTCTGCATAATTCAGTGCTGGCGAGGTGCAGGAGCGAAGGAGTTGATTGGCAAGGATTTTTACGGCATAGCGCTGAGGTTGTCTTTCAGTAAAAGAAATCACTTCATTGGCAAATTCAATCAATCGGTTTTCTAGATCGTATTTCATCATTTTCTATTTCGTTATTCGATATTGGAAGTTCTACATTCGATATTCAAAAAAGCTCCTCACACCGGAGTGCTTGGAGCTTTTCTGAATCGTTATGGGAGGAGCTTTTGCCTAGGCTGCTTCTTTCTTGCCGAGCATGACAAGCTCATTCACAACCACCTCGGTGATGTAGCGCTTGTCGCCTTCTTTGGTTTCCCAGCTGCGGTTCACAAGCTTGCCTTCTACGCATACTTCTTGACCTTTCTTCAGGTACTTCTCTGCGATCTCTGCAGTCTTACCCCACATCACAATGTTGTGCCACTGCGTGTCTTCTATTTTCTCGCCCTTGGCGTTGTAATACACTTCGTTGGTGGCGATGCTGACCTTGGCCATTTTGCGATCTCCATCAAAGGTTTTTACTTCTGGGTTCATTCCTAGGTGGCCGATCAATTGTACTTTGTTTCTTAGAGCGTTCATAATTGTTTGTTTTAAGCGTTAAAAATTTACGTTTTACTTATTTGATCACCGCTCCCTCATAGCGTGGGCATACTCTATTTACACCGAGTGGTTCATTGCCGCGTTCATCCTTTATTCATACTCGATAATCATCCGTCTCTGGCCTATGCATGTTTCATTACTTCTACTGATGT
>Ga0181607_10001873_pt1 | contig 18756 bp, 16 predicted proteins | sample 041ome_9_FD_132420 | JGI IMG/M metagenome (GOLD analysis project Ga0181607, IMG submission 132420) | Coastal salt marsh microbial communities from the Groves Creek Marsh, Skidaway Island, Georgia - 041413US metaG (megahit assembly) | ecosystem: Environmental > Aquatic > Marine > Intertidal zone...
AGAAATAGCGTCACCCGCATTTCTGACCGCCTGGTTCAGGCTACGAATCTGTTGCGTCATTCGGGTGGCAATTGCCATCCCCGCCGCATCATCCTTGGCAGAATTGATGCGCTTACCCGTAGAAAGCTGCTGCATTGCCGTCGCGCCATCGCGGCCTGAGACCTTCAAGGCCGCTTGTGTGTATAGCGCTTTCACGTTTGTGTTGATAACTGACATGTTCTAGCTCCTAGCTCACTCCGGTGTCTGGATGATTCAACGTTAAAAACTTTCAGTGCTGTTTTGCTTCAAAGCACTAAAGAATCTCGATGCGCATTCGGTAAGCAACGGTCGTGCCAGCTTTTAAAAGTAGGTTTCGAGCCCGATCCCAAACCACAAATCTGAGTTTTCATTACGATTTTTAGTTTCTTATTGCTACTTTTGAGGCTTGCTGAACGCCGTAGGCAAAGATTTGCCGGGCAACAGTTGATAAAGCGGCAACTGGGCAAGGCTTTGCCGTTTTTCGACACCCGTCCAAAAACAGGTGAAGAACTGGCGCACTTGCAGAATGTTTTGACCGGCATTAACTACGCGGAAAATAAAAAAGCCACGTGGCTTTGAGCGCACTTGGCTTGTGTCTGGCAGCCGCCCCGCAGAGCAACGTTTCCAGTTGGAATATTTAGTCGGCAATCGCACCGGGGTGCGCCATCCCAGCCAACGCAAACAGCGCGACCTGCTCAGCCAAAAGCTCAGCGTGGTCGGGGTATTGGATGAGCCCCGTGACTGTGGCCTGCAATGCGGCTGCTGGCTCAAGATTAGAGCGCAAGGCACGCACCAACATCAAGTGGGTGAAAGGTTGCACAGCGCCATCTTGAACCAACATCAATTTGGTCAATAGCTCAATAGCGTGTACCCAATCTTGTCGTACCATGGCGACCAACGCTGCAATAGCCAGCACATCGTCGCTTTCAGGGTGCAAGGCCAACCCCGCATCGATCAAGGCATTCGCCATATCGAGGCGGTCTTGACCAACCAGCTCCTGAATCGCTTCGCGCATTTCTGCGGGTGAAAAACGCGCCACCTTACGGTCGCTCAACATACGGCCATAGCTGGCCTCTTGCATTAACTCTTGTACTAGGGCTGACATTTTCTTCTCCTCGACGAATGGTTAGAACGAGAGTTAAGCATTTCCTATGCCAGCCGATGCGGTTTAACGAACCAAGTTGGTGTCGGAAAAGGACGGCATGCAACTTGCTTTGACACGCCTGATGGGCGAGTATTCCCGAAACTAGAGGATGGTATATGCTCGGCCTGGAGACCTACTTCACAATTGCAAAATGGCGCCTCGGGCGAATTAACCGTGTCAAAATCTGCCCTCTTTTTGGATCGCGACGGCGTTATCAACGTCGACTTCGGCTATGTACACAAAGTCGGTGATTTCGTGTTCTGTGATGGAATTTTTGACCTTGTAAGAGCTGCCAATCAAAACCAAATAACGGTTATCGTCATTACCAATCAAGCAGGTATCGGTCGAGGCTACTATTCAGAAGAAATCTTCCATGAGTTAACACAATGGATGCGTGGACAGTTCATCGAAATGGACGCGCGGATCGACCATGTTTATTTTTCTCCGTACCACCCGACTGAAGGTGTCAATAATTATCGAAAAGATGACTACTCAAGAAAACCTTACCCTGGTATGTTATTTCAAGCGCGAAATGATCTAGGAATAGACTTAAACAAGTCGATTCTTATAGGCGATAAAATGACCGATATTGCAGCAGGTCAGGCTGCCGGGGTCGGCTGTAACATACTTCTGACACCGAAAATACAAGATGATAGTGATAAGGTGCAGTCCTTTCATCGAATAAATCAATTAAAAGACGCATTGCCATTTATATCCAAACTGGCATGTTGAGTGAATCTATGAAATTACTAGTTCTCGCAGGTGGTTTCGGAACGCGCCTAAAGACAGTTGTCTCTGATCACCCAAAAGCTCTTGCTCCGATAGGTGATAAGCCTTTTTTATATTTACAAATTAAATCATGGAAAGAACAAGGATTTTACTCATTTATATTTCTATTACACTACCAGGCGTTTCAAATAATCGAATTTATCAAGCATGCGCAACGAACCTCACTGCTAAGTGACTGTGAGGTGCAGTGGGTAATTGAAGAGGAGCCCCTTGGTACAGGTGGAGCCGTAGCAAACGCAATCCATTTACTAGAAATTGAAGAAGATATTATTATTTTAAATGCAGACACGTGGCTAGAATCAGGTTTAAAAAGTCTCGCCTGTAGCACCTCACCTTGCATTGCATTGGTTAATCAAGCAAAAGCAGAACGATACGGCCAAGTTATCATTAATTCTGAATCTAAAGTGGTTAAATTTATAGAAAAAGCCAACCACAATGGCTCTGCACTAATAAGTACGGGCTGTTTGAAAGTAGGATCAGAAATATTCAGACCGTATTTCAAAAAGACTACATCATTGGAAATGGAAATTATTCCGCAATTGGTGAATCAAGGAACATTGTCTGCGATAGAACTTAAAACGCACTTTATAGATATTGGCATTCCTGAAGATTACCATCGTTTTTGCAGGTGGGTTGATCAACCATTATAAAAGGGAAATTAATATGAACCCGGAAAACTTTGTCATCAACGGCTCGCAATCTATATATAAAGCATTGAAGGCGATTGAATCAAATAAACACGGAATGGTTTTTATCAGTTGTGATGGAAACTCCATTAAGGGCATCGCTACGGACGGGGATATACGTCGATTTCTAATAGGCAGTGGAACACTGGAGGATCCCATTTATAAATGCATTAATAAAAAATTTATTTGGGAAAAAATTGGTACCCCCCGCGAGCTTTTATTAAAGAAATTAGACAATAAGACTCGAGTTATACCTTTACTTGATGATGAGAAGCGCCTTATTAGCATAATTAGTCGCGACTATGCGCCCACCGTCGATGAGGAATCAATATACGCTCGCGCTAGGTCACCAGTGCGCATAAGTTTCGCCGGCGGCGGCTCGGACTTGACTCACTTTTTTTCTGGTGAGACGTCTGGCGCGGTAATAAATGCAACGATTGCGTCATTTAGCCATGCGCTGCTACGGATAAGAAATGATCAAAAAATTATTATAAAGTCGATGGATTTGGATGCAACTCTCGAAGCTAACACGCTTGAGGAAGCTTTATCGATAAAGGGGGAGTTTGGTCTTTTACAGGCTTTGTTAAAATTAATAAATCCTAATTTCGGTTTTGAATTATATCTGAACTCCGATTTCCCAATCAGATCAGGACTGGGTGGCTCCGCTGTTGTCGCATCCGCAGTACTTGGTTGCTTTAATGAGTTCAGAAGGGATCAATGGGATCGATATGAAATCGCTGAACTAGCCTATCAAGCGGAGCGCCATCATCTTGATATTTCCGGAGGTTGGCAAGATCAATATGCTAGCGTATTTGGTGGTTTGAACTTCATGGAATTTCGCATGTCTCAGAATATTGTGCATCCATTGCGAGTACCGGATAGTACTCTTCTAGAGTTGGAGGAGAGCCTAGTGTTATGCGATACAGGTTTGAGCCATCAATCAGGCGAGATACATCAGGATCAAAATCGGGAGATTCGAAAAAAAAATATCAGATCTGTATTAGAGGAGAATGTCAAGCTCAGTTATCAAATAAGAGATGAGCTATTACGAGGACGATTGCGTGAGTTCGGCACGCTACTTGATAAGGCCTGGCAGCAAAAGCGGCAGTTTAGTAAGAAGATCACAAACACTGTTATCGATAAAATTTATGAAGATTCTATCGCAAACGGCGCGCTTGGCGGGAAACTCCTCGGAGCAGGTGGCGGAGGTTTCTTTCTCTTTTATGTTCCCCCATATAAAAAATATCAACTACTTGATTTTTTCAAAAGCCGAAACTTTACCTATCAAAGCGTTCGTTTTGAAGATCGAGGGCTCCAATCTTGGAAAGTCCGTGAATCGAAGAGTCATACCCCTAATGAGTTGCAATAATGATTAATATTTCCCGCTTCAACATCGGCAGCGACCGTTGTTTTATTATTGCCGAAATTGGTAATAATCATAACGGTAGCTTTGATCGCGCTATTAATATGATCGATGAGGCATACAATTCTGGTGCGGATTGCGTTAAGTTCCAAATGCGGAATCTTGATCGTGTTTATCGACGCAGATCTCTTAACGCAGTGGGTAATGATTTAAATACCGAATACTCACTTGATCTTCTTCGTCGTTTTGAATTAAGTATAGATCAGCATTATGAGCTATTTAAATATTGCTTAAAACGTGAAATACTATATTTATGTACTCCCTGGGATGATGTTAGCGTCAACATTCTCACTCAATTCGGTGTTCCAGGATTTAAAGTCGCTTCTGCTGATCTCACTAATATGGAGCTTTTAAACTGTCTTATTGAAACAAAAAAGCCATTAATTTTATCAACCGGCATGAGCCGTGAGCATGAGGTCATTACGTCTGTTGAACTATTGCGGCGACATAAGACGGAATTCGTTCTCCTCCATTGTAACAGCACTTATCCGGCGCCGGTAGAAGATATCAATCTTCGTTGGATGAATAAATTGCGACAGCTCCATCCGCTTATCGGATACTCAGGGCATGAACGGGGTGTCAACATTTCAATTGCTGCCGCTGCACTTGGTGCGTGTGTAATTGAAAGACATTTTTCTTTGGACAAGCATATGGAGGGTCCAGACCATGCCGCGAGTCTCCTACCCCATGAGTTTCGCCAAATGGTAGACGGCATAAGAGAGGTGGAACGGGCTTTAGGGCAGGGTGAGCGAAGAGTAGTTTCCCAAGGTGAGTTAATGAATAGGGAAAATCTCGGGAAAAGTCTTGTGGCCTCGACCTCACTCAAAAGAGGCACTGTGATTGAGGCTAAACACATCAAAACAATGAGTCCAGGACAGGGGTTATCTCCACAAAGATTCGAAGAGCTACTTGGATGCAAGCTGATGCGCGATATGGACGACGAGGATTTCTTTTTCGAATCTGATTTAAAGTCTGGAAGTGTTAGCCCACGGCCCTTTTTATTTCAACGAGGTTGGGGAATTCCAGTGCGCTATCACGATTACCAGCATTTTTCAAGGGTTATCAAACCTGATCTTTGGGAGTTTCATTTATCCTATTCGGACATGGAGTTGAATCCTTCTGATTATTTACAGGAAGATACTGACGCTGATTTAGTCGTCCACGCACCGGAATTATTTTCCAATAGTCATCTTATGGACTTAACAAGCCCTGATGATGAGTATCTAGAAATATCTATACGTGAAACCCAACGAGTTATTGATATAACAAGACTTTTGAAGAGGTTCTTTCCTAGAACCAAGACGCCCTTAATCGTTGCAAATATTGGTGGCTTCTCTACTAACAGTCCTTTTGCTGAAGCTGAGAAGAATATACGTTATGAACGACTTGGACAAAGCCTGAGGAAGCTTGATTTAGCTGGAGTTGAGCTCATACCTCAGACTATGGCTCCTTTTCCTTGGCACTTTGGTGGACAACGTTACCAAAACCTATTCCTCAAGCCAGAGGAGATCATCTTTTGGTGCAAGACATTTGGCCTACGTATTTGTTTAGATGTTTCACATAGTAAATTGACTTGTAACCATTATGGCATTGATTTTTATGACTTTATAAGGCAGGTTTCACCCTATACCGCACACATCCATATCGGGGATGCTAGGGGTTTAAATGGCGAGGGGCTTCAAATCGGAGAGGGGGAAATAGATTTTGACTACCTTGCTACCGTACTCAATGAGCATAATCAGTCGGCAGGCTTTATACCAGAAATATGGCAAGGCCACAAAGACATGGGTTCAGGTTTCTGGCAAGCCTTGGACATCTTAGAAGGAAAATTATGAAACCAGATATTAAAAAATCCATCAATGACTCGATAATCGTAAAGCAAAGATTGCTCTCCGATAGAGAGTTATTGGACAAAATTTCTAATCTTGCTGAAGTGTGCGTAGCCAGTCTCCGACGGGACGGTAAAGTGATATTTGCAGGTAATGGAGGGAGCTTCGCGGACGCCCAACATTTGTCGGCCGAACTGACTTCTCGTTTCATGTTTGACCGTGAGCCGCTTAGCTCGATCGTATTAGGTGCAAATTCCTCAGCGATAAGTGCTATTGGCAACGACTATGGATATACAGAGGTCTTCTCTCGGGAGCTCCGAGGTATAGGTCGAGCGAATGATATTTTTATACCAATATCAACAAGCGGAAATAGTGAAAATATTCTCAATGCCATATCCGTGGCGAAGTCAATGAGAATTCAAACAGTAGGAATGACTGGAAACATGGGTGGGAAAATGTCATCCCTATCTGATTGTATCGTTGTACCCGCGCAAGATACAGCACGCATTCAGGAGTGCCATATATTAATCGGTCATATTATTTGCGAATTTATTGAGCACCTATATTTCAAAACTTAATTCTCTTAACGGAATTGTATCATGGTTAAATTCGGCGTTATGCAGGGGCGACTACTACCAAAACTAAATGGTAGATATCAGGCTCACCCAACTGGGTACTGGCAAGATGAGTTTGAATTGGCGTCTTCTTTTCTTTTAGATGTAATTGAATTTATTGTTGATATCGATGAGATTGAAAAGAATCCCCTTATGACGATTGAGGGACTCAATGCCATCAACGCGGAGGCTGATCGGACGAAGGTGAGGGTAGAAAGTATTTGTGCTGATTTCCTCATGGACGTACCCCTGCATAGCGTTCAGTCCGATAATTCAAAAATAGCCAAATGCTACTTGAACCGACTGGTCGAGTCCGCGTTTCGTATCGGCGTGACAAACATCGTGATCCCATGTGTGGATCAATCGGCCCTGCGCAGTTCAAAGGATAAAAGCCGTCTTTGTGATGCGCTAGATAAGATGCGCCCATTATTGAAAGATAGGAATATTACGCTCGCATTAGAGACCGATTTAAGCCCGAAATCATTCAAGCAGCTCCTGCGTGATATCGATAACGATCAAATTTCGGTGAATTACGATATTGGAAATAGTGCAGCACTTGGGTTTAATCCGATTGATGAATTCACCGCCTATGGCGACCGTATGACCAATGTACATATCAAAGACAGAACCTTCAATGGTGGATCAGTGTTCCTTGGTTCCGGAGATGCGAATTTTCCACTCGTTTTTGCTGAGCTAGCAGCGATAGACTATAGTGGTTTACTAATCATGCAAGCCTACAGAGATGATGAAGGAGTTCGTCTATTCAGTGAACAATTAGATTGGATTCGCCCATTGGCAAAGAAATATCTAAAGGATCACCAATGAAAATATTGTGCATTATCCCTGCAAGAGCAGGATCCAAAGGAATTTTAAATAAAAATATCATTAATATTGGTGGCCATCCTCTGATCGCACATTCCATTAAGACCGCAAAACAAAGTAAGTATATCTCGAGGACTATAGTTAGTACAGATTCTAATGAAATAAGGAATATAGCAATCAGCTATGGTGCTGATGTGCCTTTTTTGCGTCCGATTGAATTTGCAATGGATCATTCAACCGACAGAGAGTTTCTTTTACACTCATTAGAATATCTGGAACTAAGTGAAAAATATATTCCTGAGATTATTGTTCACTTGAGACCCACTACACCCTTGCGGGATGTAAATATCGTTGACAAAGCTATTGAACAATTACTTGCAACCAAGGAAGCTACGTCGCTTAGATCGGCGCATTTGGCGCCTAAGACTCCATATAAATGGTTCTTAATGAACTCAAACGGTTATTTCTATGGGATCAACCCTGAAGACAAACGTCCGGAATATTATAATTTACCAAGACAGGCGTTTCCAAACGTATATGATCCGAACGGTTATGTAGATATACTACGTCCCGATCAAATAGTTTCTTCGTCCAGTATTCACGGAGAGAGGATCTTAGGGTTCATAACACCCCATTGTCATGAGCTGGACAATGAAAGCGATATTGAGTATATGAGATTTTTATTTGAACGAAATAACAACAATCATTTTATTTGATTTACATTGTCATACCAATGGAGACGCATATGAGCAAGTATATAAGTACTATATATCATGATTCTATCAGACCCCAAACCACCTATCCCCAAGAGTTCGCAAAGCATTTATACAATATGTTTGGACTTCAGCCGGGTCTCTCTTTACTTGAACCTGGCTGTGGTCGCGGCGATGTACTCAAATCATTTAAGTCATTAGGCCTTGATGTTAAGGGTTGTGATATTTCTGAAGAGACACTATCTTTTTATAAGGATATCGAGATAAAAATAGCAGATATCGAGTCCGATGGTTTACCATACGCAGACGAGTCTTTTGATGTGGTATTTAGTAAATCCTTTATAGAGCACTTTTACTATCCTGAACGTTATATGAAGGAGGCGTTCCGTGTCCTAAGACCAGGGGGATTGCTCATAACTTGCGCTCCTGATTGGGAAAGTAATTATAAAAAGTATTTTGATGACTATACTCATCGCACGCCGTTTACGATCGTATCACTTCGTGACATCAAGCACATCTTTAGTTTTGATTCTGTAAAGGTGATTAAGTTACGGCAACTCCCCTTCACATGGAATAGACCTGTACTTAACCTATTCCTGGATTTCATATCTCCATTCGTTCCTGTGAGGACGAAAAGTAAAGTGCGCTGGGTTAGGGAGCTCTTACTTATCGGGTCTGCCCGCAAGCCTTTGAATAAAGGAAAGGTGTTATGAAAGTTTTGTTTATTGGACTCGGTGGTATTGGCCAGAGACACCTCAGAAATTTTATATCTGTAGTTGATGGGCCAGTAGAAATTATCGCATTTCGTGAGCTTCATTCCCAGTCAGTAATCACTAATAACCTTTCGATTGATGAACATCGATCGTTATCTAAAGAGTATCCCATACGTGTATTCACGGACATTAATCTCGCTTTATCAGAGCGCCCCGATATTACTTTTATATGCAATCCAACTAGTAAGCATGTTGTGTTTTCATTGTTAGCGGCAAAGGCACGGTCTCATTTATTTATTGAGAAAGCGCTTTCTAGCTCGATGGATAATATAGATGAATTAATTCGTATTGTTTCCGATAACAATCTGATAGCTCATGTGGGATATCAAATGCGATTTCATCCACTTGTAATCAGGTTAAAACATGTATTAGATAGTCGACTACTTGGGAAATTAATCAGTGTTGAATTCCACGTCGGAGAGTATATGCCAGGATGGCATAAATATGAAGACTACAGAGATTTGTACGCTGCACGTAAAGATTTAGGTGGTGGAGTTGTTATTTCTCAAATCCATGAAATTGATTTAATCCAATGGCTTTTTGGCTATCCCAAGTTAGTATTTTCCTTAGGTGGAAAACTGAGCGATCTTCATATTGATGTGGAGGACATGGCCTCGTCGTTATTACTTTGCAATTTCGAGGATCGACCTCTACCGGTTCATCTACATCAGGATTTTCTGCAGTCGCCGACAAAGCGATATATAAAATTAATAGGCACAGATGGTATTTTGTGTATTGATTTTGTAAAATCGAGTTACCAACGCTGGGGCCCACACGGAAATCTTGTCGAAGACTTTTCTCTTAATTCCTTTAACAGGAATGATCTCTTCCTTGATCAGATGCGGTATTTTTTAACTTGTATTGATAATGCTCGTACATCAGAATCATCTATTGTTGAGGGAAAACTGAGCTTACAGATTGCTTTAGCCATTAAGCAATCGCTAGAAACGCTTCAGCCAATTCAACTTTAATGATTGTATGTACTTTATCACTCTTAGGATCTTTTTGTTTTTATTATGTATAAACCATCACATTACCCGATCTTAAAAAATAATCGCGATCTTCGCAAGATCAATCCTGCGATTGAGCAGCATTTTTTGGCTTCAGAGGCTGAGACACATTTTCTCTTTGATATAGGGGGGGATGAAGGCGCAAAATACGATTTGATTTGTTTTTGTCCAGTTTGCTCCTCAAGTCGTAATGACCTTACCATCCGCAAATGGGGTGGTGATTATTATGAATGCCATGATTGCGGCCATGTCTATCTTAGGAATAGACCGAAACGTAGCATACTTAATGATTTATATAAATCATCTATAGCAGATGAATTGAATCGTATGGTACAGTCCCATAATTTTAACGAACAATACTGGTCAGCTATTTACGACAAATATACGCCATATCTTATGGATCTAACTGGACTAGGAGCAAGGCTATTAGATGTAGGTTGTGGCTCGGGAAGGTTCATCAAGCATATAAAGAAATTTAATTTTTTTGACATATCTGCGCTCGATGTATATGATTCGTTACCAGAGGTTTTTTCTAATATTTTGCCTCGGGATTCCGTGTTCTTGGTTCAGGAGTTTGAGAAATTTAAAAATAAAAAACTTTTTGATATTTTAACATTTTGGGGCGTACTCGAGCACTGTATTGATCCTCATGCTATTTTCGCAAAGTGTCAGTCATCACTTCAGATAGGAGGAATATTATTCTTTCTTATTCCAAACTATCATAGCCGTGCCAAAAAATTGCTTAATTCTGAAACTCCGACTCTTAATCCACGAATGCATGTGAATTTTTTTACAGAGAAAAGCCTCCAGCTTCTCGCTCGTAAATATTGTTTTGAAGTCTTGGATTTTTATCAAGAATTACCCATCATAGATTTAATGTGGCCGCATATATCGGATGAGTCTTCCGAGGATATCATTGATAGCATTGTTTCTCAACGTGAGTGTTATTATCATATATATATCCTGCGTAAAATTTCCTGAATTAGAAAGGCACGATACATGCAGCACTTAAGCCATTTTGATCTTGCTGGCAGAGTCGCCCTCATCACTGGAGGAGCTGGCTTATTAGGCCAGCAGCACGCGGCTGCGTTGTTAGAAGTGGGTTGTGATGTTGTTCTTTGTGACGTAGCAAAAGAATCCTTAGACTTGGTGATAGATCGATTAAAGAAAGACTTTGGACCTGAGCGGGCGATTGGACGTTATATGGATGTAACGGATTTAGCGTCGATCCAAGATTTCGCTGATAATATGGGGGAACGTAGAATCGACATATTGATTAACAACGCCGCAATCGATTCTAAAGTGGTTGCAGATTCGAGTTTATCAAATCCGGCACGTTTGGAGAGCTTTTCTTTAAGCTCGTGGAATCATGAGATTTCGGTGGGGTTAACCGGCGCGTTTTTATGCAGTCAAGTTTTCGGTTCTTTGATGGCGAGTGATGGTAGAGGGGGCGTAATCTTGAATATCGCTTCTGACCTATCAATTATTGCACCCGATCAGCGTCTATATTCTGTTGAAGGGTTGGCTGATGAGTTACAACCAGTAAAACCAGTGACATATTCAGTGATTAAGGCTGGCATCGTAGGTTTAACCAAGTATCTTGCGACCTATTGGTGCGGGAAGGGAATTCGAGCCAACGCACTGTCACCTGGTGGTGTTTTTAACGGACAGGGCGCGCTTTTCAAAGAACGCTTGGAATCCCTTATTCCGCTTGGTCGGATGGCCCATATTTCAGAGTACCGCGGCGCAGTTCAATTCCTTTGCTCAGATGCTTCGTCCTACGTGAATGGTCAGAACATCGTAATTGATGGGGGTAGGAGCGTTTGGTAGCGAGGAAACACCATTCTTAGACTGCACATTCAATCGGTCTTGATATCATCATCTGAAGCATCTCGGGTACAACGACTTTCAGAAGATCCGAGACAGCTCCGCCAGGTTCGGGCATAATAACTTGCACGTTTTTATAATTTGGATAGGTATCTTTTGATCCGAACTGTACTACATCACGATTTAAATTCATCCATATTACTCGCGTACCAATTGACCCTGCCAAATGTGCGACGGCGGTAGGAATAGTTACAACGACGTCCAGCGCAGCGATGAGCGCTGCCATATCATCGAATTGATCTTTTCTATTTATATCTGTCCAGGTATTCAACGAAACATTAAAATTATTTTCAGCTATATTAACTTCGTCGGCTGTGTCTCCGTATTGCAAATTTACTAGTTGTATATTTTTTAGTTCAAGTATTTTTTTCCAATCATATAGTTGCGTATAGTTTTCATTTCGGGTTGCAGTTAGTAATCCGCTTCGCCAACATATTCCGACACGGAGGCTGCCACGCCGTGGGCCTAATCTGCGATCATATATTTCTACCTTTTCCTGAAGCGGTACAAGATAGGGCTTTGCTATATTAAATGAGTCTTTGTTATGTCTGTACAATCCAAATAATGTACCCACAGGTATTTGATAATCGAAGTCGTTAATATCAGCCGCGAAGCCGGGCACATAGCTTGCGGGCCTGACTTTACAGAATGGAAATGAACGTTGTATAAGTTGTACCAGTCTATAGTCGCATTCTACGACAACATTGATTCCCTTATTTTGCAGTTCCCTTATCACTGAGTAAAAGTGAATTTCGTCACCCACCCCTTGTTCTCCCCATACGAGTAGAGTTTTTCCTGTGATCGTTTCCCCTTGCCACCGTGGAGCATTAAATAGTCGCTGGGGTCTTCTATTTGTCGGTCCATTGAAGTTAAATCCCTCCTCGTAATTCCGCCACCCCTCATCAAGATTTCCAACGGCGAGTTGTGATAGTCCCAATTGAAATTTTATTCTTGATGCCCCAGCAGATTTTGATGAAGATCTTTCATTGTAAATATTGAGTGCTTTTTCATAATAACAAATAGCCTTCTCATCGTCACCCATCTTTGCATGCACAACACCGAGATTCGTTAATGCCGCGTGATTTTTCGGTTCTAGCATTAAAGCGGTTTCCAGACACATCCTTGCTTCTTGTTTTTTATTGAAAACTAAAAAGGAGCTGCCTAAATTTGCATGCGCAAGGGCGGAACTCGGGTTTAGCCGGACAGCCTCTAAAGCGTGATTGAAGCTTTCCTCATTCAGCTCCAATTCGCTAGCTAGCGCACACAACAGCATTGCAGCGTCATAATCTAGATTTTTATCTCTTAGTAGTTCTTTCATCCGATCGTATGCAGCTTTAAATTTACCCAAAGCATATTCGGAGGCCCCTAGTCGAACTATATATTTGATGTTGTTAGGTTCCCTTTCCCAGGCGATCATTGAGTGCGAAAAAAACTCATCAATTTTGCCCTGCGCCTCTAAAGCGTAGCCTAAATTCAGGATCGCTTCTTCGTCGTTTGGGATCTTTGTCAAGATTTTTCTGTATAGGCTTTCAGCCTCAACGTATTTTGAGGATACCAGCGCGGTTAGCGCACGCTTCCTGAAAGTTGTTGCTATTTTTGACATTTCGGCACCCCTGTACTAGTTTGGCCTTAATTAGCACATAGCGTGCCAAAAAAAATCCCGCCGACGTTCGTCGGCGGGACTCAGGCTATTCTAACTATAAGTTTATTGCAGCAGAGCAAGGACCGACTGTGGCTGCTGGTTGGCTTGCGCCAACATCGCGGTCGCTGCTTGCTGGATAATTTGTGCTTTCGCCAAGTTGGTCGTTTCAACCGCATAGTCCGTGTCCATAATTTGTGAACGCGACGCTTCCGTGTTCGCAAGGACATTAGACAAGTTGTTGACTGTCCTATCGAGGCGGTTTTGCATTGCACCCATCGTGGCACGCATTGAGTTAACTTGATCTAACGCTGAGTCCAATGACGTGATCGCAGAATTCGCAGAAGATGCGTTTGCTACTGATAGTCCGGTCAATGAAGCACCGAACGACGTCCCAAGTGACGGGTCATTTACGTCGAAATCAGATGCGCCAACGTTTTGTTCAAGCAACCCAAGTGTCGTGGTGGATGCGCTTTGTCCCGTCTCAATTCGGATTGGCGTGTTATCGTTTGAGTCTAACCGCAACGCACCGTATGTCGTAGCTGACTCGCCCAACGGAGTGGCAACCTCAATCAGGCGGATGTTAGCCGCTCCGTAATGCGCGCCAGACGCAATAGTTAGCGTTCCGGTGGTCGCGGATGCCCGCGCACCAGCTGTAACAGTATTCAAAGAAACTGTGTTTGACGTGCCGACGTATGCGCCAGTGCTTGCGTTGATGGCAGCCGCAAATGCTGCAGCAATGGCTGTCTTTGTGTTTGATGCCGCGGTATCGGACATCGTGACTCGAACGGTCGCGTTGGCGTCATTCGCAGACCCACCCGCCAACCGCAGCTCATATGTTTTCCCAGCATCAAAGTCCGCAGAGACAAACGTAACTGTGCGAGCGGTAGCCGTAGTAGTGCTGGGCTCGTTTATCGCGGTTGAGTAAACCTTCGAATCGTCTACTTCAGTGCTCACCACGCTCAAGTTAATTGTTGCTGAGCCATAAGCCCCTGCTGTGCTCTTCAAGGTGATCGTGCTTGTACCTGCCGAGATTGTGGGCGTCGGATTGGCTGTGCTGTTCACATAACCAGGAACGGTTGCCGCCTTGACGGTTCCACTGGCAGCGAAGCGAGTCGCGAGGATCGCCGAGCGCAAGCCTTGAGCGACCGTAGCAGCCGTATCACCCGTGCCGACGGTATAGTAAACGCTGAAACTACCTTTCTCAGCGGATGTGCTCCGAACATTCAACTCAAATGTGCGACCAACAGCCAAATCAGCGGTCGAAATGGCAATAGTACGAGCAACTGCCGCTGTACCCGCTGCATTGACAGAGGAATTCAGGACTCCCGCAGTGACCGCTGGGTCAATATAGTCTACCGTCACAGACTTGACATTGGCACCCGACAAAGTAACGTTGGAGCCATTCAAAGATGCAACTAAGCCCGTGTTAGCTGTCTGGAGGTTAATAGCCGTGACGAAAGCAGACAAGCTCGCGCCAGTGTTGATCGTCACGCCATTCAGTTTTACCTGTTGGTTCGCAACGAAGCTTTCACCCTCAAAAGACTTTTCATAATAAGCCGTAGCGACAACTCCGGTTTCGCTGGTGAAGTTATTTATCGCGTTCAATTTACCAGCAAAACTAGTGGTTGCGATGTCCTCATCATAGATCGCTACGCCGTTGATGGTGAGATCAGTGGCCGTCCACGCAGTGCCGGGAGCGCTTAGTGCTTGACCCGTTACCGTGTAATTCTCACCTGTAGGTTCTGTAGTAGTCTCGTTAAAGCCCAGCACTGTAAGGTCCGCGACGGTGCCTGGCGCACTGTCACCCAAATTACCACGCGTAATTCGGATCGGGGCACCGTCGCTAGATTCAAGCTTTAGAAAGCCGTTGTAGGTTGTGGCGCTGGTACTGCCGTGTCCCGTCCCAGCACCGAGTGTGGATGCATCCGTGATCTTGATAGCGGCACCTGTGTCGTTCGAAAGAACGAGCTTGCCGTCATCGTTCAAGCTCGCTTGGACAACACCACCCATTGCACTATTGATGTTGGCAACAAGCTCCTCAAGAGAGCTTGAAGGTGCAATGTTAGCGCTGACGGTCGCAGTCCTATTTGCTCCTATCGGCAGAACTTCAATCGCTAGTTGGTTAGCGGTTATAACACCTGTTCCCAAGTTCTGCATCACTACCGTGTTGAACGCGCTCGCAGTGACACCGTCGATATTTGAGTTGATATTCTCAATAACGTCACCCATATCGTCGTACTGCGCAATCGCACCAAGCGCTTGACCATTAATCTCTATGTCACCTGCCTGAACCGCAGTTATTCCGACAGTGGGGTCAATGCCTGACCGAGTCCCAATAACCGCCTCATTTCCACTGGATGACGACCCAAGCCCCAGATCTTGAATGCGCGCAGAGCCAATTGTGACTGCCATCGTCTGCTCTGCTTTATCCCCGATCTGCAGAGTCTTGTTCTTGAAGGAGCCGTCAAGCAACGCTTGGTTGTTGAACTGTGTGGATACGGCAATGCGATCCACCTCCGCCTTTAATTGCTGAACCTCTAAGTCCAAGGCGGCACGATCTGAGGCGTTGTTAGTTCCGTTAACAGCCTGAACAGCCAATTCACGCATACGTTGCAGCGCACCCGTCACTTCATCCAATGCACCCTCGGTGGTTTGGAGCAGCGAAATGCCGTCGTTGGCATTACGAATAGCCATTGAGAGGCCGCGGGTTTGCGCAGTCATACGGGTGCCGATCGCCAGACCAGCAGCATCGTCTTTCGCAGAGTTCACACGGCTACCAGTTGAGAGTCGCTGCATGGCCTCTGACAGCTCGCGGTTGTTCTTGGTCAAAGCGTTTTGAGCAACCAAAGATTTCACGTTTGTGTTGATAACTGACATTTTCAATCTCCTGAAAGTTAGGATTTGGGGGCCGACAAGACAACCTGTCTAAACCGGATAATTTGTGATTCGACCTAAAAGTTATGAGCTTTAGCTTTTTTTATAAATATTTAAAACACATCGTCAAAGAGGATGCCCTTTAAGGACTCGATACTGTTTGCAACACGCAATACAGCCTCCCCAGGTATTTGTCGGATGACCTCACCCGTTTGCTTACTAGTGACCATCACGATGCTGCGGCCTAGGCGCTCATCGACGCGAAACGAGAGACCACTTTGCTTAGCCTCCAGCTTCTCAGACAAAGCTTTGATGGCCTCCTCGAGTCGCAGGCGGATTTCCTCCGGGTCTAGCGTAATTGCATCGATCTTTTTGATGGGCTGTATCTGGGGCCTAGGGACTTCAGAAATGACATCCGGTTTTTCTGCCGTCGCAACCTCTGGCTTTGCAGGAGGCGAGGTCGCCGATGCTACTGCCTGCCGCAGCGGCGGCGCAGGTAAGCCAATATTTGATATTTCAGACATGTCAACTCCCTCGATTTCGATCTCGTCGACAGCCATCCGGATAGACGGAAGCACTGCAGACATTCATCCATATCGTGGGGATCGACAGAAAAAGGGAAAGCTTTAGGGAATTTAAATTTATTTTTTATACATATTTGCCAGCGCCTCGAACTGGCTCTTCAGACCATCTCGTGTCTGGCTAATTTGACCCACAATGCTATCCATCATGGCAAACTGCCTGGTGTAACGGAGCAATAGCGCCTCCATCCTGGTGTTCAGAGTCTCTAAATCTGCTTCGTATTTCGTGATTCGCTTTTTGGCATTCTCACTCTGGGCAAGCAAGTCGTTTCCGGATTTCAATAAGTCAGTAATTTTTTTGACGGCAGCTCCGGCAACACCCCTCGAGACATCACCACTTAAACTCTGAACCGTGCTATCTGCGCTGAGCATGGTAACAACGTCTGAAAATTGGTCGGTGAAAGCGGTATTAAATTTTGACTCGTTCAATGACAGGGTACCGTCACGGGCAATGTCCACACCGATGTCACGCAGGGCGTTGACTCCATTGGATGCACTGTCAGAAGTTCCAATGATCATGCCTTTAATTTGAGCAAGAATTAAGCGTGCGGTTGAGTCTCCTGCCAGCGAGCCACTGTAGATGTCCTCTGGGTCGTCCTTGTTCTTTTCTCCCATCAGCACCGCAAAGTCGGAAATAGCCGAGTTGTACGCCTCGATGAGCCCATTTACTTTTTCTTTAATCGGGGTAGGGTCTCGGTTTATACCAAGTGTTGCAGCAGTGGAAGTAGTCGTTCTCAGGTCAAGCGTGACCCCGGTGATAACATCGGCGATCGTGTTGCTTGTTCGATAGACGTCTAACCCATCAATGCGCGCATGTGCGTCGGATGCATTTTGTAGATTTGTACCAAAAGACAACCCCGTGACTGAAGCCCCTGAAACAGGGTTGATCGTTTGCACCACTGCGCTCGTGACCCCCGTTGCAGCCGCTGACACCGTGGTCGCGGGCGGCGTGCCGTCAGATGCGGCATAGGCCAGCGTTACGATAGCACCCGACACGCTGATTGAACGTCCTGCGACATTGGTAATAAAAGTATCCGCTTCTAGCGTTGCCTTAACTTTAGACGCAACGGTCGCAGCGGAGTCACCAGCAGCTAGGGTAACTGCCACGCCAGCAACGGTTATTGTGCCCGCTGCGGTTGCGGCGCCGAAGGTGATCTCTCGAGTGGCGCCGACACCGCTGGACGCATCATCTGTCGTCACCGTGAACGCGTTATCCGCACCCACCTCTCCCACCAATACAATCTTGTACGGCGCTGCTGAACCGTCACCCGTGTTAAGTAACTTTGCAGTAAATCCAACATCAGAGGCGTTGATGGTGTCTACAATTCCTTGAGGAGTGGTCTTAGATGATGGGATGCGCAAAGAAACGGATGAGGCTCCGTTCAAGCTCACGCCAAGACTGAATGCCGAGCCGCCGTTGACTGTCGTCGTCGCGGTCGCAAAGCCAGAGGATACGGTGCGCTGCGGACTCGCAAGGCTCAAGACTTCTACAGTATGACTAACCGGATCAGCGGCACTCGTCGTGCTAACGGAGAAGGCAGACTCAGCGCTGTTATAGGTCGCAAAACTATTGAAGTCTGACGTCTCGTTCAACTTTTCAAACTCTGTTTTTAACGTACTGAGGATCATCGACATGGCTCCGAGCCCAGATATTTTGGACTCCGAGGTCTTGATTTTTGCCTCGATCGCCTGCTGTCGCGGTACTTGTTCCGCCTCAACCAAGGATTTCGCGAGCGACTTGGTGTCGACGCCTGATCCGGCGCCGAGCGAATATGCGAGGTTGGTGTCGATGGCCATGATATTTTTTACCGGTTCGAACCTTAGTCGACCGTACTTAACTTTTCTTTAATCAATTGATGTAGTTGAAAAGATTTAATTGCGATATCTTTGCAAAACTACTTTGTGCGGCCTCCAACGCCAACATCTCTTTGTTCATTTGCGTGATCGCTTC
>Ga0181607_10001874_pt1 | contig 18753 bp, 14 predicted proteins | sample 041ome_9_FD_132420 | JGI IMG/M metagenome (GOLD analysis project Ga0181607, IMG submission 132420) | Coastal salt marsh microbial communities from the Groves Creek Marsh, Skidaway Island, Georgia - 041413US metaG (megahit assembly) | ecosystem: Environmental > Aquatic > Marine > Intertidal zone...
GCCGGCTCGCCCTGGGAAATTGGCCTCGCGGAGACTCAGCAGACCCTGGTGTTGAATGGTCTGCGCAGTCGTATTCGGGTTCAGGCCGATGGTCAGATGAAGACGGGGCGTGACGTTGTGATTGCCGCCTTGCTTGGCGCTGATGAGATGGGGTTTGCGACTGCCCCCCTGGTCACGGCGGGCTGCATCATGATGCGCAAGTGTCATCTGAATACCTGCCCTGTGGGTGTGGCTACGCAAGACCCTGTCTTGCGTAAGAAGTTTCAGGGTCGGCCTGAGCATGTGGTGAACTACTTTTTCTTTGTGGCTGAAGAGGTACGTACCATCATGGCTCAGCTTGGCATTGCTAAGCTTGATGACCTGGTTGGCCGCACCGATCTTCTTGACACGCGTAAGGGCCTTGACCACTGGAAGGCCCGCGGCCTTGATTTCTCAAGGCTCTTTTATCAGCCCGCAGTGACCGATGCACAGGAGATGCGGCATTCACAAACTCAGGACCATGGCCTTGCTAAGGCACTGGATAACAGGCTCATCGCCAAGTCTCAGGCCACTCTTGAGCGCGGCGAAAAGCTTCAATTTATGGAGACGGCCCAAAACGTCAATCGCACGGTGGGCGCCATGCTCTCGGGTGAGTTGGTTAAGCGTTACCCTGAAGGCCTTCCCGACGACACCCTGCGCATTCAGCTTGAGGGAACCGGTGGTCAGTCCTTCGGTGCCTTTCTTGCAAAGGGCATTACGCTTTACCTTATTGGTGACGCTAATGACTACACCGGCAAGGGCTTGTCCGGTGGCCGTGTAGTTGTCCGACCTTCGATTGATTTTCGGGGCCAGGCCCATGAAAACATTGTGGTCGGTAATACGGTGCTCTACGGCGCCACCTCGGGCGAAGCCTTCTTCCGTGGTGTGGCTGGTGAGCGTTTTGCTGTGCGCCTTTCAGGCGCCTCGGCGGTTGTGGAGGGTACGGGTGATCACGGCTGCGAGTACATGACGGGCGGAACTGTGGTGGTCTTAGGCCTAACGGGCCGCAACTTCGCAGCCGGTATGTCGGGGGGCGTGGCCTATGTTTACGACGAGGACGGACAGTTCGCGAGCCGCTGCAACATGGCCATGGTGCAGCTTGAACCCTTGCTTGCAATAGCCGATCAAGAAAAGACAGTCGATCGTGCCATTTGGCATCGTGGTCAGGCCGATGAGCAACAGCTTAAAGAGCTTATTGAAGACCATCATCGCTGGACCGGCAGTGCTCGGGCGCGCGAACTTCTTGATCAGTGGGCCACTGCGCGGTCGAGGTTTGTAAAGGTCTTCCCGAATGAGTACCGCAGGGCGCTTGGTGAGATCTACGCCCGAAGCCTGGCCTCTTCCGATGCCGAGGGTCAGGCCTCGAAGGCTGCCAATCTTGTCTAGTTGTAAAAGCCGTTTACGAAAGGAACAATGCCATGGGTAAGGCAACAGGGTTTTTAGAACTGCAACGTATCGAAGAGGGTTACGAGCCCGCCGACAAACGCGTTAAGCACTACAAAGAATTTGTTATTGGGCTTGCCGAAGAAGACGCTGCCAAACAAGCGGCGCGCTGCATGGACTGCGGCATTCCGTTTTGCAACAACGGCTGCCCAGTGAACAACATCATTCCTGACTTCAATGACCTGGTTTATCAGCATCAGTGGAAGCAGGCCTTGGACACCCTTCATTCCACAAACAACTTTCCCGAGTTCACCGGGCGCATCTGCCCCGCGCCTTGCGAGGCGGCCTGCACCTTGAACCTTAACAACGATGCAGTGGGCATTAAATCCATTGAACATGCCATCATTGACCGCGGCTGGAAGGAGGGCTGGGTGGTTCCGCAGCCACCTAGCCAAAAGACAGGCAAGAAAGTGGCTGTCGTTGGCTCGGGCCCAGCGGGCCTTGCCGCCGCCCAGCAGCTCGCTCGCGTGGGTCACGATGTGACTGTCTTTGAGAAGAATGATCGTGTGGGTGGCCTGCTTCGATACGGCATTCCCGACTTCAAAATGGAAAAGACTCATATCGATCGACGCATGGATCAGATGAAGGCCGAGGGTGTGGTCTTTGAGACGGGCGTGCTCGTTGCCGAGCTTCCTAAGGACACCAAGGTCACGAACTGGGCCAAGAAAACCTTAAGCCCGAATCAACTGCTAGAAACTTTCGATGCGGTCTTGCTTACGGGAGGTGCTGAACAGCCCCGGGATCTTCCCGTGCCTGGTCGCGAACTTCAAGGCGTTCACTTTGCTATGGAGTTCCTTCCCACCCAAAACAAGGTGAACGCCGGCGATAAGGTGTCCAGCCAAATTCGCGCGGATGGCAAGCATGTGGTAGTGATTGGCGGTGGTGATACGGGGTCCGACTGTGTGGGCACAAGTAATCGCCATGGCGCCAAGTCAGTCACCCAGTTTGAACTGATGCCCATGCCACCTGAGGAAGAAAATAAGCCTCTCGTCTGGCCGTATTGGCCTCAGAAGCTTCGAACCTCATCCAGCCACGAAGAGGGCTGTGACCGCGAGTTTGCGATTGCAACCAAAGAATTTCTTGGCGAAAAGGGGCGCCTTGCAGGGCTTAAGGCCGTGAAGGTGGAGTGGAGAGACGGCAAGATGCAAGAGGTAGCAGGAAGTGAGCAGATCTTTCCTGCCGATTTGGTTTTGCTTGCGATGGGCTTTGTCTCGCCGGTGGGCTCGGTGCTTGAGGCCTTTGGTGTTGATAAAGATACGCGTGGCAACGCCAAGTCAGACACCGATGGCGACACCGCCTACAGCACGAATGTGCCTAAGGTTTTTGCGGCCGGTGACATGCGTCGGGGTCAGTCCCTGGTGGTCTGGGCGATTCGTGAGGGCCGTCAGGCCGCCCGAGCAATTGACAGCTTCTTAATGGGTGCCTCGGTTTTGCCGCGTTAACTTCAGGCCTTGGTTGGCGGCAAGTGGTAGCTGCACTTTTAAGCCGGCTAAGTCTTAGTCAAGATCGAGGGCCGTTTCAATATGCGTGCGACCTTCAAGCAGGCGGTGGATGGGGCATTTGTTCGCGATTTCAATAAGTCTGCCCTCTTGTTCGGGGCTTAAAGCGCCTTCGACTTTAACAATTCGTTTGAGCTGATAGTCCACCTTACCGTCTTCGCCTCGAGTCTCTGACATGCGTACCACCCGGCACCGAATACGATCGACCTGCCAGTCAGGCTTACGCTTAAGGTAGAGCTCAAGCGTAAGAACTGTGCAGGCCGCAAGCGCAGAGTCAAGAAGGTCGTGGGGGTCGGGCGCGGTATCGTCTGATCCAAGCGTTTTAGGGACATCGGCGACCCAGCGATGGCGACCGTTGGTTAACATGGTGGTTAAACCATTGACGCGGTTAAGGGTTGCTTCGATGGTGGCGGAAGAAGACATGGCATGGACCTTTCAAGCACTGTAAAAAGGAGAGTTAAAAATGCAAAGCGCACTGCCTAGGCTTTTCGTATTCTGCCTTGCCTGCTTTTTCCTAGGCGCAGCCCCGTCTTTTGCCGAGCAACGACTGGATGCAAGCGCACTTCAGAACGCATTGGCCGTGCCAGGCACCGTGGTTCTTATTCGCCACTCGGCGACTTTTTCTGGCATTGGTGACCCCGACAACTTTCGGCTCGAAGACTGCAGTACACAGCGTAATTTATCGCCCGAGGGCCGCGCCCAGGCCCGAGCCTTCGGGCAGTGGTTTCGTGACCGAGGGCTTACCCCTTCGGCGGTTCGTTCAAGCCAATGGTGTCGATGCCTCGATACAGCCACTGAGGCTTTTCGTGGGCAGCCTTCAACCCAACCATGGGAGGCATTAAATTCCTTCTTCCAGGGCCACGGGCATTGGCCGACCCAGCGCGATCTCATTCGTCAAGCCCTCGCAGACCCTGAAGCCTCTGGCGTCACGGCCAAGGGTTTTGAAGTCTGGGTGACCCACCAGGTTTTAATTTCGTCGCTCACGGGTGTCTATTTGAGTATGGGCGAGCTTGTGGTTGCCCGGCCCGTGCGCCCGGCGCAGCCATACGGTGGTGCAGCCGGCCCAGTTCAGTGGCAGGTGGTTGGACGAGCCTTTATCGACAAAGGCTTTCAGTAGAGCCTGCTAGTCGAGCAGAGGCTTTAGAAACCGCCCGGTGTAGCTACCGGTCTGATCTGCCGTCTGGGCAAGGGTCTCGGGACTGCCCTGCGCAACAATTTGGCCGCCCGCCTGCCCACCTTCTGGCCCAACGTCGATCAGCCAGTCGCAGACTTTAATGACATCCAGGTTGTGTTCAATGACAAGTACGGTGTTGCCCGCCTGCGTTAGCCTTTGAAGAAGGTCGAGCAGCACAGCGGTGTCATGAAAGTGCAGCCCGGTGGTGGGCTCATCAAGAACGTAAAGCGTCTTGCCGGTTCCGCGTTTGGATAACTCGCAGGCAAGCTTCACGCGCTGTGCCTCCCCGCCCGATAGCGTTGTCGCACTCTGACCGAGCTTGACATAACCAAGTCCCACTTCGTTAAGGGTTTCAAGCCTTCGAGCGACGTTGGGAACCGCAGAGAAAAAGCCACAAGCCTCTTCAATGGTGAGATCAAGAACCTCGGCAATGGTCTTGCCTCGGTAGCGAACATCAAGCGTCTCTCGGTTATAGCGTAATCCTTTGCAGATATCGCAGGGCACATAGAGATCGGGAAGAAAATGCATTTCGACTTTAATAAGCCCATCGCCTTGGCAGGCCTCGCACCGGCCGCCTTTGGTGTTAAACGAAAAGCGTCCCGCGTCGTAGCCCCGTTCGCGCGCCATGATGGTCTCAGCGAAAAGCTCTCGAATGGGTGTTAACAAACCCGTGTAAGTGGCGGGGTTGCTGCGCGGCGTGCGCCCAATGGGACTCTGGTCGACGTTAATCAGTCGGTCGATATGTTCTAGGCCCTCGAGCCGATCAAAAGGCTCGGGCTCGACCTGACGTCCATTAAGCCGCTGCGCCACAGCTGCGACCAGGGTGTCGTTAATTAGTGTGGACTTTCCGCTGCCGGAGACCCCGGTAATGCCCACCATAAGCCCCAAAGGCACGCGCAGGTTGACCGCCTTGAGGTTGTTGCCTCGTGCGCCCAAAACTTCAAGCCATCGCTCGCTGGGCTTACGTCGTTGAGCGGGCAGGCCGATGAACTGCCGTCCTGCAAGGTAATCTCCGGTTAGTGAGCGCGGCTCTTGCATAACCTCTTCAGGACTTCCTGCGGCAACTACCTCTCCGCCATGAACCCCAGCACCTGGGCCGAGATCAATAAGGTAGTCGGCCTGCCGAATGGCCTGTTCATCGTGCTCCACCACGATAAGGGAGTTGCCCAGGTCGCGAAGGCGGTAGAGGCTGTCCATCAGCCGCTGGCTGTCACGGGGGTGTAGGCCAATCGAAGGCTCATCAAGCACATAAAGTACGCCGCTTAAGCCTGCTCCAATCTGGCTGGCAAGCCTTATGCGCTGCGCCTCTCCACCCGACAAGGTCATGGCAGCGCGGCCAAGCTGAAGGTAGCCCAGGCCCACATCAATGAGGAATCGAAGGCGGGAGTGAATTTCGGTCAATAGGCCTTGCGCAATGGTCTTGCGAAAGCCCTCAAGCGCCAGACCGCGCAGCTTCTCTAGTAAATCGGTCAGACTCAGTTCAACCAACTCTGCCAGGCTTATGGAGTCGTGCGCCTCGCCGAGTCGAACCGCCCGTGCCTCGGGCTTAAGCCGACTGCCCTGGCATTGGCTACAAACGCGCTGCCTGCGTAAACGGCCAAGTTCGTCCCTTACCGCGTTGGAGTCGGTCTGACGCCAGCGCCGCTCTAAGTTGGGAAGGATTCCTTCAAAGGGACGCGTCTCGGTGACGAGCTCACCTTTGGCATTGGGAAGCCTGAGCTTGAGTGGCTTCGTTCCTGAGCCATGCAAGAGGACGGCCTGTATGTCCTCGGGTAACGAGGCAAACGGCTCCTGAGGGTCAAACCCCAGCGCCTCGGCCAAGGCCTCGACTGTGGCCCAGGCAAACTTGTTTCGAGGATCCCAGCCTTGAATGGCCCCTGCAGCGAGCGAGAGCTCGGGCATGGGAATGATGGCCTCGACGTCAAAGAGCGTTTCCACGCCCAGGCCGTCACAGGCGGAGCATGCCCCATTGGGAGAATTGAATGAAAAGAGGTTGGGCTCAAGCTCTTTAATCGCGAACCCACAGTCGGGGCATGCAAAACGCATGGATAGCACTCGCTCGCCCAACCAGAGGTCGGATGTCGTCCCCCCCCCTTTTGACGATTTTGGCGCGGACTCTTTGTCGGCTTGAACAAGGGCAATGGCCCGATCTTGCCCAAGCCTTAAGGCCATTTCGAGCGATTCGGCGAGACGTTGCTGCGCATCGGGTCGAATGCGCAGACGATCGATCACAAGGTCAAGGCTATGGTGTTTCTGCGGGTCGAGTGCGGGAACCTGATCAAGCTCGATATCCAGATAGTCAGCCGATTCCGTTTTCAGTCGGGCGCGCACAAATCCTTGCGCACGCAGGCCGTCAATGAGCTGACGATGCTCGCCCTTTCGGCGATCAAGAACAGGGGCAAGAAGAGTAAGTCGGCTGCCCTGCTCTAGACTAAGAAGTTCGTCGACCATTTCTGAAATGGTCTGGCTACTCAGTCGGTTCTGGGGATGGTTCGGGCAGTGCGGGGTGCCCGCACGCGCAAACAAAAGCCGAAGGTAATCGGCAATCTCGGTAATGGTGCCGACGGTGGATCGTGGGTTGTGGCTGGTGGACTTCTGTTCGATCGCAATGGCAGGCGAGAGCCCGTCCATCTGGTCGACATCAGGTTTTTCCATGCGTGAGAGGAACTGTCGCGCATAGGCCGAGAGCGACTCCACGTAGCGTCGCTGACCTTCGGCATAGAGCGTGTCAAACGCCAGAGATGACTTTCCCGAGCCCGATAGGCCCGTGACGACAACTAGCCGACCCTTGGGGATCTTAAGGCTAATATTCTTTAAGTTATGGGTGCGGGCCCCGGTAATGCAGATGAAATCTTGGGCCTGAGAATCAAGCATGGTCGGATGTCTGTCCTGGTGAATTGGGCAAATCCTCTACTATAGCGAGCGATGTCCGACAAAGTTGTTTTCAGCCCATTCGAGCGGCGAGCGAGCCTAGCCTTGTCGGCAGTCTATGGCCTGCGCATGCTCGGCCTTTTTTTGGTTCTTCCCGTTCTTGCTTTAGGGGTGGCCGACATGCCAGGGGGGCAGAACCCCGCGGCCATTGGGCTGGCGATGGGTATTTACGGGCTCACTCAGGCGTTTTTTCAGATTCCTTTCGGTGTAGCCTCCGATCGATTCGGGCGCAAGCCCGTCATTGTTTTTGGTCTCTTGGTCTTTGCCGCGGGCAGTTTCCTTGCGGCCTGGGCCGACTCCCTTCCCCTTCTTATCCTTGGTCGGGCCCTGCAGGGCGCTGGCGCAGTCTCGGCCGCGGTCAGTGCCTTTCTGGCCGATCTCACCCGTGAGGAGGTGCGCGCGCGCGCCATGGCCATGGTGGGCATCTCCATCGGACTTTCGTTCGTTGTCTCGCTTGTGGTGGCTCCGCCCCTTTATGGCGCCTATGGTCTTGAGGGTTTGTTTCTGTTAACCGGAGCCTTGGCTGTGCTTGCAGCCCTGGGCGTTGTTCGTATGCGGGCGCACCCACCGGTTCCCAAACCCGTCTCGCCAGAACTTGAAACGCCTTTGGCGGCCCAGGCTCAGATTGAAAAAGAAAAGGCCTGGTCCTTACTTCGCCACTCACAACTCTGGCGACTTAATTTGGGCATCTTTAGTTTGATGGCTGTTCAGACAGCCATGTTTGTGGCCATACCCATGGGCTTTGCCGAGCTTGGCATGCCTTTGCAGGACCACTGGAAGGCCTACCTACCCCTTCTTCTGGTGGCTTTTCTCGGTATTCTGCCTCCCATTTTCTGGGCCGAAAGGAAGGGACGCTTCCGACCCGTCTTTCTGGGCGCTGTGGGTCTTTTGGGGCTAACAATGCTAGGTTTTCTTCTTGTGGATGGACAGGGGCTTGCACCCTGGCTTGTCTTTGTTGCCCTTTTTTTTATGGGTTTTAACCTGCTTGAGGCACTTTTACCCTCTTGGGTGTCTCGGGTTGCACCGGTGGGGCAGCGGGGGCTTGCCCTGGGCATTTACAACACAAGTCAGTCCATGGGGCTTTTCGCAGGCGGACTGATTGGCGGGCTCATGCTCGCCGCTCAAGGAAGGGCGGGCATTTTCGCAGCCTGCGCGCTTTTGCTGGCTTTTTGGGGCATGATGGCCCTCGGGCTAAAGGAGCTCGGTCGTCGGTCGCCGACCCGATCCTCCCCCTCCAATGGCGAGTAGTCGCCCTTAAATCTGTTCGTTAGCGTGACAGCCCCTTTCGCCTATTGATTAAAGGAGGTTTTTATGGCGTCGGTAAATAAAGTCATTCTTCTCGGCAATCTTGGCCGTGACCCTGAGGTTCGTTATTCGGCCGATGGCGCAGCCATTGCCAATGTCTCCATTGCCACCACATCGCGTTACAAAGACAAATCGGGTGAGATGAAAGAAGACACCGAGTGGCACCGCGTGGTCTTTTTTGGTCGACTTGCCGAGGTGGTCAACGAGTACCTCAAGAAAGGTCGCCCTGTTTATGTGGAGGGAAGGCTTCGCACCCGTAAATGGCAAGACCAGGGTGGGCAAGATCGCTACACCACCGAGATTGTTGCCGATCAGATGCAGCTTTTAGGTGGTCGTGATGGCGCTCCCGCCGGCATGCCACCCGATGAGGATGGTGCATCCTCGTCCATGGCCTCAAGCCCCTCGTCAGCGGGCGGCGAAGGCTCGCGCAAGTCCGGTGGCGGTGCGAAAACCGGCTTTGACGATCTTGACGACGACATTCCGTTTTAGTTCTTTTGTCATTGAATGGACAAAAAAACCCGGGGGAAGGCTGATTCCACCCGGGTTTTTTTATGGCAAGCCCTTTAGGCCTGCCTTTTGCCCGCTCAGTCGATAGAATACTGGGTTCATTCCTTATTTAAATGCGACGCCTTTGGCTCTTGCCGGCCTAAGGGGCGTGCTTCAAAAAGTTCGTCGATCAGGAGATTTGAATTCATGCCTATCTATGCCTATGCCTGCTCAGCCTGTGGCTTTCGGCAAGATATTCTGCAGAAGCTTTCCGATGCGCCGCTGTCGGAATGCCCCAGTTGCCACGAGGCCAGTTTTTCCAAGCAGCTCACCGCCCCGGGTTTTGTTCTGAAAGGCTCGGGCTGGTACGTCACCGACTTTCGCGACAACGGCTCAAATAAAGGCTCAAAAAAGAACGCGGGGGACGCCCCCGTAAAAGCCACCGAGCCTTCTGCAAAAGCCGATGCGTCCGGTGGCGCCTCAGCGGCAGAGGCCAGCAGCACTGCGGCTCCAACGCAAGGGGTAACAAGTTCGAAGACCAGCGACACGCCGGCATCCAGCAGCCCTGCTGCCGCCAGTGCGTCGTCCTCGACGGGGGATGCCGCCAAGGCGGCCCCCTAAGCCATCCGACCCAGTTCAGAAGCGGTTTTTATGCTTAAGCGATTCTTTATTACTGGCCTTCTCATCTGGGTTCCCCTTGGCATCACCTACTGGGTCCTAAGCACCATTGTGAAGACCCTTGACGGAATCATTCCTCCTCATATGTCGCCTCAGGCTCTCTTTGGCCTGGAGATTCCTGGTTTTGGACTTCTGGCTGTGGTCTTGGTGGTTCTTATCACCGGCGCCTTTGGAGCAAACCTACTCGGCCGCCGACTCGTTGATCTCTGGGAGGGGCTGCTTGCTCGTATTCCACTGGTGAGGTCCATCTATTCCTCGGTGAAGCAGGTCAGCGACACCATTCTGGCGCCGAACGGGCAGGCGTTTCGCCAGGCCGTGCTGGTGCAGTATCCGCGCCAGGGCGTCTGGACAATTGCCTTTGTAACGGGTAAGCCTGGCCATGAAATTGAGAACAAGCTGCCTGCTGACTGCGTCAGTATTTATGTGCCCACCACGCCCAATCCAACCTCGGGCTTTTTCCTCATGCTTCCTCGAACCGAGGTTATTCCCTTGTCGATCGGTGTGGATGCAGCACTTAAGTACGTGGTCTCCATGGGCACGGTCCCCCCGTCTGCCCAGCCCAAGCCAAAAGCCGACAAGTAAACTGCCTCTCGATCTAAAGGATATTTTTATGCGAAGTCATTACTGCGGAGAGCTTTCCGCAAGCCAGCTCGATCAGACCGTGACACTCTGCGGCTGGGTGCATCGTCGGCGTGACCACGGGGGCGTGATCTTCATTGACCTTCGAGACCGTGAGGGCCTTGCGCAAATTGTCTGCGACCCCGACCGCGAGGCAATGTTTAAGCTGGCGGAAACCTTGCGCAATGAATTCTGCCTGCGTGTAACTGGCCGGGTTCGGCGACGCCCTGAGGGCACTTCGAATGCCAATATGGCAAGCGGTGAGATTGAAATTCTCTGCCTCGAGCTCGAGCTTTTGAACCCTTCGGTGACGCCTCCCTTTCAACTCGATGACGAACACCTTTCGGAAACGACACGACTGACGCATCGTGTTCTTGACCTGCGTCGCCCGCTGATGCAACGCAATCTTATGCTGCGCTACAAGGTTGCCATGGCCGTGCGTCGCCACCTTGATGCGCAGGGCTTTATTGATATCGAGACCCCGATGCTCACCCGGTCCACGCCTGAGGGTGCCCGTGACTACCTTGTGCCATCGCGCGTCCATCCCGGTAGCTTTTTTGCCCTACCTCAGTCGCCCCAGCTCTTTAAGCAGTTGCTTATGGTGGCTGGCTTTGACCGCTATTACCAGATTACCAAGTGTTTTCGAGACGAGGACCTTCGTGCCGACCGCCAGCCTGAGTTCACACAGATTGACTGCGAGACTTCGTTTCTTACTGAGCAACAGATTCGCGACCTTTTTGAAGCCATGATCCGCGAGATCTTTCACGAGCTCATGGATGTTGAACTCCCCAACCCTTTTCCTGTTATGGCGTACAGCGAAGCGATGGCTCGGTTTGGTTCGGACAAGCCTGATCTGCGCGTAAACCTTGAGCTCACCGAGCTCACTGAACTCATGGCTGACGTGGACTTTAAGGTCTTTTCAGAGCCAGCGCGCATAGCCAATGGCCGGGTGGCTGCCCTTTGCGTTCCAGGTGGTGCGCAGTTAAGCCGAGGGGAGATCGATGGCTACACCGAGTTCGTGAAGATCTACGGAGCTAAAGGATTGGCCTGGATCAAGGTGAACGAGAAGGCCAAGGGCCGTGACGGACTGCAGTCGCCTATTGTTAAAAATCTGCATGACGCCTGTCTTGAAGGCGTGTTGGAGCGCACCGGTGCTAAGGATGGCGATCTTATTTTCTTTGGCGCCGACAAGGCCAAGGTTGTGAATGATGCCTTGGGTGCGCTTCGGGTTCGTATTGGTCAGTCGGAGTTTGGGAAGTCTAATGGTCTCTTCTCGGCAGGCTGGCGCCCGCTTTGGGTGGTTGATTTCCCAATGTTCGAGTACGACGAGGAGGCTCGTCGATTTGCCGCAGTTCATCACCCCTTCACAGCGCCCAAGCCCGGCCATGAAGACAGGATGGAGCAGGATCCTGGCAGCTGCCTGGCCCAGGCCTACGACATGGTTTTAAATGGCTGGGAGCTTGGAGGCGGATCGGTGCGTATCCACCAGGAGGCCGTGCAGAGCAAGGTCTTTCGGGCGCTTAACATCGGCGCGGAAGAGGCTCAAGAAAAGTTTGGCTTCTTACTTGACGCCTTACGATATGGCGCGCCACCCCATGGCGGCCTTGCCTTTGGCCTAGACCGCCTGGTCACCCTGATGACGGGGGCGGATTCCATTCGCGATGTCATTGCCTTTCCGAAGACCCAGCGGGCTCAGTGCCTGCTGACCCAGGCCCCGTCTCCTGCCGATGACCGGCAGCTTAAAGAACTCTCCCTGCGTCTGCGCGAGGCGCCCAAGATCGCCTCATGACCATGGTGGTGAGCCCGGGCCAGCGTCGTGCGCTGGTCTATGGCCCTGTGTCCGTTCTGCATGGCCTGGCTGTGGCCTGGATTGCCAACCCGGGCCTTAGTCACACCGCCATCGCTGTGAGTCTCGTCGTTGCCGTGGGCACCTTTGTTGCGCACCTGCTTTTTCGCCGCCTTCTTCCTCGCGTTCTTGATGACCCTTCGATCTGGCCCGTCTGGGCCAGATCCTTTGCCATCGTGGCCATGAACTTTGTTTTAGTTCAGGTGGTGGCCTTCAATCTGTCGGATGCCATGACACCCATGGCTATCGTTGTAGGAATGACCTTGGGCCTGGCCATGCAGGCCTATTGGTTTTCTCAGCGCCCTGCCTCCGAGACGTCGTCTCGTATGGCGGCACTGAGCATCTACACCGCCTGCCTTATGCTGCCTTTTGCCGGTCTTTATGACTGGTTACCCCCTGCGGCCATTTGGGCAAGCGTCGCAGCCATTCCTGCCTGGCATGCGAGCCGACTTGCTGCTGCCGAGTTAGCCGATCATCTGGCTGCGAGCCGGCTCATGTCAGCCTCCATTCTTACCTTTGTCGTGATCATGTTGACGGGTCTAATGCTTACGGCGCTCTTGCCTCTGCGCTAGTCCTAGGTTTCTTTGCACATTTTCATAAGGCGCTACCATGCCAGCCTTTAAGATTCCTATCTCGGTATTGGTCATTCTCTACTCCTCGGACGCCGAGGTCTTGCTGCTTGAGCGCGCAGACCATCCCGGCTTCTGGCAGTCGGTCACGGGCAGCCTTGATGATGAGAAAGAACCCTTGGTTACGGCGGCCTGCCGAGAAGTTTTCGAAGAGACAGGCCTTGCCATTGCACCGGACGCTATGGAAGACTGGGGCTTCTCTCAGAATTACGAAATCTTCGCCCATTGGCGGCATCGCTACGCTCCAGGAGTGACAGAGAATACCGAGCATGTTTTCTCAAGCCAAGTCTCTAGGCAAAGCGCGGTTCGACTCTCCGCGCGCGAGCACCTGCGCTGGAAATGGCTTGCCCTTGAGGATGCAGCGGAGGCCTGTTTTTCGTGGACCAATGCGAAGGCCATTCACGAACTCGGTCGGCGTCAATTCGCTCGCTAAGGATTCGGGGGCCCTAAGCCCTTTGCAGCCCCGCAGAAGGTCTTGCCTGGTATGAGCCGCTACTTGCCTCTTGTTGTGCGTCGACCCGAGGGGCTTTACTGCCCTGAAGGGGGTTTCTTTATTGACCCGTGGCGGCCGGTTGATCGTGCGGTTATTACGCATGGCCATGCCGACCATGCCAGGCCGGGCCATGGCCATGTGCTGTGTTCCATGCGGGGCCTTCCCGTTCTTAAGGCCCGCCTTGCGGAGACTCCGTCGCTTCAGGGCCTTGGCTTTGGCCAGCGGTTACGCCTGCAAGATGTCTGGGTCTCTCTGCATCCGGCAAGCCATGTTCTTGGAGCCAGTCAGGTACTTATTGAATCGGCCTCGACCACGGGCTCCCCTGCTGAGCGGTGGCTCGTCTCGGGCGACTATCGGGTTGAGAATGACCCAAGCTGCGACGCCTTTGAGCCAGTGAGGGCCGATGTCTTTATTTCAGAGACCACCTTCGGCCTGCCTATTTACCGTTGGCCCAAGGTGGCCGACGAGATTGCGTCGCTACTTCGCTGGTGGCAAGACTGTTGCGATGAAGGCCGGGCTGCAGTTCTTTACACCTACGCCCTTGGCAAGGCACAGCGGGTCTTGCTTGCACTCTTGCAGCAGGCCCCTCTTCCCGGGCCTTTGTATGTCCACGCCTCCGTGGCTCGCATGAACCAGGCCTATCGTGAGGCGGGCATTGCCTTGCCCGAGCTGGCAAGCCCACCCGCCTTACTCCCCCCTGGCGCAATGGTGCTGGCGCCTATGGCGGTTCAAGGCTCGGGCTGGATGCAGCGGCAGAGGCCTTCGCCTGCCGAAGCCATGGTCTCGGGCTGGATGCTTGTTCGAGGACATCGACGACGGCATGCCGGGGTTCGTGGCTTTGTCATATCTGACCATGCGGACTGGCCTGGACTTCTCTGGGCCATTGATCAGACCCAGGCCTCACGTCTTGTTCTTACTCATGGTCAGACCAGCAGCATGGCGCGTTACTTAAAAGATCAGGGTCACGATGTTGAGACCCTCGAGACCGAGTTTGATGCGCAGGCCGCCGATGTCTAGGCCATGGCCGCCAGGCAGTCTTGCCGATTTTTCGGAACTGTTTCTCAAGCTTGATCAGTCTCAGGGTGTGCACGAGAAGCAGAAAACCCTGCTTGCGTTCTTAAAGCAAAACGGGCTTGCAAATAAAGACGCGGCATGGGCCTTGTGGCTTTTGGCAGGGGAGCGACTTAAGCGAACAGTGGCTCCAACGCTCTTTCGTAAGGCCATTGGTGAGGCTACTCATTTAGAGCCTTGGCTTGTCGAGGAGTGTTACCAGTCGGTGGGTGACCTTGCTGAAACCTCTGCCTTGCTTGTCGCCTGCTCAGATACACGGCGCACATCGTCGAACTTTGCAGCCAAGGGCCTAGCCGACCTTATTGAAGAGGATTTACTTACTCTGCGGGGCCTTGAGCCCGACGAGGTTTGTCACTGGATGATGGCTGCCTGGAAGCGGCTCACCGCGCCACAGGTTTTCTGCTTAAACAAAATACTCACGGGAGGACTTCGGCTTGGACTCTCGCGACAGGGTCTCGTTCAGGCACTTGCCGACCGGCTCACGATTGCAAAGCCACTCCTTGCGCAGCGCATGCTCATTTTTTTATCGCAACAGCCCACTGCTGAGTCATATCGGGTACTAGTTTCCCAAGAGGAGCCCTCGGATTTTGACGCCTACATGCCCGGGCCTGCGCCGTTCTTTTTGGCCCAGAGTCTTTCGATACTGGGTGACCCTCTTGAGCAGGCCGCGCAATGCGAGCAAAAGCTCGGGCCTTTTGTGAGCTGGGCGGCCGAGTGGAAGTGGGATGGCATTCGGGCGCAACTGGTTGTCGATGCAGCCGGCCAGTTACAGGTCTGGTCGCGGGGTGAGGAGCTTGTCACGGAACAGTTCCCAGAGCTTGAGCAGCTCTTGTCTGGCCCTGCCTGGCCTCAGTCTCTTCCGCTTAAACTTGATGGTGAAATTCTTGCCTGGGATGGTCCCAACCAAAGGCCACGTCCCTTTTCCGACCTACAAAAACGACTGGGTCGTCGTCGGCCCTCAAAGGCCATGCAGAATTCCCACCCCGTGGTCTTTATGGCCTATGACCTTCTTGGACTGGCGGGCCGCGATTGGCGGGCCGAGCCCTTCTCAGCACGTCGGGCCGGCTTGGTGTCCGTTGTTACTTCATTGGCTTGCAGCGAGGCACAGCCTAATGCGGAGCGCTTTCCAAAGCCCATACGTCTGTCGCCGATCGTTGCCGCAAACAACTGGGCCGAGCTTGCCCAGTTGCAAGCCCGTGCCAGAGAGCAGCCCGCCGAAGGACTGATGCTTAAGCGCTGGGATGCGGCCTACGGCCAAGGCCGAACAAAGGAAACGCCGCAGGGCGAGCTTTGGAAGTGGAAGCTTGCCCCCCTAACGGTGGATGCCGTTCTTGTTTACGCCCAGCGAGGCCATGGTCGCAGGGCTGGCCTGTACACGGATTATGGCTTTGCGGTCTGGGATGACCGTCAAGACCCAGCGGTCTTGGTACCCTTTGCAAAAGCCTACTCAGGCCTGACCGATGCCGAGATCAAGAAGGTGGACCAGGTGATACGCAAAACCATTGAAGACAAGTTTGGCCCGGTGCGGCAGGTATCTCCAAGTCTCGTGATGGAACTTGGCTTTGAGGCTGTCATGGAGTCCAGTCGTCACAAAAGTGGTCTTGCCGTTCGCTTCCCGCGCATTCTCCGTCTGCGTCCTGACAAAACCATTGAACAGGCCGATCGTCTCTCGAGTCTTCGGGCCATGTTGTTATGAGTCTTACGCATCGGTATCGAAGCTATCCAGAGGGATTGCGTGTCTATGGACTTGACTTCAGTTCAGCCCCCTCTTTGCGAAAGCCCATTACCTGTGCAGTGGGTCGTCTAGCACGCGAGCGTGGCTTGGGCACATCCACTGAGACTATTACCTTTTATCTGGAAGAGGTGACAGCCCTTACCAGCCTTTTGAGCTTTGAACAGTTTCTTCAGACGCCTGGGCCCTGGCTCGCGGGCTTTGACCTTCCCTTTGGCCAGCCCCGTGCTCTCATTGAGCAGGAGGGCTGGCCGAGTCACTGGCCCGACTTCGTGGACTTCTTTTGTGCCCAAGACCGTGAGGCCTTGCGGCTTCGTTTTAAGGCCTGGTGCGATGCACGCCCCGTTGGCAATAAATTTGCCTGGCGTAAGGCCGACAAGCCTGCAGGCTCGAGTCCCGCGATGCGCTGGACTAATCCCCCTGTGGCCTGGATGATGCATGCCGGCATGGCGCGTATGAAAGCGGCCAAGCTTGTCTTTCCCGCCCATCAGCTGAACCCTGCTCTTCAGGAACCCAAGCCCTATCTGCGATGGACAAAGGCTCAGAGGGCCGAGCACCGACTGGCTCTTGAGGCCTATCCCGGCTTTACAGCGCGCCAGGTCTGCCGTCAGTCCTACAAGAGTGATACGCCTGCGAAACAAGACACCGATCGGGCGGTTCATCGACAGCAGATTCTTCGGGCCCTTGAGGGCGAACAGGCTGGCTTAAATCTTCGTCTTCGGCTCACGCCGGGCTGGTCTCGACGCATTGTCATGGATGGATCGGGCGATCTATTGGATGCCGTCATTTGTGCCATGCAGGCGGGTCACGCGGCTAGCCTGCCAGGCTTCGGATTGCCAACCGAAGGCAGTGTTTTTCTTGACAGGCTTGAGGGCTGGATTGCGGCAGTACCCCTGCCCTCCTAGCATTTGACGTTCTATTCGTTTAACTGCGTGAGACGTGAGCCGAGCCCTTTGTTAGATTCCAGCGTGACCCGCTTTGCCACGACGCGATTCAAGCAGCTTGGTCTTTCACCCCTGCCTTTCCAGAAAGACGTCTGGAAGGCCATGGATTTCCAGTCCTGCGGGCTTGTTCACGCCCCTACGGGCTTTGGTAAAACCTATGCCGTCTGGGCCGGCGTACTCGGCCAACTGCTAAGTGCCGAGCGCGAGGGCAGTGAGCCAGTCCGGGCTGGTGGCCTGCAGGTCTTATGGATAACGCCCATGCGTGCCCTAGCTACGGATAGTCTTGATGCCCTTCGTCGGTTCGCGCCCGATGATTTCTCTTTGGGGCTGCGTACGGGGGACACCTCAAGCGCTGAGCGCACAAAGCAAGAGCGACGACCACCCCGCGCACTTGTGACAACGCCCGAGAGTCTAAGCTTGATGCTTTCTAGGCCGCAGGGCCTTGGGGTTCTCAAGGGCCTAAGGTTTGTGGTTGTTGACGAATGGCATGAGCTCATTGGCAATAAGCGCGGCAGCCTTTTGGAACTGAGCCTTGCAGCGCTTGCGTCGATCACCAACAGGCGCCTGCAGGTCTGGGGTCTATCGGCCACGCTTGGGAATCCTGATGAGGCGGCGAGGGTGCTTTGCCACAGCCTTGGCAGCCCGGTGACCATCTCAGCCTCTGGCCGCCGGCCCCCTCGAATTAAGACCTTGCTACCGAAGGACGCCGTTCGATTTGCATGGTCGGGGCATCTTGGTTTAACCATGCTTGAGACTGTTCTTGCACAGATTGAAAAGGTCGGATCAAGCCTACTTTTTACCAATACGCGTTCGCAGGCGGAGCTTTGGTACCAGGCTATTCTTCAGGCCCGGCCGGACTGGGCTGGGCAGATGGCCCTGCACCACGGGTCCTTGGATGCCCAGACGCGGGCGTGGGTTGAAAGGGCCATAGCGGCGGGCGAACTTCGAGTTGTGGTGGCTACTTCGAGCCTTGATCTTGGTGTTGACTTCGCACCTGTGGAGCAGGTTTTTCAGCTCGGAAGTCCGAAAGGAGTGGCACGACTTCTCCAACGTGCAGGCCGTTCAGGCCATCAGCCCAAGGGCGTCTCAAGCCTTTACATGGTGCCTACGCATGGATTTGAAATTCTGGAATCTTTGGCTGCACAACAGGCGATTGATGAGGGATTTATTGAGCCGCGCAGTCCTTTGAAACACCCCCTTGATGTACTTGCCCAGCATCTTGTTACACGCATTCTAGGCCAGCCCATGACCGAGAAGGAGTTGTTTAACGAGGTTCGGGAAAGCTATAGCTTTAAAAATATAACTATTAAAGATTTTAACTGGACACTCGATTTTCTTTCGCAGGGTGGCGCGTCTTTAAAGGCTTATCCTGATTTTCATCGTATCCACCGCGATGTTGAAGGTCGATGGCAGATGCAAGATCAGCGGCTTGCAAGGCGCCATCGGCAGTCGATCGGAACGATCGTCTCCGACGCCTCCATTCGGCTTGTCTGGCTTTCGGGAGGAGGCCTTGGGCAGGTGGAGGAGTCATTTTTAGGCAGGCTTAAGCCTGGCGACACTTTTTTGTTCGCTGGCCGCAGTCTTGAGCTGGTTCGGGTGCGCGACCTTACTGCCTATGTTCGCAAGGCCTCTGGTAAGGCCAAGGCGGTGGCTCGCTGGACCGGCGGAAGCCTTCCGCTTTCGGGCGAGCTTGCCTCCTGTCTTCGCAGTCTTCTTGACGCTTTCGCATCCGACGATCCGTCAAACCCTAGGACAAAAACGGCAGAGGCGAAGAGCCTGCAGCCCTTGTTGAGGACACAGGCCGAACGCTCTGCAATTCCCACAAAGTCCTGCTGCCTTGTTGAGCACTTCGCCTCAAAGGACGGCGAGCATTGTTTTATTTATCC